>OQWM01003260.1_pt1 | contig 10874 bp, 9 predicted proteins | sample 1691531 | NCBI WGS metagenome assembly OQWM01 (sample SAMN03418257, study PRJEB22391) | human gut metagenome | biome: human-gut; feature: organic feature; material: feces | host: Homo sapiens | place: Tanzania | collected 2013-01 | reverse complement strand
GCATTGGTCTTCTTATTCCTTACTATTACTACGGAATAGCCTCTCACATCGCACACTCCGGCTTCGAGATTACCCTTCGTGCTCTTCTTAGCCTTCTTATAGGCCGTGTATATGGAGCAATCCTCGGAAATGGTGCCGAATTCTATGGTTCTGGCAGATTTCATAGCGTTAGGATTATTCTCAAGCCACCATTCTATGTACTCGTCGCTCTTGAAGTCGGCCTCGGAAAGGACTTTGAGTCTGGCGTCTACTCTGAACAGCGAATCCAGATAGGTAGAATAGACATTCTTTTCTACCAATGCGAGCGAAGACACGCCTTCTATGCAAAACTCCCCTTTCGTAGGCCTTATCGCAGTACCGTCGAAATCAAGTCCATACAGAGAGTTATCATGAAGTGAATAGAGGTATCTCGTCAGTTTGAGGCGTTTTCCGCCATCGTATCGGCATAGCAGAGGAATCTCCAGCATCGAAGCGTCTCCGACATTCACGAGTGCCACCGAATCGCACTTGGTATAGACGGCGTCTGCCGACGGAGCGTCCGGATAGATGTAATAGGGATTTCCGTTAATCTTATACCTCTTACGTTTAAGGGTATAGTCGGTGATGACTATCGACGAGTCGGTGTAATCTACGCAAATAGCCGACACTGTCTTGCCGGCCTGATGTTCGAGAACGTTCTGGTGCTCGGCGCGAGGATCGAACCCCTTCTTCTGGCCGAAGCACAAGACGCTGCAGAATAATGCCATTAAGGCCAATACCTTTTTCATTCTAAATGACTTTCAAGTCCTTACCCACTTTGATGAATGCATCTATCGCGCGGTCGAGCTGGTGCTGCGTGTGTGCGGCACTTAGTTGAACGCGGATTCTCGCTTGGCCTGCAGGCACTACCGGATAATAGAATCCGGTTACGAAGATTCCTTCTTCAGCCATGGCGCTAGCGAACTTCTGGCTCAGAGGAGCATCGTATAGCATCACTGCGCAGATGGCGCTCTGTGTAGGCTTGATGTCAAACCCGGCCTCAAGCATCTTGGCGCGGAAGTATTCCACGTTCTCCACGAGTCTTGAGTGCAGTTCGTCGCTCTCTTCGAGCATCTTGAAGAGTTCCACTCCGGCGCCTGCTATCATAGGAGGCAACGAGTTCGAGAATAGATATGGACGGCTTCTCTGACGAAGCATCTCTATAATCTCCTTTCGACCTGTGGTAAATCCGCCTACGGCTCCGCCGAATGCCTTTCCTAGAGTTCCGGTGTGAATATCTATCCTGTCGTAGCAGTCGTACAACTCTCCGACTCCCCTTCCCGTAGGGCCTACCACTCCGGCGCTGTGACTCTCGTCCACCATCACGAGCGCGTCGTATTTTTCCGCAAGTTCGCAGATTCTGTCCATAGGAGCGACATTACCGTCCATAGAGAATACGCCGTCGGTCACTATGATGCGGAAGCGCTGTGTCTGGGCTTCCTGAAGACAGCGCTCGAGCTCTGTCATATCGGAATTGGCATAACGATAACGCACTGCCTTACAAAGACGTACGCCGTCGATTATGGATGCGTGATTCAATGAATCGGAGATGATGGCATCTTCAGCGGTGAGGAGCGGTTCGAAGACACCGCCATTAGCGTCGAAACAGGCAGCGTAGAGAATGGTGTCTTCGGTGTGGAAATATCTTGATACGGCTTTTTCAAGTTCGAGGTGCACGTCTTGGGTTCCGCAGATGAATCGAACGGAGCTCATTCCGTAGCCACGGGCGTCCATCGTGCGCTTCGCAGCCTCGATAAGGCGAGGCGAATTGGCCAGTCCCAAGTAGTTGTTGGCACAAAAATTAAGGGCTTTTCTGCCGTCGCTCAGGGTGATTTCGGCGCCCTGCTCGGAGCATATTACGCGTTCCTGCTTGTAGAGACCGTCTTTACGGATCTTTTCGAGTTCGCAGGTAAGATGTTCTTGAAATTTGCCGTACATAATATACTATTTGTTTAGTTTGACTTTCAAATTCTTTATCATATCCTGAGTCATAGCGTCGAGGTCGTAGGTCGGAGCCCAGCCCCATTCCTTACGGGCACAGGTGTCGTCCATATTATCAGGCCAAGAATCGGCTATGCTTTGACGCACCGGGTCTACCTCGTAGCGCATCTTGAAGGAAGGTATGTACTTTCGTATGGATGCGGCGATGGTCTCCGGGTCGAAGCTCATAGATGCGATATTGAAGGAATTACGATGTTTCAGGTAGCGCGGATTAGCCTGCATGATGTCTATGGCAGCACGAAGCGCATCCGGCATATACATCATATCCATAAGGGTTCCTGCGGCTATAGGGCACACGAATTCCTCGCCCTTTACCGCAGCGTAGTAGATTTCCACGGCATAGTCGGTAGTGCCTCCTCCGGGAAGAGTGGTATAGCTGATTAGCCCGGGGAATCGAACAGAGCGGGTGTCCACTCCGTATTTGTGGAAATAGTAGTCACTTAGCAGCTCGGTAGCCACCTTCGTGACTCCATACATGGATGTAGGACGCTGGATGGTGTCCTGAGGAGTATTCTTGTGCGGAGTGGACGGGCCGAAAGAACCGATGGAACTCGGCGTGAACACTGCGCACTTTTTCTCTCTCGCCACCTCCAGAACATTTATCAGGCCATTCATCTGAATGTCCCAAGCCTTCAACGGAAGTCTTTCTGCCGTAGCCGAAAGAAGAGCGGCCAAGTTATAGATGGTATCGATGTCGTATTTGTCGACGGCATCGGCTATCTGCTTGGCATTACACACGTCCACTTCCTCACTCGGTCCGCTAGAAAGGAGTTTTCCCTTAGGCTCGCATCCCTTAATGTAGCCGGCGACGACCTTCCCGTTAGGGAAAGTGCGCCGCAGCAACATAGTGAGTTCGGAGCCAATCTGGCCCGTAGCTCCAATTACAAGAATATTTTTCACTATTTCAACTCTTTGAATTTCTCTGCAGAAATCTTCTTCGACTTAAGGGTGATGACACTCTTGATCTTGTCGAGAACTTTCTGGTCTTCTACCTGCTCGGCAAGTCTTTCGACCTGCTTCTGGTCGTGAAGTACGTTGTTTACGGCCTCGTCGATCATTTCCTGAGGAACGTTTCCGATACCGTACATGGCGTACTGATAGGTAACGAATGCCTTAGCAGCGTCCTTAAGGTCGTCTGCACTGACCTGAAGCTCGAATTTCTTCATAAGGCTGCCTCTTACGAGCTGCCACTTGAAGTCCTCTGCAAATGCAGGGAATTCCTCTTCTACCTGCTCTGCGGTTACCTTTCCGTCGTTAGCGTGGAGAAGCCATCTCTTGAGGAATGCCTCAGGAAGCTCTACGCCTGCCTTGTTCACATAGAAATCGCGGATGTCCTTAGAAAGTCTCCACTGAGCCTCCGACTTGTAGTTCTCCTTAAGGCGTTCTGAAGCCTCTTTCTCGATCTCCTCGTCACTCTTCTCTTCCTTCTTGCTCTCGTAGTATTTCTTAAGGTTGGCAGCCATATCTTCCTTCTCCTTAGCGGATACGGTTACGCTATAGTTAGGGACTTCGTCCTCTGCCACTACTTCTACGTCTACCTCAGGACTCAAAGCCATATCGAACACGAAAGTGAACTCTTTACCGCTGGTCCAGTCCACATCAGGCTGCTTCTCGCTTGAGAGAGGCTCTCCCAAGATGTGAAGTTTCTCGTCGTCGATGAACTTCTGGAGGCCTGTACCGATTACCTCGTTAATGGAATCGGCCAACACCTGTCCGCCGTACACGCGCTGAACGAGGCTCATAGGAACATTTCCCTTACGGAATCCCTTGAAGTCAGCATGACGTCTGCAATCTGCAAGTTTCTTCTTCTCAATCTCCGCATAATCTGCAGGCTCGATGTTCATAGTAAGCTCGATATTGAGCTTGTCAATCTGGTTTTTTGTTAATTTCATACTATTTATTATTATTTGATTTTTCTTTTCGGATATTTGATTCTCTCGTGATACATTTGGCCCAAATAGGTCTGCATCACGATTTTAATGGTATCTATCTCCTTAAGGGTAATGTCGGCCTGTTCCAATTGGCCGTCCTCTATCTTATAGGCGAAGATTCTGTCCACGAGCGCGGAAATGCTCTCCTGCGAGTAGTCTCTCAATGTTCTGGAAGCGGCCTCGATGGAGTCGCTCAACATCAGGATGACCTGCTCCTTAGTGGTCGGGGTAGGTCCCGGATACAGGAACTCCTTCTTTAGCTCAGGGTCGCCGCCCTCCTTAAGGTATTTGTCGTAGAAGAATGAGACACAGGTAGTTCCGTGATGGGTCCTGATGAAATCGGTAATCACCGACGGGAGTTTGTGCGCCTGTGCGAGCTCCACGCCGTCCGTAACGTGCTTTATGATGTCCTGGGCGCTCTGGAGCGGAGTGATGTCCGAGTGATATTTAGCGTCGGTCGAGGTCAGGGACTCGTTCTCCACGAAGCAGAGAGGATTCTTGATCTTTCCTATGTCGTGATAGAGAGCGCCTGCCTTTATGAGAATCTCGTCGGCATTAATGGCTCTCGCTGCTGCCGAGGCCAAGTTCATCACCTGAAGTGAGTGCTGGAATGTACCCGGAGCCTTCTGCTCGAGCTGGCGAAGCAGTTCGTTAGAAGTGTCCGAGAGCTCCTGAAGGCGGGTCGACGACACGAGATTGAAGCTCCTTTCGAGAAGGTAGACAAATGGATGGAGTGCTACCTGAAGGATGGAGCCTATGCATATAAGTCCCAGTGTAGGAAGGTAATCCACATTTATGACGCCCGTAATGACGAATGCCGAGAACAGGACTGCGGTGCACACGAAGTTAATCGATGCAGCGATGAACTGCTTCGCACCCTTCGAGAAATGCTTGAATACATAGAGCGTTATGACTCCGGATACGAGATACATCATAAACATAGCTGCGCCGTTCTCCGCGAAGAGAAGCAGCGGAAGCAATGTGGCGATGTATACCGGATAGATAACCCTGGTCCTGAAGAAAGCCTGTAGATAAAGCGCTGCCACCGAGAACGGGAAGATGAATATCCACTGCGGAGCGAACTTAATCAAAAGCAGCTCCACGGAAGCTATTAGTGTAAAGACCACCACGACATAGAGGTATCGATTGTAGTCTTTGAATATCATAGCATTGGAGAAGTAGATGGCAAAGTACAGGCAGATGAGTATGCCTAATACCAGCAGCGCATTTCCCAGCCAGATGACAGCAAGTGGCTTGTCATAGCCGTAGCTTTGCTCGTATTCGGCCTTATAGGAGTCGAGCATCTGGGCCACCTCGGCAGTAATAAGCTCGCCATTATTCACGATAATGGTTCCGGCGTTAACGAATCCGGAAGTGGTCGATACCATCGACTGTGTCTGACTGTGTACGAGAGCCGTAATCTGCTCGTCGTAGACTAGATTAACCGCAAGCAGGTCGTATATGGACTTCGATCTTATTATGGAGTCCACGTTAACCTCGGGACAATCCGTCGAAACCTCGTGAAGGAGTGCGATTCGTGCCTGCGGAAGGAGATAAACCTCTGACACAGGCACCTTTTCGGCACGTTTCCCCTTCTGGACATATATCAATTCGACATTATCCTGAATCTCGGGGATGATTCCCTTATTGTAGATATCTGACAGGTGTCTGACCAGCGAAGACTTCAATCCCGGAACATCGGCGAAGCTCATTCCCTCGATCTTTCTGAAACTCTCTCCTACCACCTCGGTGGACATCTTGTAGTAAGGAATTACGGTAGACGACAAATCAGCCTTTTCCTTAGCTATCTGTTCACTGGTTTTCAGAAGAGGGAAATCAAACTGGGCCACGAGAGTCTCGTAGCGCCAAGCCTGACCCTTCGAATAGTCATAACCCCACTTCGCCGTGCGTGGCACCAAGACCATAAGCACCGCGAAAGATACCACAAGGGGTATGACAACCTTCCACCTGAAAGAAGATTTCATCTTTTTATGCGTCTATATTAGCGTAATGTGCGTTTTCTTCGATAAACTGTCTGCGTGGCGGTACATCGTCGCCCATAAGCATAGAGAAGGTACGCTCGGCCTGAGCCGCGTTCTCTATGGTAATCTGGCGGAAACGGCGACGCTCTGGGTCCATAGTGGTAGCCCACAACTGCTCGTCCGACATCTCTCCCAAACCTTTATAGCGCTGAACGGTATAACCCTTGTCAGAGCCCTTTCCGAGCTTGAGCGCAGCCTCCTCTCTCTGTTCCTCGGTCCAGCAATATACCTCTTCCTTACCCTTCTTCACCAAGTAAAGCGGCGGAGTGGCGAGGTATACGTAGCCGTTCTTTATGAGGTCGAACATATATCTGAAGAAGAATGTGAGGATAAGGCAGGCAATGTGAGAACCATCGACATCGGCATCGGTCATAATCACTACCTTATGATATCTCAGCTTGCTCAAGTCCATATGTTTCTCGCCGTTTTCGTCTTCCTGTGCCACTGTGACGCCCAGTGCGGTGTAGATATTCTGAATCTCCTGGCTGTCGAAAGCCCTGTCCACAGCAGCCTTCTCGACATTCAAAATCTTACCACGAAGCGGGAGAATAGCCTGAAATTCGCGATTTCTACCCAGCTTGGCAGTACCGCCTGCGGAATCTCCCTCGACCAGAAACAGCTCGCACTTCTCAGGATCTCTCTCGGAGCAGTCGGCCAATTTACCCGGCATACCTGCGCCGCTCAAAACCGATTTGCGCTGCACCATCTCACGTGCCTTTCGCGCCGCATTACGGGCAGTGGCAGCGAGAACGATCTTCTCGATGATGGTCTTCGCGAGTTTAGGATTCTCTTCCAAGAAAACATCCATAGCAGCCGCAGTAGCCTGAGACACAGCCGATGTAACTTCCGTGTTACCGAGCTTCGTCTTAGTCTGGCCTTCGAATTGAGGCTCTGCCACCTTCACTGAAATAACTGCCGTAAGGCCTTCCCTGAAGTCTTCGGGAGCGAGCGGATCCTTCATCTTCGCGAGAAGGTTATTCTTCTCCGCGTACTGTTTCAAAGAACGGGAAAGACCCATCTTAAAACCCTGAAGGTGAGTACCACCCTCTATGGTATTGATGTTATTTACGTAAGAATATATCTTCTCCGAATAGCCCGTGTTATACTGAAGGGCTATGTCGATAGGAATTATCTTATCTGAAGACACGCAGATAGGCTCCGGAATCAAGGTCTGCGCACCTGCGTCGAGATACTCGATGAACTGCTTGAGACCATCGTTCGAATAGAATACCTCGCTACGGAAAATCTTACGGCCGGTAGGCTTCGCATTATCGTTCTCGTCGGTCACATACTCGTCGACGAGTTCCCTCTCATCAGTCAAGGTAATGCGCACGCCCTTGTTAAGATAGGACAATTCCCTCAATCGCGCAGCCAGCGTGTCGTACTTATAAATAGTGGTCTGAGTAAAGATCTCAGCATCCGGATGGAAGGTGATGATGGTTCCTGTGTTATCGGAATCGCCCACTACCTGGACAGGGCCAAGTGGTTTACCCTTAGAGAATTCCTGCTTGAAGACCTTACCCTCGCGGTGAACTTCTGCAATAAGATGGTCGGAAAGGGCATTCACGCAGGACACACCCACACCATGAAGACCTCCGGACACCTTGTAGCTATTCTTACTGAACTTACCGCCGGCGTGAAGCACCGTAAGAACCACCTCCAAAGCGGAACGATGTTCCTTTTCGTGCATACCGGTAGGGATACCACGTCCGTTATCCTCTACCCTTATGGAGTTGTCAGGAAGAATGCTCACCTCTATGTCGGTACAGAATCCGGCCATAGCCTCATCTATACTGTTATCCACCACTTCATATACCAGATGATGCAATCCCCTCTCGGATACATCTCCGATATACATCGATGGTCTCTTTCTTACGGCCTCCAATCCCTCAAGCACCTGAATGCTGTCAGCACCATACTGCTGCTCGGCCTGTTTGATTTCTTCTGTCTCTATCATTTTCTCACTACCTTATTGGTATTCTGCTCATTTACAAAGATACCATCGGCATAGAGAAAATCGCAATCCGTCTCCTCCATCTTCTTCACTACGTGTGATACCGTATCCTTGGCAAACATAAAGTCATCCGAATGACAAAGAGCTATTACATCACCCGTTGCCATGCGAATACCCTTATTGATAGCCTCATACATACCATGATCAGGCTCAGAGATAAACTTCACTTTATCCTCATGACCTGCGATAGCCTCACGGATAATCTGAGCAGACTGGTCCTTAGAAGCACCATCCACAATGATATACTCGATGTCAGGATAATCCTGCGCCAACACACTCTCCACAGCACCGCGAATTGTCTTCTCACGGTTGTAACAACTAGTTATAATCGAAACTTTCAACATATCTATTCATACTTATGAATCCACTCCAACGTTACTTTTGTACCTTCTATTCTTGATACAGGCAAATTAGGAGCAACAGACTTGATTGGCTCCAGATTATGAACATTATCTGTAGTCATATTATGGAGACGGAAGCTAGTCATAGGGAATGCTATACCAAACTTCTTTAAGAAATCGCCAACCCATCCTACGATCTTGAAGCACCAAAAAGGAACATGAGGAATATGAATGCCTTCTATCTTAGCGATTTCATTAGCCCAATCTGTAATAGGATAAGCCTCATAATCTCCGAGATAATAAACATTTCTATTTACCTTCTCTGGTTCCGCTTGCAAGATAGACATAATCTGATAGATAGCATTATCCACATATCCGTATGTCTTTCGGCATGCACGCTTACCCATATGGAAATACATATGATTCAAAACGATATGGAAGAACTTATCATAAGGCTCACCAAACCAAGGTCCCCAAATAGAAGTTGGGCGAATAATACTCCAGGTATAAGAAGGATTAGCCGTCTTGATACGCTTCTCTGTTTCCACCTTGCTTTCACCATACAATGTGTGAGGAGCATAATCCTCGAAGTCCTTTGGCATATACCCAGGCTCACATACATACATAGAAGAAGCAAATATTGCGCGTTTCACAGTACCCGCTGCTTCTATGGCATCAAGCAGATTGCTTACACCACCCATATTGGCATCATAGTCCTGCAACGTCTTGCCATTGAGGTCTGTTCTTGCGCCAAGATGAATAACATAGTCTGGAGCAAATGCCTCTACTGCTGCAACAACAGCATCATGTTTGCGCAAATCAACTTGCACCCAATACTTATTTTGCGAAGCTATCTTTGGCTTCACAATATCAATATTCTGAATTTCATACTGAGCATCTTTTGATAGATGCTCAATGAGGTTAGTTCCAATAAAACCAGAGCCTCCTGTAACTAATATCTTACTCATTTTATCTCTTCTTACATTCATATTAAACTTTTTAAAATTTTCAAGAGTATAATGACCAATTTGGAAATTAACTATATCTTGTAGGTTAACTTACTCAAATGGAATACTTTAAGAAATCATATACATCCTTTCATTAAATCCAAATAAGCCTTTTGGTATTTTAGACTCATAATCTCTGCTGTATACTTTTTATTATATAGTTTTTGAAGAATATTAGAAGCCTCTATACAATTTATATTCAAAATCTTATCTATCTTAGTTCTGATATCTTCAGGACTATGATTATCTATAAGGTATCCAATACTTTCCTCCTTAACATTGGCAAGTACTTCTCTGTGTGATGGAATATCACTCAAAAGCATCGGGAGACCAACACTCATACTTTCTAATATCGTATTAGCCAGTCCTTCAACATCCGAAGCAGATATATAATAATCCGAAGCTTTCATATAATCATATACCCGAGTTGTAAAACCAGGCATAATGATATTGGCTGGGCAGCGATCTTTCAAAGACTGCCACATATTTCCCATACCAAGCATAATCAAAGCAACATCCTTACGTTGAAGTTTTTCAAATGCTTTAAATAGAACATCAGGATTCTTTTCTTGAGAGAATCTCCCGACGAATATAAAGTACTTTATGTCTTCTTGCAACCCAAGTTCTTTTCTTAATGCTTGCTTTTCCTCAAGATTACGTTTCCATAAAGGCAGTGAAGCCCCATTAGGAATACATTTTATATTCCATCCTTTGTGTATCTTATATTGCTCTCCCACGCTTTCTGCACATCCGATTGGCATATCACACAATTTAGTAAACAAATGATTGAGCCATATCACGCACTTTCCTTTCAATTTTCCATATAATTGTATTTGCTGTTCTCCTGGGTATATATGAATCGTATAAATCTTTTTATATACCTTTGGCAAGAAAGGCATCAAATAGAGGGAGCGTGGACAAAGAGCTGGTGTCACTGTATGAAAAACGTATGGCACTGACCGAACAGGTGGCAGATTATAAGCTTTCTACCGGGAAAAAAGTCTTTGATAAGGCAAGGGAAGAAGAAAAGTTAGAAAAGGTAACTTCCATGGTAGATGACCCGTTTTTAAAGCGTGGAACAAGAGAACTTTTTGAACATCTGATGAGCAAGAGCAGAAAAAGAACAGCAATACTATTGGCATTGCTGATAGGTGTGAGGCACAGATAAGAAAGATTACAAGGCAAAGAGACCGATTACTAGACCTTTACACTGATGACAAAATTGATCATGATGTGTTCACGTCCAAGTATGCTGCATACACGGCGGCGATTGAGAAGCAAAAGGAAATCATCAGCGAGTGTGCCGAAGAACAGAAGATTGACAAGGATGAGGCAGGGGCATTCCTCAAGAAGATGCAGAGAATGATAAATGTGTCTGGCACTCAGCTTGACAATGAAACGGTGGAGAAGTTTATTGATCGTGTGATTGTGCAAAGCGATCATTGCTTTGAGTGGCTTGTGAACGTTACTGGCGATGCACAGACGGCAACACCGGAACTGTTCCCGATGCGGGGGAACCG
>OQWM01003256.1_pt1 | contig 10882 bp, 15 predicted proteins | sample 1691531 | NCBI WGS metagenome assembly OQWM01 (sample SAMN03418257, study PRJEB22391) | human gut metagenome | biome: human-gut; feature: organic feature; material: feces | host: Homo sapiens | place: Tanzania | collected 2013-01 | reverse complement strand
TTTCAACACCGTCGTCACCGGTCCGGGGCGCGTCGTATTGCAGACGATGGCGCTGCCTGCCTTCGCGAGCGCGCTCATCCCGTATCTGCCGGCGAAGTCGGACTGACGCTCACACAGCAAAATGGATAGAAAGCGGCGGGAGAAAAACGCCGCCTTCTATCCAGAACGGATATTTTTTCAAAGTTTCTTCCGTTTCCTTTAAACTTTTTAGAAATTCCAGCAAAGAATTTTGCTATCGGAAGAACTATTTTTTTATCAATAAAATGACCAATGGCTTTAATTGAAACTTCAGCAGAAGTACTTTATGACCAACCAATATCTGCTACTTATAATGAAGAAGCTTATGTTGTAGAAGGACTACCTAAAACGGTTGATATAACTTTAATAGGTAGAAAGTCAGACGTATTTAAGTGGACAGAAGCTTTTTATGATGAATTAAAGCATAGAAGAAAGTTTGCTTTACGTATGGGAAGGTTATCTGAAGCTCCTCAGTATGTTTTGAAAGAGGATGTTTTAAAGAAACTCTTTAGAGGAGATAAAAAATTTTCTGAGTTAACTGAAGACGATTTAAGACTAAATGCAAAACAGAAGGGTGTTGATATGCGTATTGGCATTGACATTACTTCCTTGGCTCTAAAAAAAACAAGTTGATCAGATTATCCTTATTGCTGGTGATAGTGATTTTGTTCCTGCTGCAAAATTAGCAAGAAGAGAAGGCGTTGATTTTGTTCTTGATCCTCTCTGGCATCCTGTCGCAGATGATTTATTTGAGCATATTGATGGATTACAATCATTTAATAATCCAGATAAACAAACAAAGAAGCAAAACAAGATGTTTCACAAGGTACTGTGACAGCATAAAATAAGGTGCTGGTGGCAAGACGCCTGGAAATCGACTAGCTACATAGATTTTTAAAATAAGGCCGTCATCTCTATAACAGACAGCTATAATCCCTCTAAAATATCACTTTATTCTTTAAAATCAAATGGATAAAAAGATCGTTTATTGGTCGTTAATAGATCGTTTTTTAAGAATATACTATAAAACAATTAGAGTGAAAAAGTACGTATTGAACATCGGTGCTTTCCTCTTACCTCATAGATTATCCTAATTTGTCAACAATAAAGCTCTCAAAAAATTGAGGGCTTTTTTTATTTCTTATGTATAAACATTTAACCCCAGAAGTCATTTATTTGATGATTGGTACAGCTTGCTCTTTTGTCATGGCATATCTACGCTCTACCAAGCGCAAATTCATGGCTAAGATTTGTGAAGCGCTGACATGCTCTATGCTCTCATCTGCACTTATCTTAATTTCAGAGTATTACTTTAAGTGGCCTCTGGAGTTAGGTGTTGCAATTGGTACATTCGTAGGCTTCTTGGGCAGTGACTATATCTCTTTAAAGATTAAACAAGTTATTAACTTGAAAGTTGAGGGTAAATCAGATGATGAAAGTAAGTAGTCATGGTATTGCTCTTATAATGAATTTTGAAGGTTTAAGAACTGCTGCATATAAGCCTGTATCAAGCGAAAAAGGATGGACTATTGGCTATGGTCACCATGGCTCAGACGTTAAGCATGACATGGTATGTACCGAGCAGTGGGCTTATGAGCAGTTACAACGAGACCTAAGACAGGTTGAGCATCAGCTTATTTCAGCGCTAAACGCAGATGAAATTGAAGTTACTCAAGGCATGTTTGATGCTCTCTGCAGTTTACTCTTTAATCTGTCAGGAAAACGTACTAAAGATGGTCGTCAGTTAACACCAATTCAAACTTTAATCAGCTATAAACTTTGGGCTAAGATGAAAAAAGGCGATAAGTACGGTGCATCACTTGAGTTTTTAGATATTAACAAAGCAGGCGGTGTGGTTCTGCAAGCACTAACCAAGAGAAGACAGGCTGAACAAAAGCTTTTTCTTTCTTAAGATTTTCACGTGTTCAGGTGCTTTAAACAACATGTTTCAGGTATTTGTCACTCCCACTTCTTTGCTGTCAGAAGTAAAACAGACAGCTCACACTTATGAGTGGTTTACTAGTTTTTATTTAACGGTTCCGCTAGTAGATTGCTCATAAGTGTGAAGCGAACGTTATCTTTAATTGATATGTAACAATTCATTAGTCTAATAATGAATATCAAGGTGTTTGCTTCACACCTTAATTGCCCAATAGCTCAACAGGTCAGAGTATGCCTATTTGTTATGTTAAATTTTAAATACACAATTCTTACTGCTTTTATTTTATTGTTTATTGCTGGCGCGTGCTTTGGTGTCACCATCACAGCCAAGCATTACAGAGCCGAAATTGCTCAAATGCAGACTGAAGCTATAAAAGCAGAACACGAAGCTACAGTTAAGCAGCTTAATATAGAACATGAATGGCAAGCTAGACAGGAACAGGCTGATAAAGAGGCTACAGATGAGATTAACAAGATTAAAGACAAGTATAATGCTGCTATGTCTAAGTTGCATGCTAACAGCTTGCACACAGACAGTGGCAGTTCCGGTGAAACAGCACTGTCCACAAATACCACCTCTACCAGAGAAGCTAAAGCAACCTGTGAATGTGGACAGCTTAGACACGACAGAAGAACTCTTGCAGAGTATGCACTTAAGCTCTCAGCTAAGTGTGATGAGATTGCAGTTGAGCGGAATGAGTTAAGTAAGAAATATAACGCGTTGCAATAAAGATTAGAGAATAAAGAAAATGAAAACAAAGCTGTTTGCAGTATTTTTAATCGCATTTGGCGCTGTATTTTTTGATCTTGCTTTTAAAATTGTTTTACCTTTTGTTCTTCCTCTTTTGTTTGAGACAGAGAAGTTTTATTTGAATGGCAATCTGTACTTTTCTTTTTCAGAGATGAGCTTTTCTGGTTTTGTTGTTGCTGTTCTTTTGGGCTATGTGATTTGTTTTCTACAAAATCATATACATAAGAGCTAGCTTCAACGATGTAATTCGTTGCAATAAAGCCTTCATATGCTGTCACATACAAAGGCTTTTAATTAAATACTCTTTTTATTACCATGCCAATCTTTTGAAGGTATTGGCGCTTGTCTTGGTTGTTTATCTTCAGACATTAAATAGAACCTCCTAATAAAATAAAAAGAATAAAAGACAACAAACCAAAAACTATTGATGCACTGATGAAGTATACAGAGTACTTTAAGCAGTTAGCTCTTTTATCAATTACTGATGTTTGAATAAACTTAATCATCTCTTGATAATCTTCAATGCAGAAATGTCTTAATTCAAGATCACGCTCAGGTGTGACCTTACCTTTTTTGTAGATATTGGCAACATACATCTCTTTGTTCCAATTAAAGCTTGTTTCATATCGAGCTAATACATAAAGACATATAAACAGAGCAACTACAGCTGATAATGCTGATAGTGTTCCTAAGATTATTGATGAGATGTGAAGCTGTGGCAGATACTTACAAAGAGCTAGTAGTGCAGTGAGTATCAATGATGATAGCCACATGAATGTCTTACCTTTAGACATTTGCTGCTCTCCAATATCACGCTGTAGATAGTAGTAATAATTTTCCAAGTAATGCTGTAGCTCAACCATTGTGTTCAAGGATGTGTTGTATGTTGTGGTTTGTAGCATTGGTTCTACTCCTTGTTATTTATCCTGTGTTCGTTGATTAGATTATAGTTCATATGCCAAGTTCTTTTGCTCGTCCATGTCAATATGCTGGATGCCATAAGTATGCTGTTCAAGGTTCATGTTATTGTGCTGAACATAAAAGAACCATGAACTATGATGGGCGCTCAAGACATAAGTTAGGTTACACCAACACATGGCTTAAAGCTCGCAAGGCTTTTCTAATTGCTCATCCTCTTTGCGTTGAGTGCGCTAAGCTTGGTAAGACAACACCTGCAACAGAGGTAGACCATATCATTCCTCACAAGGGAAACAAGACACTCTTTTGGGATGAAAAGAACTGGCAACCTCTTTGTAAATCATGTCATTCAAAGAAAACATTTACTGAAACTCTTGGTAAGCGATTGCAAGCCCCCGAGGGGGAGTCAAAAAGTTGAACATGATGCTTTAGAAACGCCCCGTAAGTTCTTTACACGCGCGTGCAAAATGGAAACTTTTTTAGGCAGTCACCACGAAAAATCGCTATCAAAATCAAAAAACGGTTATAAAAAATCATGGCTCGACCTAGAAAACCTACAGCAATTAAGAAGTTGCAGGGAACTCTACAGCCATGTAGAACAAACTTTAATGAGCCTGTTCCTAAGAAAGCTTTAAACACAGTTGAACCTCCTGACTTTTTATCCAAAACTGCACGCGACTTGTGGGTGTTTGCTTTAGCTCAAGCACCTGACGAGTTGCTTACAACACTAGATTTTTCAGTGTTCGCATGCTGGGCAGACACAATGGCAAAGATCATTGAGTGTCAAGAGATCTTAAATCGGGAAGGTCCCACTGTTATTGATGAAAACTTAGGCGTTTCAAAACCTCATCCTATGCTCAAAATGCAGAATGATCTTAAATGTATCTTGAAAGGTTATTTAACCGAGCTTGGTTTTACTCCAGCATCACGCTCTAAAGTGAGCGTTCATACTAAAACAGAGAATAAGAACCCATTTGCTGACTTGTAATTATGCGTAACTACATTAAGATTGCTAATAAGTACATTGAAGATGTGCTCAGCAATAAGATACCTACCTGTAGATACGTAAAACAAGCCTGTCAAAGACAAGTAAAAGATTTAAAAAGAACGTCATGGGCTTATCACTTTGATATAACCTTAGCTTGCAGAGTATGCAAATTCATTGAAGCGCTTACTCATGTTAAAGGTCCTAAAGCTGGTGAGAACATTAAACTTGAGCCATGGCAGATCTTCATATTAACAACTGTGTTCGGCTGGGTAGATAAAAACAATCACCGCCGTTTTCAGCAGGTTTATATTGAAGTTCCACGTGGTAATGGTAAATCAGCCTTGTCATCAGGTGTTGGCTTATACATGCTATGTGCTGACAATGAGAAAGGTGCTGATGTTTACTCATTTGCTACCACACGAGATCAGGCAAAGATCGTTTTTGGTGATGCTCAGGCTATGGCTAGAGCTAATCAGCCATTAAAAGATTGCTTTGGCTTAAGTGTTTTATCCAAATCCATGGTAGTGCCTGGCACAAACTCAAAATTTGAAGCTAAATCAGCAGATGGTACTACTCTTGATGGTTTGAATACTCACTGTGGCATTATTGATGAGTTGCATGCTCACAGAACACGTGAAGTATACGATGTTGTAAAGACGTCTATAGGTAAGCGCTCACAGCCAATATTATGGTGTATTACTACAGCCGGTTTTAATTTAACCGGTATCTGTATGGAAGTGCGCCGCTTCGTATGCAAGATCTTAGATTGCAGCGCAACTGAAGAATCTCAGTTTGGAATTATCTACACCATAGATGATGGTGACGATTGGAAGACAGAAGAGGCTTTAATTAAAGCCAATCCAAACTGGAATATCTCAGTACAGCCTAAAGCAGTGTTAGCTAACCTTTCAATGGCTTTGTCTGATCCTGCTGCTGAGAATAACTATAAAACCAAACATCTATGTGTCTGGTGTAATGCTGACAGCGCCTTTTTTCAGATGGCGAAGTGGCGTAAGTGCTATAGACCTGAGATGACACTTGAAGATTTTGAAGGTGAGTATTGCATCTACGGCTTAGATCTTGCGGCTAAAACAGACATCACTGCCCTTGTAAGGTTGTTCTTTAGAAAAGAGAAAGATGACAAGGTACATTACTATGTATTCCCTGAGTTCTGGCTTCCTGATGATAAGATTCAAATCTCAGCAAACTCTCAATACAAGTCATGGGCAAAACAAGATCTTATTCATACTACAGATGGTGCGATTAACGATCTTGAATCAATTCAAAATTATATAGCTCAGGACAGTCAACGCTTTGATACTTTGGCTATAGCTTTCGACCCATGGCAAGCCTATCAGCTAGCATCCAATCTGATGAATGACGGCATACAGATGGTTGAATTAAAACCTACTGTAGCTAATTTCTCAGAGCCAATGAAAGAAGTACAGGCGCTTTGCTATCAAAAGCGTTTACATACAGACGGTAACCCTGTACTTGAATGGATGGCATCTAACCTTGTGGCTCACATGGATGCTAAAGATAACGTTTACCCTCGAAAAGAAACACCTGATAACAAGATTGACGGCATGGTAGCTTTAATCATGGCTATGAAACAGGCTTTACTTCTTGATGTAGAAAATGGTTACTCAGATGGGCACACATCTAATGATGCGCCTTTAATTTATTAGGAACATACAAATGAATTTTTTTAAGTGGATTAGAAATTCGTTTACACCAACAGCTGACAAAAGAGGTTGGCAAAACAACGCTCCTATGGTTGCTGCTGTTCCTTCAGCAAGTAAACCAACACCTGAGCAAGCTTTACAGGTATCTACAGTGTATGCCTGTATTGACTTGCTTGCTCGTACCATGGCATCGCTTCCATGTGACGTATATTTAATCAATCAGGATGGCTCACGCTCTCGCGATACCAAGTGTAACCTTCATGAGATCTTATCAGTATCTCCAAACTACGACATGACACCGTTTGAGGTAATACAGACACTAACTCTAAACTGGGCCTTAAGAGGTAATGCTTATGCTTTAATCTCTCGTAAAACTGATAAGACAGTCAAAGCTATCTATCCTTTAAACTCTGACCAGATGCAGGTATTTATGGACGATAACGGTGATTTGACTTACAGGTACTACAATAAGCGTGATCAGTATGTAGATTACAAATCAAGAGATATCCTACATTGGAAATGCATGGGCAACGGCATTATGGGCTTGTCTAAGCTTGACTACATGCTAGCCTCTGTAGATGAATCGATTAAGGCTCAATCAACTGCTATCGATGTCTTTGCAACCAAAGGCAAGATCAGAGGTATTTTGACAGCTGAGGCTAATTTAAATCCAAAGCAGAAAGAAGATATAGCAAAATCATTTAATGAGGCCAGAGAGCGCGATGGTAATCCTGTACTGCCGGCTAATATCAAGTTTCAATCTTTGTCATTATCACCTGCAGAGCAGCAGTTGTTACAAATCAGAGAGTTTACTGTAGAGGAAATTTGTCGTTGGTATGGCGTTCCTTCTGCCCTCATAAATTCAGATGGTGGCGCACCTGGTTCTAACCTTGAACAGGTTACAGCTAACTTTTATAAATCAACTATATTGCCGATGTGCATCTCTCTAGAGCAGTCAATCATGAAAAGATTGCCTTGTATCTCTGAGAAAGTAAATCATCAGGTGTCATTCAGATTGTCATTCCTTAACAGAGCTAACGATCAGGTTCGCTCACAGGTTAATGCTCAGGCAGTACAAAACGGTTGGAAGACAAGAAATGAAGTGCGTATTGAAGAAGGTTTGGCACCTGTTAAAAATGGTGACATCTTAACAGCACAGAATAACTTACAGCCTTTATCAATGTTAGGTACAGCAAATCCTACACAGACACCACAAACACCAATATCAACACGACCAATTCAACAATAGAGAGTTTAAAGCAATGAATATTGAAGAGTTAAAAGAGCTACAGCTTACTCATTCCGAGCTGAAAGCTCTCGATGATCAGGAACAGTCAGGAGTGATTGAAGGCTATGCATCAGTTTTTGGCTCTATTGATTCATCCGGTGACACCATCCTTCCTACAGCATATAACAAAGTATTAGGAACTTTGCCAAAGATGTTCTTTAATCATGACACTTTTGGCGTGCCAATCGGTAAATGGACTGAGATGTCTGTAGATGAGAAAGGCTTAAAAGTTAAAGGGCAGTTAAACCTTGAACTTGAAGATGCTAGGAAGGTGTACAGCGCTGTTAAGTTTGGTTCATTAAATGGCCTGTCTGTACATTTAATGTTTACAGATAAAGACGTTGATTGGGATGATGATAACGACATCAGAATTATTAAATCTGTAGCTCGTTTACCCGAGATTTCAATCGTTGGTATTCCATGCGAGCAGAAAGCGCAGATCATCGCCTGTAAGAATTTTGAGAGTATCAACTCTGTAAGAGATTTTGAGAAAGCACTAAGGGATTTAGGAGCTTCACAAAAAGAAAGTTTGACCTTAGTAAGTCAAGCTAAAAAGCTATTTGCAACTCAGAGAGATTCTGACGAGAAACAGCTAAACCTAAAAGATATTTCTGCAAGATTAAGCAGATTAACCAAAATTATGGAGACAGAATAATGTCAGATGCAGTAAATGAAATTTCTAAGTCCCTCGACAGCTTAGAAGAGTCAATCAAGAATGTCCAGGAAGAGCAGAAAAATGGTAAAGTATCTTTAAAAGCTTTTGAGGATAAGGTTAAAGAGTTAGGTGATAAGCAGTTAGAACTGTCTAAGTCCTTAGCTGATGTAACTCAGGCTTTAGATAAGAATACTAAGGCACTAAACGCAACTAATGAAGTAAAAAGCTTAGGTCAGAAAGTAGCATCTCATGACGTAGTTAAGAACTATCAGCATGGTACTTCAGCTGTATTTACCATCTCAACCAAGGCAGATACTATCAATAAGTCACCTGCAGCAAATTCAATTACACGTAATACCATTACACCTGCTTATCAGGCTGGTATGGTTACAATGCCTGATCAGCCCTTACAGGTTGAGCAGTTATTTCCTCATATTCCTGTATCAGTTGATGCAATCGAGTATACCAAGGAAGGTGCTGTAACTGATGGTTCTAAGATTGTAGCTGAAGGAGGAAAGTTAGGTGAAACCACTGTAACTAATCCTACTTTACATACCACCAGCTGTGTAAATATCGGTGCGTATACAGTAGTAACTCATCAGTTACTTACCAATGAGTCAGCTTTAGCTGCTTTTATTGAAACCAAGATGCAGTATAAGTTAAAACTTAATATTGAAAATCAGCTTATCAACGGTGATGGTACCTCAGCTCAGTTAGGCGGTTTGTTACATGAAGGTAACTTTACCGATAAGACTACAGCTGTACAGGGTAAATTACCTAAGTCAGGTGCAACCTTACTTGATTTTGCTCTGCTCTTAAAAACCGAGTTTGAAAAGCAGTACATTGTGCCTGAGCGCCTACTGTTAAACCCTGATGATTGGACACAGTTAGCTCTATTAAAGGATGCTAACGGTCATTACATCTTAGGCGGTCCTCAGCTTCTAGCTACTAAGAACCTATGGGGCTTACCTGTAATGACTACTCCATTTGTAGCAGCAGGAAAGTACATCTTAGGTAACTTCACCTTAGGTGCAACTATCTACGACCGTGAAGCATTAGATTTCAGAATTTCCGATTCTGATGGTGAAAACTTCAAGTCAATGCTTTACACCTTCCGTGTAAACCGCCGTCTAGGCTTTGCTGTTGAGAATCCATTAGCAATCTTTGCAGGCGACTGGAGCTTACCCAGTTAACTCTCAGGCAGTAAAAACACAAGCTGTTAAAACCAAATAACACTTACTTGTAGTTACTTAGCCCTCTTAATTGAGGGCTTTTTTTATAGGATTTCTAAAAATGTCTTTTCAACTTTCAGCTCCAATAGCTCCAGTTTCATTAGAAGAAATTAAGGTGCATCTGAGAATTGATGATGATTTTGAAGATCAACTGTTAGAGCACTACATCTTAGTAGCAACTCAACAGGCTGAGCACATCATGCAACGAGAAGTTATTTTTAGAAATGACAAGAACGCATTAGCTAAAACAATTGAAGAAGTACCACCTACAGTAAAGAGCTTTATCTTTTGCTACGTAGGTGATCTTTACTCTCATAGAGAACTGTCTGATGAATCAGGCTTAGTCGTCTTTTGGAAGCATCTTTTAGATCCTTTCATTATTTACAACGATGAGGACGAGTAATGAGCGTATCAGAGCCTTTGTCAGGTGAATTAAACAAACGCATTGAACTCTTCTCAAGAGTAGATATTCCCTCTAAAGAGTTAGCAGCAGTTTCACAGGATACAACCATTTGTAAAGTATGGGCAAAGATTGAGCCTACAGGTTCAGCTTACTGGTTAGGTTCTCAGACAGAACAAAAAGCAACTCATCGCTTTTGGATAAGAACCATTAAGGGCAAGACAGAGCCTATAAACATTGAACATGGTGTGTATATACGCTTTAAAGATAGAGCTTATATGCCAGTACGAGTAACTGACTGTAACGGTCGTGGTCGTTTTACCATGATTGAAGCTCAAGAACTTGGCATAGACAGACCAGAGCAGGGCACACCTTTAGGAGTAATGCTAGATGAGTAGCATCGGTATTCCTGTCAGCTTTTCAGTGCAGATACCAAAAGAACTTCAAGCTGATGATTTTGATTCAAAGATCATTAAATCAGCTTTAAGAGATGTTGGTAAAAGTATTCAAAAGACAGCTAAAAAGAAACTTTCTAACCGTAAAGGTGTGATTTATCCACGCTTGCAGTCAGGTAGATTGCGCAAAGCTGTAAAGGTTCATCTGTCTAAACGTAAAGGCAAGTACTGGGTAAGAGTTCAAGTCGATTCATTCAAAGATTTTCCTTTCTGGTATCCAGCACCACTAATGTATGGACGTAAAGATGGAACCTTAAAACCTCGTCATGATGCGGTTGTTGATTCCGGTGATGAGTTAAAAGAAGAAAGTTTAAACGCTGTATCAGATGCTTTAATGAAAGGCTTAAAAGGGTGGGGATAAATGAAGCTAAACACTACTATTGAAGCTATACGTAAGCGTTGCCCTTCATTCAATAACAGGGTATTTGCTTTCACAGGCCCTATGCAGTTGCAAAACTTACGACCTGAGAAGCTACCTGCAGCATATGTAACTATGGTAGGTGAGGTTGATGTCCTTGTCAAATACGATGATGTCTGCATCCTTGCCTTCT
>OQWM01003255.1_pt1 | contig 10882 bp, 12 predicted proteins | sample 1691531 | NCBI WGS metagenome assembly OQWM01 (sample SAMN03418257, study PRJEB22391) | human gut metagenome | biome: human-gut; feature: organic feature; material: feces | host: Homo sapiens | place: Tanzania | collected 2013-01 | reverse complement strand
AGAAATACAATTTTTCGTCCTCATCCTTGCATACGCAGAGCAACGAAATGCCGTCGTAGCTCCAGAACACTTTATCGACAACAAGTTCTCTTCCGAACAATTCCTTGAAATTCAGTCCCTCGAATAAGGGCTCTCCGCGTAAACTCATATTTCTGGCTTTTTAGTCATTATAGGCACCTCGTCCTTCACATCGGCTGAATATGCCCAATCATGCCTGTTCCTGCTTTACTTCCTCCGTAATTTTTTCAATGATTCGTTCTGTGCATGCGGAAATCACAGTGTTAGCAGTAGTTTCTATTCCGAACTGAGAGCAGAACACATCCATTTGGATGTCATCCACGGGGTACCCAACAGAGTCGTTAAACTTCCTCACCAATTCCCGAATGTCATCCTGATTGAGGGGCTTGACCTCATGTCTCTGAACGAATCTGCGAATCAAGGCTTCATCCAACTGGTCAGGGCGATTTGTCGTTCCGATTACGATGACATCGTTTTTGATATTATCGAGCTCCTGCATGAGAGCGATTACAACACGGCTCATTTCTGCCACATCGTCTTTCTTCCCTCGCATCGTACCCAACGCATCAATTTCATCAATGCACAAAACACAAGGCGTACTCTTCGCATAGTCGAACATGTTTCCGATGTTCGTTTGAGTCTGTCCCAAAGAAGAGCTGATGATGCCGGAAAACTTCACGACGACAAAAGGCAAATCTGCCACATGCGCAATATACCGTGCAAGTTCTGTTTTTCCTGTTCCCGGCTGCCCCGTCAAAAGCAAAGAAGATGTGTAGTGGATTCCCAGTTCCTGCAACCGCAATGCTGCAACTCTTGTATTGAGAAGTTTATTGACAACAGATTGTTCCTCCGGCCGAATGAGAAATCTACCCTCAGGGAAATTCGTGACATCCTGTGCGGCGATAATCTTCTGCAGATTATAGGGCAATTCAATGAGTTCCGGGCCTTTATTGTCAAGTTTCTTTAGCTGATACTCTTTGAATTTTTTATCTTTCTCGGTCGCTATTTTGTTTAAGATGATTTTTGCTTGTTTTTGAGCGTTTCGAATGTCGCCATCAACAACATAGCGAATCAGTGCTCGTTCATAGTCATTCATATTGTCCCCTCAATTTGCAATGCCGTTAAGCGGTGTCTTCAAAAGCTCTGCGGCCTGCGCGGTAATGGGTTTTACGTCATCGATGCTAAGATGATATGCTGTTGCGAGCTTTTGTCTTTCCTTTTCGATTTCATCGATTTTGAGCTTCTCTGCCTCGTCCACCATACTAATAGTCCGGTAGATGTATCCCGGCTTTCCTCCGAGTTCCGGCATCTTGCTTATATGAAAAAACAGCGTAACACTCACATTGGCGTACTCGCTGTGAATTAACAAGTCATCATTTTCCTGTTGCACATTTTCACCCACCTATCTCAATCTGATTTTTTGCTGCTGCGATATTTTTTTGCTTTGTTGTACACTCCATTTCATTGAGCTTTTTGAGCCATTTCGTTTTGACAATGTGTTCCAAGTAATCCGCATTGTATTTGGGATTCGATGAAATCACAGAGAACGGTCTGCCAAGCTCTTTCTCTCTCAATTCTTCCGTTTTCCGCATTTTTTCAAGCATATACCGGAAATTTTCGGGGTAGTATTTATACAGATATGCGAAATTCAAATACGAGGACATAGGGCAATACATACAACCGCAGCGCTTGTTGGTTTTGTAGTAGTTGTTGAAAATCGGCTGCGTCTTTGCCCATTCCAAAATCACATCCTCGTTAATGCCGTTTTCTGCGAGAGGGTATATCTCTAACTTTTTGGCACTCAACCGCTTGTTAAAACGGCGTTCTTCATCGGCGCAATAGCCTATGTAATTTACTACATAAAAACCAACTTCGTTCAGCCATTCGGATAGTTGCCGCTTTGCATCAAGTTTATAGTGACCGTTACACCATCTTACTTTTCTTGTTGGGAAGCCGCATTTATCATACAATTCTTCCCATGTTTTCCTCGGCTTGATTCGCACAAATTGGATGCCAGCTCGCTTGCACTCCGTTTCCATATAGTCGATAACGTTATGTATAAACGGGTAGTCGATTTCGAGTTCAAAGTGAACCACGCCGTCAAGCGGGTATCTGTCCAGATTGTGCAGTATGTAATTGAGCATATACAGGCTATCTTTTCCGCCAGATACACTTGCCCAGTATGATGGGCGCAATGCAATTGCTTTGTCTGAGTCAGTAATTGTCGGTTACCTCCGTGTGCCAGCAGTCTTTGCGGCACTCTCGATAAAAACCCACCCTGAACTGGGTAGAACTTCTTATTTTGATTTTCTTAGATGTGTGGGAACACCTCATATACACTGACATACAGCATACCGGGTTTATAATCAGCATATTCTACTGGTCGCTTTTGCTCGTACACCTTCACATCGGAATTATCGTTCGCTGTGAGCCAGAGATATTTGACATGCTCAGCATAGCGCGGGTCTTCTATACGATAAACCTGACCTTCTTTGATTTTGAGACGGCGCATATAGGCTTGTACGCGAGAAAACTCAACAAATGCACCGTAGTCACCAATCACGATACGGTTGTATCCGTTCGCAATGATAGTGCCATCGGTGGTTTCGAGCGGAGTTGTATCTCCGGATATATTACACCATTCCGGCAATGCCTTTTGAAACTTGGCTCTCACATCGCAGAAGAAGGTACGAGGGATAGGCTTGTATTTGTATTCGCGGGCAAGCTGTTCTTGGTACTCGAGCATCTGAGCACCGACTTCTGAAATTTTGTGTTTCACAATTTCACCCCTGACCCGGAATCTGTGCAGAAGCGACTTCTCGAATATTGCGATTTTCTTTTTCGGGAGCCGAGACGACACGGCAATGAGAACGCATCAGCGTCAATACGCGGTTGCGGAGCTTTTCATCTTTGATAAGCCAAGCAACCTGTTTAATTTCCGACTCGCGCAAGTACATCGTACTGTGTGGAGAAACGCCATACGCTTTTCCGTCTTCGGAGCTCTTTTCGACTTTATCGACATTGTCGTAGGCATAAATCACATCAACATCAATGCTGATGGATGCTTTCTCAAGAAGTTCAGTCCCTCCTTGAGTTACCAGCCACTTGTGGAAGTCGCTCTCATCGGAGATGTACGTTTCACCGACGAGCTCCAGCGGCGGCGATATAAGGCTGTTTGTAGAATAGCGGATATGGTCTTCACTTACGTTGAGGTTATCCTGCCAAATACGCATCGGCTTGAGGCTCTTGTCCTTGAAGTGAATATAGGTGTCCCGAATGAATGTGCAGATGGTCCGCTTAATATAGTCGATTTCCGGCATCTCTTCCACATTGCGGAAAACAAGGCGTGTGGACTCGCCTTCACCGTATTCTTCGTCGTCTGTCACATAATGGACTTTCTCCAGCACAAACTTGGGTTTTAACGCCTCTTTAACAGCTTCGAGAGAAAACACATTCCACTTCATCAGGCTGTCCTCCACTTCTTTTCCCACTGGTCATACTCGGCAATTTCCCGTTTTACGGTTTTGCCGTCTTTCTTATATACAGTGATACGATGTGCATAGTCGGCAGAGTGTTTCAGCAGCCGCTGCAGAGCTTCTTCCTCGGAAGTTGCTTTTGTAACTCCGCGATAGGAGCCACCGGACCCCAAAATGTCAGGTTCATACCAGCCTGTCTCGTAGTATGTAGTCTGTTCTGTTGCTCCATCCAGAACGACCTTCCCCTGCTCGCCATAGTCACCGGTATAGTTGCTGCGGATGATGTTGGCGGCACGGTCATTTCCCTGTTCTTCATAGGCTTTGGCGATAAAATCGACGTAGGCTTTGAACTTCTCTTCATCGCCTTCACGATGCGCGGCGATAAGTTTTCCGATGGTCACAGCGCTAATAGTGTTCACGAAATCACCCCTGAAAAAGATTCTAAGTTTTTGGTACTCCAGCCGGGAGTCGAACCCGGAAAAAACAGAGTTTGAATCTGCCACGTATGCCAATTCCGCCACTGGAGCATAGTGTGTCGCCCACAAAATGGGCGACATTTGATACTTTGGGTTTTCAGAAAATATTGCAATCTATCGCTGTTTTTATACTTGTATTATACCATATTTTGGTGCTTGTTTGTAGCAAGTACAAGGATGATTCACAAACAATTAACATTTGCACGGGTCGCATTTTGTGTGCTTGCTTGTTGTACTTTGCCGCGCACAACAGAATACTGAGTTCGCCTTGTCAGAGAACAATTCGTGACAACAGCAACAGGAACGCGAGTCCTTGCAAGTTTTCAAGGTAGTGTTTTCCCGGCTCAGGAATCGCTCTCTGCGGGCGCTGGCGTCCAGTGCAGGAGCGTTTCGAGGATATCGCACATCGGTGCCTCCTCGTATATGCAAAGCGTTTCCAGAGCGTCTCTGAGGCGTTGCTCGTAGTCTGTACGCAGCATATCGATGGGAACCAGTATCTTGCAGGAACCGGAAAGTGCTTTCAGAACGGGAGATTTAGACGACGGTTTCGCGTCTGTGGCTTTCTCCCAACCACAGGCGATGAGGTAGTCATACAGAGCATACGGGTTTACACCGGATACAGACTTTCTACCGTCAAGCATCTTGTAAGCACGGATATACTTCGCTTCTCTTGCGAGGTCTTTTTTTGCAAGAGGATACGGGAGTCTGTTGAGGTCCATGTTGCTGACGAGGTCTGCACGTTTTATCTTGACGGCAATGTCGTTTTGCTTAACACGCCAAATATACTCTGCGTAGGTCATATCTTTTTTCCGAGTCAGTACAAAGACCGCCTCAGCCACTTCCTGAGGAAATTCCGCTCTGATGTCCTCTATTGTGGTGCCGGTATCCTCCACCGTGTCGTGCAGGTAGGCGGCAGCTTTCACCAGTGGGTCCGGCTCAACACTGTCCGCAACAACGGCTACATGTGCCTCGAAGTAGTCTTTCCCTGCTTTATCTTTCTGCCCAGCGTGAGCTTCGATTGCCCACAGCTTGGCTTTTGTGACCATCTCAGTGAGTTCTTGCTTAGTCATGATGTCCTCCAACAAACAAAGAAAGCCGGGACAACGCCCGGCAGATATGGCGGTAGGGGTGGGATTCGAACCCACGGACACTTGCGGCATCGCCGGTTTTCAAGACCGGTTCCATAGACCACTCGGACACCCAACCATGTATTTTGTTTAGAAGACTATTAGCCGGATATTTTATATCCGTTGTCTGTCACTCACCACGTAGAGGTTGTCTTGATTGAGTGACTGACGGGAGCATGCCCCGCCAATGCCGCAGCCGTTTTCGCCACTCGGCATGAAATTTGTTCGGCTTGACGTAACTCCGCGTAAATGACCCTCAGGTGGGGGCGGTGCGGGCAGGATTATCGTCTTCGTGGTGTAGTTAAGGAGTACCGCACCAAATAAATGACCGTACTGCGCTTGTGTAACAGTACAATGCACGCCCAGAGACGATTTCCAAGATGGAGATGTGTCTGGTGGTGGAAGCAAAGGGATTCGAACCCTCGACCCCCTGCTTGCAAAGCAGGTGCTCTCCCAACTGAGCTATGCCCCCACAAAAGCGGGATATACCCGCCAAGTTCTTATGCAAACTGGAGTTCGCCGTACTCCTTAACTTCGCGTTCCAGATGCAGCGGGATGGTCTTGGCATCCATCTGTGTGATGTCTTCACGCGTTACCAGCGTTTCGCTTACGCCAGCCGCCTGCAGGACTTCGTACAGGTTTGAGGGACCGGTGCCGTCGTAGCCTGCGGTCAAGCCGTTGACCTGCATAGTGAAACCGTGCAGATGCTGTGCAAGACCCGGAACAAAATCGAGTTCAACAACGACCTCGTTGCTATTCTCGTTCACGCGTTTAACCGAGATGGCGCGGATGTTCTGGCTTCCGAATGTCTCAATCAGCTTCTTAGCCGCCGCTGCGGTTTCAATCGTTGATGTGCCTTCAATGTTGATAATTGCCTGTTCCATCGGAATCATCTCCTTCCTACTTAGAGTTGTCATGCGCTATAGCAGATAACACTCTGCCGTGCGGGGCTTTACGTTGCCTATTCGTGTCCGGTTCCGGTTCCGACGACTTTCGGAAGGACTTAGCCAACCGTCAGCAAGTGCATGCCCCCGCTGACAGCTTCTTGGGCGGATTTTTGCGCAAGGCAACTGCGTCGCCCAATCGGACCGTGGAGCTTGATGGCAGACTCGAACTGCCGACCTGCGCGTTACGAATGCGCTGCTCTACCAACTGAGCCAATCAAGCATGGTAGGGTGTTTTATGCTGGTCACCCTTTAAGCGAGGAGCCAACTCGCGTCCAGCACCATTCGGCAGCCACGCCGATGGATTCTGTATTGTACCCTCTCCGCTGTTTTTCGGTCTCATTCGCGACTGACACCGGGACTCACGGATACTCTCAGGCACAGCACCTGTTCGCCTATTCTTTTATAGGCTGTCCATTGGCGTTCGGACAGCGGACCACATGTGGACCATGCTCGCTTTATTTAGTGTCGTGCGTACGGTGACAGCGACGGTATTTCTATTCACGCCACCCGTGTGGGCAGCGACTTGGACGTATGTGAATTTCTTGCTGGTGAACTTATTTCTATTCACGCCGCCCGTGTGGGCGGCGACTTTCCGGGCAATGCGGGTCAAACGTATTTCTATTCACGCTACCCAAATGGGCAGCGACGCGAACATCCTGCCGGGACAGATTATTTCTATTCACGCCACCCACACGGGCGGCGACAGATGCTGAAAGAGATTTGCTTTTGTTCTCATTGATTTCTATTCACGCTACCCGTGCGGGTAGCGACAGCAAAATTGCACAATATTGTTCCATCGTTTTGTTGCTGTATTGTGCAATCAACCAATTTGATGAATTTTTGTTTTGTTGTATTTAACACTACAGCTTGTCTTGTAAAACAATAGCGGTGCGAAGCCACCAACAATTATATGTTTGTTCGTAGTTCGCACCTTTTGAGTTAGATATCCTGCGCGTAGACTTCCGGCTTCAGCCCGTCCAACTCATCGCAAGTGATGTTGTAGTCATCGATGCTGCGCGGATAATCTACACCATCCTTCTTTGCGATGTGCAGGCTGTGATGCACCCTAGCGGCAGAATACTGGCCACTCTTACAGTTGTGCTTCCACCAGTACACGCGGACAACCTGCATACTGCCCTCAGGACGAGCAGCAGAGGAGTCATTCTCAAACAGCGTGCGCAGCGCTTCCTTGATACACTCGGCATCCTCATCCGTAAACCCGGTCATTTCGGCCAGCTGACAGTTGATGCTGCCGACAGTGGTGTAGACAGCAAACTCGACGCGGTGTTTCATTCCCATTCTGTCGCTGTCAGATACGCCGTCAGCGCTCTTGGTAATCTGCATATCAAGGATGTCAACAGGGTCAGCACTGAATGCCGGGTGGATAGACACAGGGCCACGCACACCAACAGATACGCCCTTAGCCTTCTTGCTTTTTTTCTCGTCACCATTCGCGTCATCGCCATCGCTGGAAAACGCGAACAGCTGCCCGAAAGCGCGAACATCCAGCCACTTTTCGCAAGCTGCCTTCTTGTAAGCGTTGCGGTCTTTGCTTGCCTTTTTCAGTTCTTCACAACAAGCCGCGCGTTCCTTCAGACTCTTGAACCCGTCAATGCAGCGCTCGTCCGACTGGACAAAGACGCTCTTGCCCATATCCATCATACGATTCCGAATCTTACGCTTGAGGCAAACATCGGAAATTTCGCCATAGCCATCATAAGTAGTGCGAGGGCGATTGTCGTACAGGGGGTCTCCGTTCGGATTTGCGTGCTCAACGGTCATCACAACGGCAAAATCAATCTTGTTCTGCAAGGCTTCCATGTTAATTTCTCCTTTTTATCAAGTATTTTCGTTTTCAGTTTCGGTATCGGTATCGGTCACATCGTTTGCGTCAGCGTCATCCGGTGCGTTATCCTTGGCTGCCCAGAATTCCTGCATCTGGCTCGCATAGCCGAGCAGATACAGCTCATTCAGAGGACTGTTGTTGAATCCGTTCAGGTTGATACGGTCCAAGAGCTCCAACATCAGCTCGTAATACTTGACGTGCGCAATGCCCTTGGAACGCAGGTTGTCCAGATACGGAGCCAGCTTCATCTGAAGCAGAGCCGTAGTCTTTGCCGGATGCTGCACAAATGCAGTCCTCAGACGCTCTGCGTTCGTAGGACGCTTCTTGCTGTTCTTATCGGCCTGTGCCCATCGCTCAGTCTGCTCAGCACAAGCCAGAACACGCCCAAAAAGATAGTTTCTATCATTCAACTTATTATCTACCGCCATAGAAATCTCCTTCCCTTTATTACGGCTGTAATATCCATGAACCACTGCACAAGCAATGTCGTTTACTTTACGACGCTCGTTGTCTTTCAGAGCAATCCCCTCCGTGGCGCGTCGTACCACATTAAGCATCACATCACGCGGGAGAGGCTTCTTTTCCGTAATGCACGAAATCAAACGCTCCGCAGTCTGTTGAAGAATTACATCGCTGGCCTTTTCGCCATGAGCGGCTTTTGCAATATCTATCGGAGCCGGAGCGCCGATGAAAGTCACACGCTTCCAAGAATCTTTGTCGGCTTCTTTGACGATTCGATAGCTGAGCCGCCAAGAGAAGGTATTGTGCCAATCCGAAATGTTCTCAATCAGGCTGGAACCATCCGTTTCCCGATAATAGCAAATTGACAAACGCCCGCTTGTTACGGCTTCCAGCGCCATGATTATGATATCGGACTTTTCATCCAATGCCTTTCCATAACCTTGGATAGCATCGTTGAAGCGCTTGGCATAGACATCTTCTGTTGAGGGAGGAAGCTTCAGATTCCCGAAGAACTCGTCAAACAGGTCCATACTATCCGCCATAATATCCGGCACGGATTCATCCTTGGTTCCCCAGACAACAAATGTCCGTTCGCCTACCACGCACCCTTGCTTTCCGATAAGCCACCGCAACGCATTGTGTGCTTTCTGGATGGTATCGTAGCCGATGGAAATAGCCTGTTCTTCGGTGTCCAGAACACCACGGAAGGTAAAATTGCTGGTATCGTTGCAAGAAATCAGCTTTGCGTGGCTGCCCAGCTTCAAGATGTTGTACGGATAACAGTTTGTTATCGGCATTTCTTTGCCTTGAACGGTGCAAAGCCCCGTTTTTTCAATCTTCGATTCGAGGTACTGGATGTACTTTTCCTGAATTTCGGTATCTCTGCCGAGCTCGATGCCCTCTACACGGAAACGTACAAAAGATTCGGTTTGGTCTTTGACGACCATTGTATCCAAAACCTTCGGCTTGTCTTCCTTACTTCCCTTCCATTTTTCGGGAAGTATACCATTTTCATCGAGCGCAAGAATGTTCTTGTCGAGAAGGTCCAAAATCAAACTCTCATTTTCAAGATACCGCAAGACTGCACACGCCTTCGAATCGGCATAAGGAGAATTGCACCAATCCTTGAGCTGTTCGTGGTATACATCCCATCCCGGATTTCTCGGTCCGCCAAACTTGTCATAGTCCTTTGCCACATATTGCAGCTTATCGGCAAGTGCATGCGGATAGAGAGCTTTACCGGAACGAGTCGGAGAATCTTCCGTGCAAGGAATAATTGTCAGCTGCTCATTTACAGCCAGCGGTCTCGCATCCAGGAAACGCCCATCTTTGTCCAACTCGACTTCGATGTTCGCTCTTATCAAGGTGTGCGAAATCGGAAGCAGCGGCATACACATATACTGGTTGTTACTGCCGCGATACTTGATGACGCCGACTTCATCCTTGCAGTTCTCGTAGGTCTCATAGCATTTTTCAATCCAACTCACAGAATATTTCACCTCCTGTTTTCTTCTTATGCCATCACTTCGTTATACAATTCATCACAGCTCTGTACATTTTTCCCAAGCTCAAATTTCTCTGCGGCTTGCGGACGAATATCGCGCACAATCGTGCATTCATCCGGACGAAGGAAATGAACCACACCGTTTTTCATAACGGGTCGCCAATAGCGTTCCTGCAACATTCCGGTGGTGGATTCGCCCGCATAGTTGAATCCGTGCATCATCATTCCAAGCGAAATGGACGGGATGTTGTCGTATGCGCTCTTCCCTGTCCCGAAAACACAAGGCTCGATATAACCCTGACATTCTCTGGCTCCAAGGAAGATATCACGCCGACCTCCGCGCTCCAGCATTCTGTGTGCAATAGCGTTGTGCTTGTTCTCGTTGCGGTCACGAAGCAAATCTGGGCGGAAATCGTTCCATTCAAAATGTGCCCGTACCTGATAGCACACATCCGTCAGATACATATAGGCGGACAAACTGCCACCTTCTTTGCTCATCTTCTTTGTCCGAATCCCCTTCGACTGCGTCTCGATATGGTTCATGATGCGAACATCATCGATGACCCACACAAAGGTAGGCTTCCAATACATAGCTTCAAGGATGCCAATTAGCGCCTGATAGGTCGGCACAGGATAGCTGCATTTCTCACCGCCCACGCGAGTGAGAGGCTCACTGAACAGTGCGTATCGCCCGTATACTTTTAGCGAAATCGAGTTGTTGTAATGATAGCTCACGCTCTGTTTCTCCTTTCTTTCATAAGGGTTTCCCACTCTCCTGCGATGGTAAGGCTTACATTGCGGCTTACACTTTTTGTGGACTTGTCGTTCATAGAACGCTCCTTTGTTATGAATGATGTGTACTGAGTACAAGTATGATTTTTTACTACACAAAGAGTAGCCCTGCGGAAAACTGTACCGCAGTGGCGCTCTTTTTGTCCCTATACTTGTATTATATGCAATTCGCACATTTCTGCAACACGAAATTTGAAAATTCCTTCAGCAATAAATAAAAGGCGTGTGTGCCGT
>OQWM01003250.1_pt1 | contig 10886 bp, 9 predicted proteins | sample 1691531 | NCBI WGS metagenome assembly OQWM01 (sample SAMN03418257, study PRJEB22391) | human gut metagenome | biome: human-gut; feature: organic feature; material: feces | host: Homo sapiens | place: Tanzania | collected 2013-01 | reverse complement strand
TGCCTGCGGTGGATTCTGCATTCAGTTCGGTTGTGACTGGACAGCATTCTTCTATGCATCGTTTGCCGCAGCCGTTGGTATGTATCTTCGCGGTTGGTTGTTGCGCAAAGGATTCAACAACTATATGGGCATAGCTGTAGCCGCCTTCGTATCTACATTGCTTGCCTTCCTTACAATGTGGTTGCCTTCTTCGTGGACCAGTACTCCATTGCATCCGCTGTTGGCATGTGCACTGTTTATTGTGCCGGGTGTGCCATTGATAAACTTTGTGGACGATATGCTTGACAACTATATACAAGTGGGATTAACGCGAGCCATAAACACATTCCTTATGATTGTGGCAATGTCGTTCGGTATAGCCTTCTTCTTGAAGATATCGCATTTTGACCTGACACAGTTCTACACCATACCGATGATTCCGCACAACAACTACTTGTCGTATGCTGCTGCAGCTGCCATCTCGGCTATGGGCTTCTCGATGATATTCAACATACAGCGTAGACTGTTGTGGGTGGTAGCTATAGGTGGTATAATTGCAGTATGTACACGTAACTTTGTGAACCTTGGTCCGTCGAACAACAACATAGGTCTGGATATGGGTCTTGCAATAGGTTCGCTTGCGGGCAGTGCGCTTATCTCGCTCATTTGCGTAAAGGCAGTACACAAGTTCCATGTGCCTCATCATGTACTCTCTATACCAAGTGTCATCCCTATGGTACCAGGTGTGTTGATGTATCGCGCGCTTGTGGCATTGATAGAGATGAATGGTGTTGTAGGCGAGCTAACAAATGCTGTTAAGTTTGGCATGGGTTCGGCTGTCACCATTATGTGTATCTCGCTTGGTGTGGCAATACCTAACGTGTTTGCACGTCAGTGGATTGCTCCTACACGTCGCAAGCGTCTGGCTAAGGCTATTGCAGACCGCAAGGCTCGTGGCAAGTTTGTTGACTTGTCGGAGTTTGATGAAAAGTAAAAATAACATTAACGCTCATTACTCGACACTGCTTTGGTTGGGTAATGAGCGTTAATTCTTTTATTAGTATAGCTTAGGAGCGTTATAGTTTTTCCATATTCGTTATTGAAATGATACCACGGCTAAACACCAGGAGTCCGCGTTCTTGCAGCCTGTTTAGCTCCTTTGACACAGCCAATCGTCCTAAGCCAGTTTCTTGAGCCAGCCGTGTCATCTTAATCCTTATTGTTTTTTTGCCAACAGGCGATGAGCATCTGCTCTTCAGGAATCGTATAATGCGCCCCTCGTCGTTATCGGGAGAAGGTTGCCATAAAGGGCGTGTTGCTTTTTGGGATAGAGTGGATATGATGTTGAGCAGATTGATGCGTAGGATAACAAACTCGTCGGTAAGGCGTAGAATGTCGTTCTTGTCAATCTCCATAATGTCGCATTCGGAATTGGCAATGAAGTTGTGAGTGTAGCGTTGGTTTAGTCCAAAGAGGCGTTCGGGCTGTAGGATATAAGGCGCCGCGATAGTTTCCTCGACTGAGAAACCGTGGTCGTCGGAATAGGTAATGACACGTGCCGTGCCGGATAAAAGAAAAGCCATGCTTCTGCATGGCTCCCCCTCATTGCGTATAGTCTTGTCTGATGCAAACTTATAGAACGAGAACTTGGTTTGTCCTATAATTTGTGTCAGGTCGCTGTTGGTTAAGCCTTGAAACAAAGGCGTGGCAGCGAGCTTGTTGTAAAAAATCATACTTATTTCAGTATTTTGTCCTTCATACTTGGCGAGTACCACACCTGCATATTGCCTTTGTGGTCGGCATATATTAGGTATGCCATAAGCTCGGGATGTTCTTTGAGCACCTTCTTAGCCCCATCCAGTCCCATAACCATAAACGATGTGGCATAAGCGTCGGCCTCGGCGCAATGCTTGGCAAGTACAGTGGCAGACAAGATATTATGCTGAACGGGATAGCCAGTTTTAGGGTCGATGGTATGGGCATACTTTTTACCATTCTTATAGTAGAAGTTTCGGTAGTTGCCACTTGTAGCCATAGCCATATTCTTGACGTTGAGTACGGTTTGCAACTCCTTGTCAACGGCAAGCGAGTCGTCGGTAGGCTTTGTAACACCAATCTTCCAAGGCAGGCGTTTCTCGGATATGCCGTGAGTAACCACCTCGCCACCAATCTCAACCATATAGTTCTCTATGCCATGTCGTTGGAGCAAGCGAGCTACCACATCGCAACCATATCCTTTAGCAATGGCAGAACAGTCGAGCATAATACGAGGGTCGGTCTTGGTAATATGATTGTTGTGTAGCGATACCTTTTTATATCCCACAATAGAGCGCAATGAGTCGATGGTCATCTTTGATGGCGGATTGCCGGTTTTGAACCCAAAGCCCCAAGTATTGACAAGCGGAGCAACGGTAATATCAAACGAACCGTTGGTGTTGTCGGCAATCTGCTCGGCAAGATTGAACACGGCGTTGAACATATCGTTGGTTTCGACATTCTCGCCACGGTTGACGCGCGAGATAATAGACTTGTCGTTGAACATTGACAATGCATTGTCTACCTTATCAAGTTCGGCAAGGATGTCGTTGTTAAGAGATGAGTCGTTCTGATAGGTGATGTGATAGAAAGTGCCGAATACCTGACCCTCGTCGTGCTGATAGGGAGTGCTGTGTTGTTGGCGTACTATGAACACGGTTCCCACTATAAGGAAGATGAGGAAGGGCAACTGCCAGTAGAGTTTCTTTTTCATATATATAATAAGGAGTTAAATGGGGTGTTAGATATGGAGTAATTGCTATTTACGGATGGTTTACAGTTCGAATATAACGTTAAACGTACCGCCAAATCTTGAGTTGCCTTGCTTGCCAAATCCTGGTATGTACCAAGAATTGCCCACAGTGCCGTTGTCGCTGAACAGACGTCTGCGATAGCGCACGCTCCATCCAAGGCGGAAAGGTCCGGCAATCTTGGCATCTACACCGAATACAGCTTCTAGCCAATGACAATTAGCTTCGACATCGTGAGCCTCAAAGCGCACGTCGTCGCCCCATACAGGATCCTTTAGGCCTTCGCCAATTACGTCGAACTTATAATAAGTAAGAGCATAACGTGCACCAGCGTAGATGCGATAGTCGTCGTGCTTGTTCTTGGCAATATTAATGTCCAAGCCAATACGTCCATATGGTGCCGACGTTTTGTAAGCCAGATGGGTAGAGGGATCGTCGGCATCGGCAGAGCCATAACCAAGTTCAATGACAGGGAAGTATTTGTCGCGCAGATTGATACGCAGGGCAGCCTCGAACTGTCCATAATCGCTTAAAGCCCTTTCGGCAGCACCAACAAGGTCGGCTGATACAGCAATACCACGGAAGAAGGCAATGGTATCCTTCTCGGCAACGGCAGTTTGTGTCTTAGGCTTGTTAGGAGTCTTGGGTTTGTTCTGTGCCGCAACGTGTGTGGCAGGCAAGAGCAAGAAAAGACTAATTGTCGCGATTCTTGAGATAAATGAGGAAATGCGCTTTGGCGTCATTGTGTGTTACCTTATTATTATTTACTTGAATGTCGTCTATGGCATGCTGTGTAAAACGCACGCCGTTAATGGTGTGGAACATTACAGGGTTGCAGTCTACCGATTCAAAATGAGGCAAGTTCTCTTTGCTAACCCACAGTGTGTCGATAGTCTTAAGCTGTGTATCCTTTTGTACCAGCGTAAAGTAGTAGATATCTTCGGTACGCTGATAGCTCATAGGCAGCGACAGGCTGTCGGTTTGGGTAAGACGGTTAATAAGCACCGTGTCTTCCTCGGCATTGTCTATAGTGCGTGGGGTAGAGACAGTAAGTGTATCAGTAAGCGTACTGACATCACCAGCAAGTCGGAATGAGGCGTATACACGGTTGTTGAGCGGACAGTCGATAGACGAACATGCCGACAAACCAAGTACTGCAACCATTGCCACAACCAATGTTTTTGCTTTATGTGTAATCACAGGCGTAATGATTTAATTGTGGGCAAGATTATTTTCGCACTTCAGAGTCTTCTCAATTTGGTAGTCGTTGCGGTTTTGAGACGAGCGACTAACAAGGTCGCCAATGAATCCGGCGAGGAAGAACTGTGTGCCAATCATCATCATTGTAAGCGAGATGTAGAAATAGGGCGAGTCGGTAACAAGGCGCTGCGGTATGCCTTGTGACAAGCACCAGAGCTTGTCGACACCCAAAGCGAAAGCCGAAACAAAGCCAATGAAGAACATCAGTGTGCCAAGGAAACCAAACACGTGCATAGGTTTCTTGCCAAAGCTTGAGAGAAACCACAATGTGATGAGGTCGAGGTAGCCGTTGAAGAAACGGTTCCAGCCCATGAACTTAGACGAACCATACTTGCGAGCCTGATGATGAACAGGCTTCTCGCCAATCTTGTCGAAGCCGGCATTCTTGGCAAGGTAGGGTATGTATCGGTGCATCTCGCCGTACACCTCTATGTTCTTAACCACATCGCGGCGATATGACTTTAAGCCGCAGTTGAAGTCGTGCAGGTTGTGAATGCCACTAACCTTGCGTGCTGTGGCATTGAAGAGCTTTGTAGGAATTGTCTTAGATAGTGGGTCGCCCTGCTTGCGGTTCTGCTTGTAGCCACTAACGAGGTCGTAGCCATCGTCAACAATCATGTGATATAGAGCGGGTATCTCGTCGGGAGAGTCCTGAAGGTCGGCGTCCATAGTTATCACAACATCGCCTTGAGCCTCCTTGAAGCCGCAGTAGAGAGCAGGACTCTTGCCGTAGTTGCGGCGGAACTTGATGCCCTTGACACATGGCGACTTCTTAGACAGCTCCTCGATAACATCCCAAGAATGGTCGGTAGAACCGTCGTTAACGAAAATCACTTCGAAAGAGAAGTTGTTTTTCTTCATAACACGCTCAATCCAAGCGTAGAGTTCGGGCAACGATTCTTCCTCGTTGTATAATGGTACGATGACTGTTATATCCATATTATCGAATAGTTTAAAAGTTCTGATTGTTCTGTTTTTTCAGTCGTCTTGCGCAGATAGCAGCTATGGGCAGGCTAATGATAAAGCCAACAATAATGTTCTGCATCATAAAGATGAACGACCATTGTATAGGGGTGAGCATTGTCATCTGTGAGATAGTTTGCGTAACGTCGGTTTTTGACAGTCCGTTTTGCTCGTACATAGGCATAAGTAGGTTCATGCTGTCGGTGAGAGTCTGTGCAAACGAACCATGGTCAAGAAAGCGGAAGTAAGCAAACTGGGCAAGTGCGAACACAAGTGAGGCATAAAAGAAGATGTAGATGCCATAGGCAAAGGCACGTCTGAAGGAGATGATGCCGTTGAGAGCTTGGTCGCGAAACTTAGAGAGGCGCCATGCCACAATAAACGGAGTGGTGAGCGCAAGCAAATTGCCCAATGCTCCTGCCGGAATCATAACGACACACGCAAAGCTTGCTATCCAAAGCAATGAGAGTATGAGCGCGTCTTGGCGGGCAAATGCCTTGAGCTGAATGAAATTCTCAATTCTAATCATTAAATAATGTATAAGTTTTATAAAACGAGTGCAAACTTACAACTTTTTTCTGGTATACGTATAAGTATGGTGTAATTATTAGGTTTTTTCAACGATTAAGGAGGCACGGCATGGTGCCGCACCTCCTTAATAATGCTTTTATAACTTCTTAATAAACTATTGTATTACTTCTTTATCAGCTTGAATGTCATGCCATTCTGCTTGACAATGACAACACCCTTGGCACTGTTGATATTGCTGATGCTGCGGCCAGACAGATCGTAGGCGGTGTAGGGTTTGTTGATGTCGAGAGAAGAGTTGAGGCTTGGATTGCTGATGCAGCCGATACCAGTAGGTGTAGAACTTTTCTTGCCCTTGACGGCAATGTCGCGTATCTCCCATGTTCCGGCAATAGACGTGTTGCTGGTGTAATGGAAGGCAATCTGTATCTTCTTGCCGGCGTACTGGCTGAGGTCGATATTGCCAGAGTTGATAAATACCCAATCGCCACCTGCAGGCCAGTTGATGTTGTCGATTTTTGTAGTAGCGCCATCGCAACGTACCTCAACACTGAGACGTGTCTTAGGAGACTTGTCGTAGTTTACGGCATGGTTGAAGTTAAGCTCTATTGACTCGAAGTCTGTGAGGTCGAACATTGGAAGTAGGAGAGAGCCGTCAGCGGCAAACTTGGTAGGATACTTGTTTGTGCCTTCCTTAACAGCGCCTGTAGCCATCCAACCGTATGCCTTGCTGCGGTTCCATAAATTGACGCCATCTTTAGGATCGGTTGTAACGTCGAATGTGCAGTCACCGTCAGTGGCCTTAAAGTTGGCGGTATATATAATCTCCTCGCTTACATCAGGATTAGGATTGTCGGGATTGTCGGGGTCGACAGGGTTGCCACTACCGCCAATGTACTTCTCGGATGTTACAGTCTTTGCAGGGTCGAAGGCATAGTTGATGCTGTCGCCCCAAACATATTCCATAAGGTTGGGGAAATCGACAAACGGGTTGCGGTTGCCTTGTATCTTGTATACATCATTGTTGCGCTTAACCTCAAGTGGGGTAACAGGGTCTTGCTTAGCCCATTTGATGTATAGCTCGTAGGCCCATCGCTTAAGGGTGGGGTAGTCGCCCTTTTCCAATATTTGGGCAGCTTGTGTTCCTGTCCATGAAAGGTTCTGGTATGTTGTGGCCATATACATATAGCCGCGTGCAAAGTCGCCCTTCCATTCGTCAGAAGGTTCCCAGTACCATTGGTCGTCTGTTCCCTTACCTACCTTAGTACATCCATTACCCTTGTCGCCGTCGACAACTACGCCCATAGGGTAGTTGCTCTTTGTGCTGTTTATTTTCGACTCACATGGCATAAGGTTATACAGGTCCATGTAGGCTTGTATCTTTGATCCGCCCCACCAACTCTTAGGAAACGAGTGTTCGATATTCATGCCGGCACCAACAGAACCTTGAGTAGTGCTCATCACCCATTTGCTTTCAGGCGAGTAGCGGTCGATAAATCTGCCGTCGGATGTACGGTCGGTAATCCAAAAGCCATACCATGTGCTGCCATTTCCAGAACCATAATCAAGCACTTTGGCTTTCTTGATGATGTCGTGTACAGCGTTCTTCAGCTCAGCACCCTTCTTTCCTTTCAGGCTATCGTAATAGCCCTCGGGGATTTGTGCCGATGCAGTTGACGTTGCGATTGCAGCAAACATGCATGCCGCAATCTTCTTGATATTGTTCAAGTTCATATACATTAATATTATAGTTATGTTGTTAATAGGCTGCAAAGATAGTGTATTTATGTAGATAATATGTTATGTTGATGTTAAAATATCAATAAACTACATTAATGTATAGAATTATTAGAAGTTTTAAAACAAATGTTAAAACAGAAATAATTCTTTGTTGAAAATTTGGTAGTATAGAAAATAAACGCTACCTTTGCACTCGCTTTTGAAAAGATATGGGTAAGTCTCATACGGCCAGCTCCCTTCGAATCCTCCAGGACGGGAACGTAGCAAAGGTAGTTGGTTGTAGCGGCGCGATGTAAGTAGCTTGCCCACCCGCCTCTTTAGCTCAGTTGGCCAGAGCACGTGATTTGTAATCTCGGGGTCGTTGGTTCGAATCCGACAAGAGGCTCTTCAAAGAAATAGTAAAGGACAGGACTTATAAGTGGGTCTTGTCCTTTTTTTATGCCTTAAACTTTGATGATGTTTGTTTTTTGTGTAATTTTGTAGCAACAAACAAATAGTAGTATACAGACACTTATGAAGACAGGTAAATACAAGCTTCTTGCCGCCTTGGTGCGCTCGTTCTTTGAGTCGTTCTCGTCGGGCATTATAGACAACAGCCATATGGAGAAGGCAGAAGACCGCAACAGTGCGCAGACCGTGAAGAAACTGATGCTTGAGCATTACGAGCATATTGCCCCCGTGTTCTTTGACACATTGTTCTTCCCGTTGGCAGCAATGAACTTCGAGTATGCCGACATAGAGCGTGTGGTGCGTGAGGCACAACAGAAGGGTGACGATATGATGGCACTTGTGAAGACAGCATGTGCATCGGACGCAATGTACGAGGCAATGGTGACGGAGTATAAGCGCAACTTCTCCAATCTACTTGCAGGACGTTATGCAAGTACAGCCGACCATCTACTTAGCTATACAAAGGGAGAGGGTGCTGAAGACATTGATACCGACCGTGCCATAGAGTTGACTGTGCGTGTTGTGATGTATGCGTACGCACGCGGACTGCGTCGAGGAACAGAAGGACGCAAGTCGGTAAGACAGGCTTCGCTATTCCGTCTGCTTATAGACGCAATGAATGTGTTGCTTCTCGACGAGGCGGTGAAGTTTGACGATGACGACGAGCTTGCGGCAATGTTCCTTAAAGTATGTATTAACGAGCACAACTTCACGGTGATGACATCCGAAATGGACCGCACCTTTGACGAGCTTGTGCGCAAGGAGGGTATAACACAGCAGTAAAAAAGAAATGATAAAGAACCTGATTTTTGATTTTGGCAAGGTGCTGGTCGACTACGACTACTTCGTTGTGGTTGACAGATTCTTCGAGAGCCATGAAGTGTCAGAAGACTTCTACCATCATCTGATGGATGACAAGTGGAACGAGCGACTTGACCGTGAAGACCGCACTTTTGAGCAGATAATATCTGACATGCAGCAGGCAATGCCGCAATGGAAGGAAGAGATAAGACAGTTTGGTGAGCATTACACCGAGTTTGTGCTTGGCGAGATACCTGGAATGTACGACCTTTTGGTGAAGCTTAAAGCAGAAGGCTATAAGCTTTACGGCTTGACAAACTGGTGCAGCAAGGTGCACGAAACGATGAAGCAATACCCGATATTCGAGTTGCTTGATGGTAGAATTGTATCTTCGGAAGAACATGTGGTAAAGCCAGAGCGTGAGATATACGAGCTTACTTGCCGCAAACTTGGACTGAAGCCAGAAGAATGTGTGTTTGCCGACGACAAGATAGAGAATATCGAAGCAGCGCGAGCTTATGGTATGTATGGCATATGGTTTAAAGACGCTGCGCAGTATGAACGCGAGTTGCGAGAGACAATAGCCAAAGCCAAGGTGAGTATTGACGACCGTGTACAATTGGCAGTAGATAACTTTATGCAAGGCTATGGCTGTTGTCAGTCGGTTGTTGCTGCTTTTGCCGACCTGTATGGTTTGGACGATAATCTTGCAAAGCGTATTGGTGCAGGCTTTGGCGGAGGTGTAGGCCGTATGCGTATGATGTGCGGTGCAGTATCAGGCATTGTAACACTTGTAGGACTTGACTGTGGACAGACAGAAGGAAGCGACCGCGAGGGCAAATCGGCATGTTATAAGGTTGTACAGGAATTGCTTGCCAAGTCGAAGGAGCAGAACGGCTCGCTCATTTGTGCCGAGATACTTGGATTGAAAGGTTATGATAAGGCACAGTCGTCGTATGTGGCTTCGGCAAGAACTGCTGAATACTATAAAAAGCGCCCATGCGCTGCAAAGGTAGAGAGTGCGGCACGCATCTTTGCCGAATACTTAAAGAATAAGCAATGATAGATAGCGCTACTGTAGAAAGGATAAAGGATGCTGCCAATATAGTGGAGGTAGTGTCGGAGTTTGTAACGCTGCGTCGCAGTGGTGCAAACTATAAGGGTCTGTGTCCTTTCCATGATGAGAAGACACCGTCTTTCTACGTATCGCCAGGTCGTGGCATGTGCCACTGCTTTGGATGTGGCAAGGGAGGCAATCCGGTAGGTTTCATCATGGAGCACGAGCAGATGACATATCCAGAAGCGCTGCGCTGGCTTGCCAAGAAGTATCATATAGAGATACAGGAACGCGAGTTGACGGACAACGAGAAGCGTGAACAGAGCGAAAGAGAGAGTATGTTTATTGTCAATGAATGGGCAATGAAATACTTTCAGAACAAGATTCAGAACGACCCTGACGGTATAGCCATAGGCATGCAATACTTCCGTAGTCGTGGATTTCGTGATGATATAATCAAGAAGTTCCAACTTGGCTACGACCTTATGGACCGCCGCGCATTGGCAACTGAGGCATTGCGAAAGGGATACAAGGAAGAATTCATACTGAAGACAGGCATCTGCTACAAGAACGACAGAGGCGAACTGATAGACAGATATGCTGGACGCGTGATATTTCCATGGATAGGCATTAGCGGAAAGGTTGTAGGATTTGGTGGGCGACTGCTTGACTCGCGCACAAAGGGAGTAAACCAAAAGTATGTGAACTCGCCCGACTCGGAGATATACCACAAAGACCGCGAGCTGTACGGAATATACCAGGCAAAGAAAGCTATAGCCAAGGAAGACCGCGTGTTTATGGTAGAGGGATATACCGATGTGCTGGCAATGCACCAATGTGGTATAGAGAATGTGGTGGCAAACTCGGGAACGGCATTAAGTATACACCAGATACATATATTGCACCGATTCACTTCGAACATCACATTGTTGTATGATGGCGATGCTGCAGGTATACATGCGGCAATGCGAGGAACAGACATGTTGCTGTCGGAAGGAATGAACCTGAAGGTGTTGTTGCTGCCTGATGGAGACGATCCAGACTCTTTCTCAAGAAAACACTCGGCAACAGACTTCCGCAAATATATAGAAGAACATCAGACCGACTTCATACAATTCAAGACCGACCTGCTGTTGCGCAACGAACGCGACCCGCTTAAACGCTCGGAAGCAATCAACTCAATAATACGCAGCATATCGTTTGTAAACAACCCGATATTGCGCGATACGTATCTGCACGACTGTTCGGTAAGAATGGGCATAAACGAGGCAACGCTCATCAATACCCTTAACGGATTTATACGAAACAACCGTGAGGAGCGC
>OQWM01003248.1_pt1 | contig 10888 bp, 10 predicted proteins | sample 1691531 | NCBI WGS metagenome assembly OQWM01 (sample SAMN03418257, study PRJEB22391) | human gut metagenome | biome: human-gut; feature: organic feature; material: feces | host: Homo sapiens | place: Tanzania | collected 2013-01 | reverse complement strand
TGAATTTTCTAAGGTGAATCGATTATTAGAACTTGGTTGTGGTAATGGTAAGTTGTGGCAAGAGAATAAAATCAATTTAAGAAATCGCGAAATATTCTTATCGGATATTAGTGAAGGTATGGTTGAAGAGGTTCGTAATAAATTGGGAAGTGATTTTAACTGTATTGTAACGGATGCTGAAAAGATACCTTTTAAAGATGCTTATTTTGATTCCATCATTGCTAATCATGTCTTATTTTATTTAAATGATTTAAATCAGGGATTAAAAGAGATCAATAGAGTATTAAAACCAAATGGAGTGTTATATTGTAGTACATATGGTAGTAGGCATATGAAAGAAATTACGGATCTTGTACAGGAGTTTGATCAGAATATTGTTTTATCTTCTGATTGTCTATATGAAGTGTTTGGCTTAGACAATGGAGAAGAAATCCTTTCAAAATATTTTAAAACAATTGAAATGAAGAAGTATATGATGATGGCCATGGCTGTACTGGCAATGGCCTCTTGTAGCGAGAAGAAATTCCATGTAGAAGGCACCGTTGCCAATGCCAAAGACTCTGTGCTCTACCTCGAAAACGTGGGCATTGAGGAAATCAACGTAGTGGATTCTGTAAAACTGGACGGCGAAGGCAACTTCAATTTTGCTTGCGCACAAAACGATGCACCCGAATTTTACCGTCTGCGCATTGCAGACCAGATCATCAATGTAAGTATCGATTCTACCGAAACTGTGACCATCAAGACCCAATATCCACAAATGGCTACACAGTATGAAGTAAGCGGTTCGGAAAACTGTGAGAAGATTAAGGAACTTGCACTTAAGCAAATCGACCTGCAACAGCGGGTCATGGCTATCCAGCGCAACCCAGCTCTGACCATCGACCAAAGTAACGACAGCATCTTACGCATCATCAACGACTATAAGAATGATGTGAAGATGAACTATATTCTCAAAGAGCCCAACCGCTCTTATGCATATTTTGCACTGTTCCAGACCTTGGGCAACATGCTGCTGTTTAACCCTCGCAGCAACAAAGACGATATCAAAGTGTTTGCAGCTGTAGCTACCAGTTGGGATACCTACCATCCTGGAGCTGAGCGCGGAACCAACCTGCACAACATTGCCATCGAGGGCATGAAGAATGTGCGCATCAACGAGGCTAACCGTGCCAATACCATCGATGCCAGCAAGGTATCGACCACGGGACTTATCGATATTGCACTGACCGACAACCATGGTAAGGTGTGCCGTCTGAGCGACCTCAAGGGCAAGGTGGTGATGCTCGATTTCCATGTCTTTGGCACAGAAAACTCACCCAAGCGCATCCTGCTCTTGCGTGAACTCTATAACAAATACCATGCACAGGGCTTTGAGATTTACCAGGTAGCACTCGATCCCGATGAGCATTTCTGGAAGCAGCAAACCGCCGCACTGCCATGGATTAGCGTGCGCGACCCACAAGGTCTCGACTCACAGTCGCTTATCGTTTACAACGTACAGGGCCTTCCTGAATACTTCCTCATCGATCGCACCAGCACCTTGCGCAAGCGCAGTCAGCAGGTACGCGACATCGAGGCAGAGATTAAGGCACTGCTGTAACAGTCGGGCAGACCGCCCGAACCATCAAAAAATAAGCATCGCACAGACCATCAAGTCTATGCGATGCTTATTTTTTGATGAATCCTATTACAGACTATTGTACTATAATGCGTGATGGATGAATGTTTCGGCTGATGCCCACGATACTTTTTCGGAACTTAGAAACTCTGCAACCAACGGCGCAACTCCACCATCAATTCGAGATGATAGGGGAATGACTGGAGGATGCCGAAACCATGTCCACCGGTGGGATAGATATGCATCGAGGCAGAAACACCAGCCTGACAGAGTTCCTCGTAATAGCTGACAGCATTGATGGGCAATACCGCTTTATCATCGTTGGCTAATGCTATGAAGGCAGGAGGTGTGGCATGGGTCACGTGCTGCTCGTTGCAATAGTCGTTGACGAGTTTGCGCTTGGGATTCTTACCCAACAGATTATCGCGCGAACCCTGATGGGTGACACCTGTTTCCATAGAGATGACGGGATACATCAATATTTGGAAATTGGGTGCAGCATCGCCCTTAGAATGTGTGGCAATGGTCGAAGCGAGGTGACCGCCTGCTGAGAATCCCATGATGCCCACTTGCTGTGGGTCGATATCCCAACTCTTTGCGTTGCGACGCACGGTGCGCATGGCCTCTTCAGCATCTTCGGCAGGCACTTTCCATACGCAATGGGGCATGCGATACTTCAACACAATGACGGCAATGCCCATACTGTTGAAGAAGGGTGCCCATGCGGTTCCCTCTTTTTCAAATGCCAGATGAGTGTAGCCACCGCCTGGACAGATGACAACGGCACGTCCTGTAGATTGGCTCTTCTTAGGCAGAAAGATGCTTATCTTCGCCATGTCGTTGGGGTCGCCATTATTGGTTTGTGGTCCCTGGGGCCACAGATTCAACTCCATGCCTTGCTGGGCATAAGCCGAAGCAGACACAAACAATAAGATTAAAAAAAGTAGTTTCTTCATAATAAAATGATATTTTAGGTGCAAAGATACATATTATTATTGAAAAGTCTGTATCTTTGCACTACCAAAACAACAAATCATTACGACTATGAATAAAAGATTTCTTTCATTAATGGTGCTCGCCGGACTGACCATCGGAGCACAGGCAAAAGTAAAATTGTCGCATCTTGTAGGCGACAACATGATTATCCAGCAACAGAGTGACGTGCGCCTTTGGGGATGGGCAAAGCCCAAGAGCAAGGTGGTGGCTACCACTTCGTGGAGCAATGAGCGTAGCGAAGCTGTTGCAGGCAAGGACGGTAAATGGTTGCTGACCGTTAAATCGCCCAAAGCCAGCTATACCCCACTGAGCATAAGCTTTGATGATGGCGATGGAAAGGTTACTATCAATAATGTATTGGCAGGCGAGGTATGGGTCTGCGCAGGCCAGTCGAACATGGAAATGCCTATCAAAGGATTCGGCAATTGCCCTGTAGAAGGCTACAACCAAGTAGTGCTCGAAGCCAATAAGCATAAAGGTATTCACTATGTCAAAGTGCCCAGCATCATGAGCACAAAGCCTCTCGACGATGCCAACTGCGAATGGAAAGAGGCCAATGCAGACAATGTTAGCGATGCATCAGCTACCGGTTACTTCTTCGCCAAGACGGTCAACGAGGCTATCGACGTTCCCGTTGGACTCATCATGGCAAACAAAGGAGGCAGCCGCGTAGAGAGTTGGCTCGACCGCGACTATCTGACCAAGAATACCAAAGAGGACTTAGACTCCACACACATGGCGAATAAATTCAAATGGGACTTCCTCTATCCACTTCTTTGGGGCAACGGCACCTTCAACCCAATACTCAACAGCACCGTAAAGGGCATCCTCTTCTATCAAGGCTGCTCTAACGTGGGCGACCCAGACGGTCAATACACCAAGCGACTGGCTGACCTTGTGGCTCAATGGCGCCGCGATTTCAAGCAGGGCGACATTCCCTTCTACTTCGTACAGATAGCTCCTTATCATAACGGCGACATCAACGGCGACGCTGGACCAAGATTGCGCGAACAGCAGTTCAATGCTGCCAAAGTCATCCCCAACAGTGGTATCATATGCACCGAAGACCTCGTTTACCCCTACGAGGTGGAGCAAATCCATCCTGCACAAAAGCGTCAGGTGGGCGAACGACTTGCCTATCAAGCGCTCAACAAGACCTACGGCATGAAATCTGTCATCTGTGAGAGCATGACTTTCAAGGAGATGAAGATCGACGGCGATAAGGTTTTGTTGCATTTCAACAACGAATACGGAGCCTACAGCCGTTTCGAAGGCATAGAAGGCTTTGAGGTGGCTGGTGCCGACCGCGTATTCCACAAGGCTACCGCACGCCACACATGGGTTGATGCACCAGGCCCTTGGAACGAAGCCATCGTAGTATCAAGTCCTGAAGTGAAGGAGCCTGTGGCAGTGCGCTACTGTTTCCGCAACTTCCAATTGGGCAATCTGGCCAATGCGGGAGGCCTGCCCCTGTTCCCATTCCGCACAGACAACTGGTAATATGAAACATCCTCTTGATATGTTTGCTTACTGCCCAATATGTGGCAGTAAGCAATTTGTTACTAACAATTTTAAGAGCAAGCGCTGCAAAGACTGTGGCTTCACCTATTATGCCAATGTTTGCGCTGCAACAGCAGCATTCATTGTCAACGACCGCGGCGAGATACTCGTGGTGCGCAGAGGCAAAGAACCTGCCAAAGGCACACTCGATTTGCCTGGTGGCTTTGTCGATATGGACGAAACCGTAGAGGAGGGAATGCGTCGCGAGATACAGGAAGAGACGGGCATCCATGCCACAAAGATGGAATACCTCTTTTCCTTCCCCAACCAATATCTATACAGCGGCATCACCGTACATACCATCGATATGGATTTTCTGGTGCGTGTTCCTGCCGAAACTCGTGCCCGTGCTGCCGACGACGCTGCCGAATGTATGTGGATTCCCATACGCCATCTCCACCCAAAAGAGTTCGGACTGACCAGCATACGCCGTGCAGTGGAACGCTTTCTGGAAGTGGCACGCATCGAATAGGCCACACTTCCGTCTGCACAAGTCGTTAGTCGTCAGTATTTTACACATTGCTCGTCACCGCTTCGAATAGCACTTAGAACAGCAAAACAAATTGATTTGCTGAGCAAAGTAAATTGATTTGCTGAGGAAAACAATTTGTTTTGCTGAGCAAAACAATTTATTTTGCTATCATATCCCCTATTCATTATATGTCTAACCAACGTCAATAACCTACCGGAAAAACATCCATAGCACTTCTATAGAATACCCATAAGCGAGGAAATTCAATGAGTTTGCTCAGCAAATTCATTGAAATTGCCCGGTAAATTCATTGAATTTGGTCAGTAAATTCATTGAATTTGCTAAGATAAGCAACATCTGAACATAGACTGTCAGCATGCAAGTAGCTGAATAACAGGCGTTCATAGCATATCAACAAGACATTGGCAACAGAACACAGAAACACCATCGGCACAACGCTGAGATATAGATGGCCGACGTTGAAGACAAGCAGACACCAACCAACTATCATGCGGCGAATAGTTAAGAAAACAAAAAAACACCTATATATATAAGGTGTAACCAAAACTTTTACCTACTTTTGCAGCCCGAACAATATTATTATCAAAGGTATGCAAAAGAATTTAGTCATTGTGGAGTCGCCTGCCAAGGCCAAAACAATAGAAAAGTTTCTGGGGAAAGACTATAAGGTCATGTCAAGTTACGGACACATCCGTGACCTCAAGAAGCACGACATGAGCATCAATACCAGCACACTCGAACCCGAATATGAAATACCAGAAGAGAAAGAGAAACTGGTAAAGGAACTCAAGACAACTGCCAAGAAAGCTGAAAAGATATGGCTCGCAATCCAGCATTGTTGCACGACCGACACGATACATACCAGCCGTGACACGTTCACTCTCGGTCGCGGATGCTAACAACGTTTCGGTTTGTTTTAATACCGTCTGGGCTGTTTTGTAATTTTGATATGCCGTAAATATATCCAGCGTGGCCGAATCGTTTGCGGCGCGTTCTTGTTCGATTGCGGCGTCATAGTTTGCCTGGGCCTGGCGCACGCCATACATGTTTGCGAATCCCGCAAATATCGGCATAGACGCACGGACGCCGATACTGCCGCTGATTTTATCAGACCCGCTGTTGAAACTTTCCGATGGCGTATCATTCCACGAAACAGAACCAGATGCAGAAATACTGGGCAAATTTTTCAAGAACGACGCATTGCGACGATGCCAAGCAGCGTCTTTGTTCGCGGTTGCACGCAATAAGTCTGGTCGTGATTTCTGGGCACGCGAAATCAGTTCATCAATCGTATCCAGTTCACTAACGTTGCCGAAATCGATGGGCAAATCGGCAATATCAATATCCTGGTTTGCGGGAAAAGACAACTTGCTTAGCAGTGTTCCCTTGGCAATTTCACGATTGTTTTTCGCACGCTCCAAATCCAAATTGCGACTGGCCAATGTTGTATCCGCCTTTAATACATCAGCCTTGGCCACGGAACCCGCCTTGAATTTTTTTGTAGCCGTATCGCGCGCGGTTTGTGCAACAGTGCGCAAACTGTTCGCACTTTTCACATCTGCATCAGCGTTCAGTAAATTGTAATACGCGCCAATTATGCCGTATATGTAATTCTGGACATTTTCGTCATAGTCAAAACCGGCCGCACGCCACGTGGCGGTTGCGCTGTTCAAATCGGCCAAGCGTTTACCGAAATCAAACAACAGGTATGACGCCGACAATGATGCCCCATACGACCAATCGCCCCATTCTTTGTTGCGATACGGCAATGACGCGGACGCAGACGCATTGACCGATGGCAAATAATTCGCGTATCCTGCGTTTTTTGCAAAGCGTGCAGATTGCACCGCAAAGTATGACGCTGTTGTCGTCGGATTACGACACAGGCCCAGGTCAATAACCTGGCCCAAGTCCAGTTTTCCGGCCGGTACAGTCGTGCGCGTGGCGCAATTATCGTCTGCGCCGTATGCCAACGTGGGTAACAAACATAATAACAGTGATATTTTTTTCATTATAATCTCTCTGTTTCCCTAACGTTTATATATAATATAATTTTTATGTTGAATTACAATTTTTTTTTGCCTAATATGCTTTCACACCTTTTTGGCCTGGTGGCAGAGTGGTTATGCAGAGGACTGCAAATCCTTGTATGCCGGTTCGATTCCGACCCAGGCCTCCAAAATATAATTCCCGCTTGTCGGGAATTTTATTTTGGATAATTGGTGCTATCGAACCGGCCCGGTTCGCATACGAGTCAGTTTTGGTGCTATCAACAGAATTTTTCTGTTTGAACTTTGGGGCGCAATGCCATACAATCGCTGTATGATTGAAACAATAACGCTGACTGATTTTCGTAATCATAAATCCGGGCGCATAACAACGCACGGTCGGCACAATATTATTATCACAGGGCCAAACGGTGCCGGCAAAACCGCTATATTGGAAGCAGTATCAATGCTGTCTGGCGATAGGGGACTGCGTGGGACAGGTTGGGGCGAAATCGCACGTTTTGATGGTCTGGGCGGCTTTTCCGTATTTGCACAGTTATCTGACGACACAGAATTGTCAGTATATTTTAACTCCGGCGATACAAATCGGCATGCACGCATTGATGGCGACACGGCAAATTTGGCTGAACTGGGGGCACGGCTTCGTATGGTATGGGTCACCCCACGCGAAGACAGACTATTTATTGACGGTAGCGCTGAACGACGTGCATTTTTTGACCGCCTGGTTGCCAGTTTTGACGCAACCCACAATGGTCGCATAGCACGACACGCAAAATTATTATCTGAACGCGCATTTGCATTAAAATGTGGACGCGACGCAAACTGGCTGGACGCGATTGATGCCCAGATTGCCGGCACAGCCGTTGCAATTGCAGACGCACGCATTAAATACGCTGGCGAATTAAATTATTTTCTGGCCGATTGCGCCATATCTGTGCGAGGACGCGTTGAAGAAATGATATTAAATGGCGCACCAGCTGGTGGGGCAGAACGGGAATACCTGAAATACCTGGGCGAAAATCGCGAATTAGTGGGCGATAAAATGATATTAGATGGCGTGCACAAATCTGATTTTGGGGTTTTTAATCACGCACTGAAATTACCTGTGCATTTAACTAGCACGGGACAACAAAAAACAGTATTGCTGAACATTATACTGGCACATGCAAAACTGTTGCGCACAAAAACAGGTTGCCGCCCACTGATTTTATTGGACGAGGCCGCCGCTCACCTGGACGACGCGGCGCGAACACGTTTATTTTACGAACTGGGGCAAACCGACGCCCAGGTTTGGGCAACTGGGCTGGACCCCAATGTTTTCCGCAATATTGCAGACGCTGCATTTGTCACTTGCACAAATGGCGAAATAAATAATATACTGGTGCCAGGGAAATAAAAGTTATGGCAAAAATTGATTATCAAGTTTTATTGGATAATGCATTGAAATCTGTGGTCAAGGACGCATTGATTCACGCCCAGATAAATGGTCTGGGGGACGGAACGCATTTCTTTATCACGTTCAAAACGCGGGCCCCAGGTGTTGTATTGCCGGACTTTTTGCGTATACGATATCCAGATATAATGACGATTATTTTGCAATATTCATATAATAACCTGCACGTATCCGACAAAGAATTCGGTGTGCAATTGACATTTGATGGTCGGCCTTTTTTCATACGTGTGCCATTTTCTGCGCTGGTTGAATTCAAGGACCCATCTGTGGACTTTATGTTGACCTTTCACCCAAAGGGTGTGGCGTCGGCCGATAACGATATGGAATTACCATTAGAAGAGAAACCAGACACTGTTCCTGATCCCGGTAGGGTTGTTTCACTGGACGATTTCAGAAAAAACAGGAAATAAAAAAATGGGGTCACACCCCATTTTTTAATACATTGTTTGCAGGATATGCTTGTTTTTATCCAGGCTGGACAACATTTTGCCCGAACCACACGCAACACAGGCCAGCGGATTATCAACCAAAAATGCCGGCAACCCAGTTGACGCGCGTATCGCCGCGTCCAAACCACGCAACAGCGAACCGCCACCAGTCATCGCAATACCCAAATCTGCAATGTCGGCTGACAATTCTGGGGGCGTCAATTCCAATGCCTGGCGCACAGTGTCAACAATCTTGGACACAGTTTGTGCCAATGCTGATGCGACCTGGGATTCGGTAATAACCGTTTCGCGTGGCGTCCCAGATAACAGGTCGCGCCCCTTTATCTTCATGGTCAATTCATTTGCCTTGTCTTTGGGCATAATGGCGGTGCCGATACGTTTTTTAATTTCTTCGGCCGTATTTTCACCAATCAACAGGTTTTTATTTTTGCGGACGAATTCAATGATATCCAAATCCATCTGGTCGCCTGCCGTGCGAACCGCATGTGAATAGACGATTCCGCCCAGGGACATAACCGCAACTTCGGTCGTGCCACCACCAATATCCAGAACCATTGATCCAACCGGTTTTTCCACGGGCAGACCTGCGCCAATCGCAGCCGCGGTTGATTCTTCGACAATATACACCTTGCGTGCACCGGCGGCATCGGCCGCTTCTTGTATAGCACGACGTTCCACCTGGGTCGCGCATGACGGCACACATATAATAATTAACGGCGCAGCCAATGGATTTTTACGATGAACCTTGCGAATAAAGTATTTAATCATTTCTTCGGCGACTTCAAAATCTGCAATAACGCCGTCGCGCAGTGGGCGCACTGCGGTAATTGTCCCAGGGGTGCGACCAAACATTTGCTTTGCTTCGGTTCCGACGGCTAAAATTTCCTTGCGTCCCATCAGACGATTTTCAGCAACAGCAACAACCGACGGTTCGTTCAAGACGATTCCGCGTCCCTTGACATAAATCAGTGTATTTGCCGTTCCCAAATCAATTGCCATATCGGCAGAGAAATATTTCATCAACCAGTTATACATTTTATAATCCTTGGGCTGTTTCACATTTTCTTGCACTATAAAACCTGTGCGAATAAAAATCAAGCGGGGTCCACATAAAAAATATGCTTTTTTATTTGATTATTACCAGATTCTGGTATTATAAGCGATATGAGAAATACGATTAAAAATCATAATGACTTTTTAATGATGGATGAAAATCTGACGGCGCGCAGTGCTTTTTTTATAATCCGCGCAAAACCAGCAAAGTTTCCAGATGACCCACGATTTGGTCTGGTTGCGACAAAAAAAACATTTCGTTTTGCCGTCCAGCGCAACCTGGCAAAGCGGAAATTACGTGACTGGATTCGCTTTAATGACGCGTTGCAATTGGCCGATTTGGATTATGTGTATATCGCACGGCGTTCTATTTTAACCGCCGAACGTGATGATGGTCGGGCGGCCATGGCGCGCGCATTGCGCTATTTGGCACATGAACATGCAAAAAATGGAAAAAAGTAATTTATCTTGGTCGGGACGCGTGGCAATTGGGCTGGTTAAAATATACCAGACATGCATTTCACCATTTATCGGCGGACGCGCAACGTGCCGTTTTATCCCCAGTTGCAGCCAGTATACCACCGACGCCATTGCTAAATATGGCGCATGGCGTGGTGGACTGATGGCAATTCGCCGAATAATGCGGTGTCGACCAGGGGGCGGATACGGATATGACCCTGTCCCTTGACAAGTGGCGTGATTGTGCTAGAATTCCATAGCTAGACGAAAAATAATTACAAAGGGTTTATATTATGTCTTTTCGTGCAACTGTTGAATCCATGTCAAAAATTATGGACGAAATGGGTATTACAGAACTGGAACTGGAACGTCAGTTTTTGTTCGGTGTTTATCGTAAACACATTCATTTATCAAAGCAACAGGCGGCAACCGTCGCTATGCCCAGCCTGCCAATGGCCGACGCAAAATGCGCGTCCAGCGCACCGCAACAGACATCGGGCTATGCGTTGAAATCACCAATGGTTGGTGTCGCATACCTGGCCCCAGAACCGGGCGCAAAAACGTTCACGTCTGTGGGCGCACAAATCAAGGCTGGCGATACCGTCGCATTGATAGAGGCGATGAAAACATTTAATCCGATTAAATCTGATCGCGATGGCATCGTCAAAGAAATATTGGTATCTGATGGCGCGGCCGTTGAATTTGACCAACCAATAATTATTATTGAATAAGTTATGTCCCAAATAAAAAAAGTTTTAATTGCAAATCGTGGTGAAATCGCACTGCGTATTATTC
>OQWM01003245.1_pt1 | contig 10899 bp, 8 predicted proteins | sample 1691531 | NCBI WGS metagenome assembly OQWM01 (sample SAMN03418257, study PRJEB22391) | human gut metagenome | biome: human-gut; feature: organic feature; material: feces | host: Homo sapiens | place: Tanzania | collected 2013-01 | reverse complement strand
GCCCTTGGTCCAGTAATCCTTCTGGTTGGTCAAGCCCGAACCGTTGAAGATACCGGCATTCACCACGATAGGGAAACCAACATTCCAGGTGTATCCTATTTCAGCACCCACGTCGCGCACGTTACCCACCTGCTTGGCGATGAACGAACGGTTGGCGAAGTACTGCTGATGAGGAGAACGGTGAGCATCGATGGTGAATGGCACACGCTCCTGACCGATGGTGAACTGCAGGGTCTTCCAAGGCTTGATGCGTGTATAGGCATCGAGCATCTTGATCTTACCCTCGTCGCAGAGGTCGATTTCCGCCTTATAGCTTACCTGAGGTGTAATATTGCCAGCCACGTTGATGCGGGCAGTACGCACCTCGAATCGTCCCTCCCCCTCTTCGGTCTGGTACTCATACTTTGAGCGGATGGTTCCACCAATGGTCATGGTCTTGGCGAAATTCTCAATGCCCTTCTCAACAGAGCTTTTTCCTGAATTCTGGGCATTCATTCCCATCGACACCATCGTGAGTGCCATCAACAAATACGTTTTCTTCTTCATTTCTTACCTTATTATATATATACACGTAAATCTGATTCTTTTTACTTTCGGCTGCAAAGTTAAGGAGAAGATGTTTCTACCGTAAAACATAAGTATTACAAAGCTGTTACATCGCTGATTTTCAACACCTGTAACACCATCGTAACATCCGTATCACCCTTGTAACATCATCGTCATAAACACGTAACTTGATTTTCTCTCTCGTTTGAAAATATCGCCGTACCTTTGCAGCCGAAAAGAAACAACATTAACATTATATTTAGGATGAAGGAAAACAAGAAAGCAATCTTGGATATTCTTAAGAAGAAATCTAAGAAAGACGGTAAATTTGAGAACTTGGTGCTCAATCTCGCTTTGCAGAAGATTGACAGCGATAGTTTTGAATTCGATGGCGATGCAGTTTACACCAACGACAAGAAGCGCCTGGTTTATTGCATGAGCCAGGAGGCTAGCTTCACCATTCCAGAGGGAGTGGAGATTATCGGCGAGATGGCGTTCCGTGGCAAGAAGGTCCTCAAGAACGTGATTATCGCCAACAGCGTAAAGGAAATCGAGCACGATGCTTTCTACGATTGTGATGAATTGGATAACGTTTATGTACCTGCGGGCGTAAAGATTGTAAGAAGCTATGCCTTTGCAGAGTGCGACAAGTTGAAGAAGGTTACCTTCGCAGGTACCCCAGAAAAGGTAAGCCGTCATACCTTTGACGACTGCGACCAGTTGCACGACATCATCGTGCCAGTAGGAAGCAGCAAGTTCTTCCGCAAGGAGCTTCACTTTATTGATGGAGACACCGATTATCTCGTCCTGGAGGATTCAAAGAAGAAGGCAGAAAAGAAGGCTGAAAAGAAGGACGTTGCCGAGAAGAAGGCTGAAACTCCTGAAAAGAAAGTCGAAAAGAAGGCGAAGAAAGAGCCTGCAAAAGTAAAGTAACTCTAAAGATTAAACCAGGGAAATCATGACTAAAGAAGATATGATGAAGAAAGCTTATGTAGAACGCGACATCAGTTGGATGTACTTCAACCATCGCATTCTGCAGGAGGCAGAGAAAGAGTATGTGCCATTGTTGGAGCGCCTCTCTTTCCTCGGTATTTACTCCAATAACCTCGACGAGTTCTTCCGCGTCCGCGTAGCATCCCTCAACCGCATGCTCGACCAGAAACTCGACAAGGATACCGAACAGCAAATTAAGAAATCACTTAAAACAATAAATAAGCTCAATGAATCTTATTCGAAAGAATACACTGAAGCGGTGGATACAGTTTTCCGCGAACTTGAAGTACACAAGGTTCGCCTGCTCACCGAAGACCAGCTCAACGACGAGCAGAAGGAGTTCCTTACGCAGTTCTTCTACGACAAGCTCAATGGTTCTGTCAACCCTATCTGGCTCAACGAGATAGACGACCTCTCTACCCTGGAGGACAACCGCATCTACCTCGCCGTAGAAAAGGCTGAGGATGACAAGAAGAAGAAATATGCCGTGGTAAAGGTACCGGATAGAGTCTATGGACGCTGGGTAAAGGTACCGGCAAGCGATGGTTTCGACAACATCATGTATCTCGACGATGTAATCAGATACTGTCTGCCACTGGTATTCCTCGGTTTCAAGAAGAGCACCTACCGTGCCTACAGTTTCAAGTTTACCAAGGATGCCGAGATGGAGATGGACAATGATGCCGACTTCGGTACCATGGAGAAGATTGCCCTGGGTGTAAACAGCCGTAAGAAGGGTGAAGCCGTGCGCGTAATCTACGACCAGGAGATGCCGAAGGAACTTCAGAAGAAGCTGCGTGAGCGATTGAACACCAAGGAGTTGGATGCTTCTTTGGCTGGCGGAAGATACCAGAACCACAAGGATCTGATGTCGTTCCCTGATTGCGGCCACAAGGAACTGAAATACGAAAAATGGGCTCCTATCATGAAGCCGGAGTTCCTCTCCAACGAGAGCATCCTCGACCAGATTCGTGAGAAAGACCGCTTCATCCACGTACCCTACCATAGCTTCAACGGCTACATCCGTGTGCTCCGTGAGGCTGCTACCAAGCCAGAGGTAAAGGCGATCAAGACCACCCTCTATCGTCTGGCGAAGGATTCAAAGGTAGTCAAGGCACTCATCACCGCAGCCCGCAACGGCAAGAAGGTGACTGCCGTGGTAGAGCTTCTGGCACGTTTCGACGAGGAGAGCAACATCAAGTGGAGCAAGCGCATGCAGGAAGAGGGCGTGAACGTAATCTTCGGTGTAGAAGGACTGAAGATTCACTCCAAGCTGCTCTATATCGAGTCAAAGAAGGGCAACATCGCCTGTGTGGGAACCGGAAACTTCCACGAGGGCAATGCCAAGATCTATACCGACTATCTGATGATGACCGCCCGTCCTAAGCTGGTAAACGAGGTGGCCAAGGTATTCGATTTCATCGACCGCCCATTCTCACCATTCCGCTTCAACGAGCTCCTCGTATCTCCAAACTCCATGAAGAGCCGCATCCTGCGCATGCTCGATACCGAGATTAAGAATGCCAACGAGGGCAAGGAGGCTTGGGTGAAGATGAAGATCAACCACATCACCGATACCGATATGGTTACAAAACTCTATCAGGCTTCAAAGGCAGGCGTGAAGATTGACATCGTAATCCGCGGCAACTGTTCGCTGGTGCCAGGCATCGCCAAGCTCAGCGACAACATCCGCTGCGTGGGCATCATCGACCGCTATCTGGAGCACAGCCGCATCCTCATCTTTGCCAACGGAGGCAAGCCAAGATACTTCATCGGTTCTGCCGACTGGATGCCTAGAAACCTCATCAACCGCATCGAGGTACTCACCCCGGTATATGACGAGGATATGCAGGCAGACCTGCTCCGCACCATCTCCTATGGTATGAGAGATACGATGAACGGCAGAGTGGTAGATGGCAAGGGCGGCAACGAATTTGTGGAAGGCGAGCCATTCCGCAGTCAGGAAGAACTTTATAAAGCATATAAATAATGATGAATTTAGCATCCATTGATATCGGCTCCAACGGAGCCCGACTCCTCATCAAGCGCTTCGATCCCGAGGCAATCCGTGAGGAAGACCGCATCAAGAAACTCATGTTCATCCGCATCCCACTGCGATTGGGTAAGGATGTTTTCACCCTGGGAAAGGTTTCCAAGGAGCGTGAGAAGATGATGCTCCACATGATGAAGGGCTTCAAGCAATTCATGAAACTCAATGACGTAGAGGCTTTTCGCGCCTGTGCCACTTCAGCCATGCGCGATGCCGAGAACGGCAAGAAGGTGCTCAAGAAGATAGAGAAGCAAACCGGCATCAAACTCGAAATCATCAAGGGTCAGGAGGAGGCACAGCTCCTCTACAACAACCTGGTAGAGAAAACAGATTCCAACGAGGGCAGCTTTGCCTACATCGATGTGGGCGGTGGTTCTACCGAGGTGAGCATCATCCACGACGGTGTGCTCGCCGAGAGCTATTCCTATAATATGGGTACCCTGAGAATGCTGAGCGGCAAGGTGACTGCCGATACAGAAAAGCTCTTCAAGGAGAACCTGATGAGATATGCCGAGCAATACGGCGACATCAAGATCATCGGTTCGGGTGGCAACATCAACAAGTTGAACAAGCTGGCACGCCACAGCAAGCAGGACGCCAAGAACCTGACGCTTGCCGAACTGAAGCGTCTCTACTCGATGATGCAACCCCTGAGCATCGAGGAGCGCGAGATTTCCTTCTCTCTGAAGGAAGACCGTGCCGACGTCATCATTCCTGCCGCTGAGATCTTCCTCAAGGCATGCGAATACCTGAAGTGTGAAAGCATCATGGTGCCCAACATCTCGCTCGCCGACTCCATCGTGGATGGACTCTATGAGAAGATGATGGCAAAAACAAAGGAATAAACCACTTCATCCACAAATAAAATAAAAGATATGTCTATATCTCAAGTTTTTATGCTATCTTTGCACAGAAATGTGCGAAGGTAGCATTTTTTTTGTTTACCTTCCGCCTCTTCTTGCGTCATACACATAAAAAGAAACAAATGGAAGAAACAGAATTTGAACATATCGCCCAGGAAATGCGCCCCAGGTTGACGGCACATTGTCAACGCTATCTCTCGGCAGGAACCCTTGCCGAAGAAGCCGACGACATCGTGCAGGAAACCCTGGTGAAGCTCTGGAAGATGCGCGACAAGCTCTCGGAATACCAGAGCATCGAGGCCCTAGGTATGACGATAGCCAGGAATCTCTGCATCGACCATCTGAGACGCAACAAAGCCCAGACGGCATCGCTGGAACAGATGAAGCATCCCGCAGAAATCTGTACGGCAACCGAGCGTACCGACCAGACCATCATCGGCGAAGATACGCAAAGGCGACTCAACAGGGCGATGGACAGGCTTCCGGATACGCAGAGAAGAATGCTGCTATTGAGGAGCGAGGGAAAGAGCCTCGATGAGATTGCCGAAATCTGTGGAGCCAACAAGACGAGCACCAAGACGATGATTTCTGCAGCAAGAAGATCATTGCTGAAAATGATGAAATCATAAAAGGCTGGTGCTCAATTTGAGCTCTCAATAAAACTTCAAATTGAACTCTTAAAAGGAATTCTAAAAATGAAAGAAATGATGAAACTAGAAGATATAACCTATCGCCACGAGCTGATAGAACGCTACCTCGATGCTGATACCAGCGTGGAGGAAGAACAGGCATTGGCTGATTTCTATCGCCATTGCGAGAATAAGGATTTAACGGATGAGGATCTCGACATCAGAAACCTGATGCTGGGAATGGAGAACTATACTCCGAATTTCCATCAAACAGAAATGGAAATGATGGAAGAATTGGACGGAAAAGAAGAGATGAAAGAACTGGACAGAAAAGAAGAAGCTGATGGACAGCCGCAAATGAAAGAGATGTCCCTTGCAGCTTCAAAGAACCACGAAACAAGATGGGTACGCCTCTCTGCGATACTTCTCGCTACGGCGATGCTGGCAGGACTCATCTTCCTGCTCTTCCCTATCAAGGATTATTTCTCATCCTCTTCTGAACAACAACCTGGCATTGCCAACCTGGTTCCTACAGAGCAGGTGGTTCGCTCGCAGCCATCTTCCGAGGATGAAGACGGGAACCTGAACGCATACGAAAAGATGGAACGTGCCGACTCCCTCTTCCTGGCTGCAACCCGGGATATCGTGACTCCGCAGGAAATGAAGTCAAGCAAGATGGTACTTGCCAAAAGAAAGAATATCGCAGAAAGAAGCGAGAACCATACAGGGAAGACTACAGGAAATACAGCAGAGACCTCTTCTGGCAATACGGAGAAGACTGCAGAGAATACGGAGAAGACTTCAAGAAAAAATGAAAAGACTTCCGGCAATGCCGGGAAGACTTCATCTGAAGCAGAAAGAAGCATTCATGAAGATTTCAATCAGATTTATGAAGTAGCCTCTGCCGCCCTGCCTTCTGCCGAGCAGCTGACCATCAACCGCCAAGGCAATAACATCGTTATCTCAACCCTGGACAACGAAGGCAACATGCAGCATTACACCATCAATGCAGCAGAGACACAAGATGGTAGTTATCAACTACTTCCACTGGCACAGTTAAACGATTTATAAAACTCTCTACGCTTATGAAAAAGTATATTTTCACCATTGCATTTGCCCTGCTGGGCATAACCAGCAGTATGGCATCCAAGGCAGATACCCTGCGTATCTACAGCATCGACGGCGAGCGCATCCCAAACTTCACCGGCAAGGAACTCATCGGTAAAACCATCAAGAATTACCAGGTAAACACCAACGTCCTGCCGGCACCCAAAAGAGATGTGATAGAGATTCATATCATCACCACTACCACACCTCCTGCCCCCAAGCCAGACCCTCACTATATGCTCAAGGGCAGAGAGCAGGAGCTGAGCAAAGAGGAATTCTACAAGATTTCTCCCAGCAAGATCAGAGCCATCGAGGTTCTGAAAGAAGGCACCAAAGCCATTCAGGAAAGAGGTCTGAAAGACGATGGCAGAAGCTATATCATCGTTACTCTGGAGAAATAACAGATAAAACATATCCCTTTTTCTTCAGCGACTCAATCTTAACGGTCACATCATGCTGAAGAGCATGGCGGAGATACGTCATCTGCACATTCACAGCCAGGGAGTTGGCATAGCTCACGGTACCCCACACCGCCTCCTGTATCATCTCCTTGCTTACTACATTGCCGATATTCTTCGCCAGCAGACGGAGGATGTCGGCTTGTCGGCTGGTGATGAGCACACGAGAGGAACGGGTACGAAGCTCATTGTTGTTATAGCTGAAGGTGGTTTCTCCGAAATGATACACCTCCTCTTCTATCGTCTCACTCTCATTCATGGAGAACCGCTCCTCTATTCTTGCCAGCAACTCTTCCGGATAGAAGGGTTTGGCAAGATAATCGTTTGCCTTCAGGGAGAAACCTTTCAGTCGATCGTTCTTCTCCGTACGGTCGGTGAGAAAGAAGATAAGCACCTTCGGGTCGATGGCTCTGATGCGCTCAGCCACCTCATAGCCATCCATCTCCGGCATATTGATGTCGAGCAATACCAGGTCGGGCTTCACTTCCGGGAACTGCTCCCATGCCTTCTTGCCATTGCCGGCATAAGTCACATCGTAGCCATGCTGCTGCAGGAAACTCTTCAGCAACATGGAATACTTCAAGTCATCGTCTGCAAATAATATCTTGATCATTTTTTCTGTTGTTTATAGCGTTAAACCGGATGCATCAGGAGTGCTGCGGGATGACGATTGAAATTCTGGTTCCCTTGCCCACTTCGCTCTGCATCATTTTTCTGCCCCCATGGGCCTTCACAATCATATCAACAAAACTCAAACCCAAGCCGATGCCTGGCTGCATCATATCCGGGTAAGCATTGCTGCGATAGAACTTCGTCCAGACTCTCTGCTGCTCGTCGGGCGAAATTCCGATACCATTATCTGATACAGAAATCATGACTTCCTCCTTCTCGGTATCTCGGCAGGCAACATGGATATTGACAATGTCGCCGGAATACTTCACCGAGTTCTCCATCAGATTACTGACCACATTCAGAAGCTGGTCTCTATCTCCCATCATCCGGTCGGAAGTGCGCTGGTAATCGAGCGAAACATTCACCTCCTTCTGTCTGTTCTTGCGATAAAAAGCCACCAGATTCTGCAAAGCGGCATGGATATCGAAAGAAGTTATCTGGAGTGGGATATGTTCCTCTGCCCTGATTACTTCCCGAAGTTTGGCGAGATAGGCGGTCAGGTTATCGCTCTCCTCTCTTACGGTCTCCATGATAAGGGCATTCTCATCCTTCTCATCTGTCTTTTGAGCAGAGAATACGGATACACACATCTTCAGCGTCTGCACGGGGCGCTTCAGCTCGTGAATCATCGTATGCACGAAGTCGCTTCGCATCTTATCCACCTTCTTCTGCAGGAGCATCACCTTGATGAGATAAGCTATGCTCAGGAGAAGCATGATGGTAACCAGCAGACTTCCTATCATCTGCCACATCATTCCCTTCAGGATGGGCAGCATCGGCACCTGCATCCTCATCTGCATCGACTGATACTGGATAGGATTGAAAGGCACTTCTACCAGCATTTCGTGATGAAACAAGGTAGGAGGCTCTACGATTCTTGTCTGCCACAGACGATGCTTACCCGTCTTCATCTCTGCCCCGATGAAATCATTGCCCAGTTTCCTACTGATGAAACGGTCAAAATGCGCCTTGTCAAAGCGGGTAAGCTGGTAAGTGATATAAGTATTCAGGCAATCAAAAGAATTGTTGGAATCCGTCTCACGCAAATCGAAAGTATCTCTCTTCTCCATCACGTTGCCGAATCCCGGCTTGCTATACACCACTCCACCAATGATTGTATCCGTATCCAGCGGAGAGCAAATCGTAGTACAGGGACGCTTGAAGTCTGAAAAATATGCCGTGACGACATAACCGATATGTGATTTTTCTTTTACCGCCGCTCCGATATTTGTCAGATAGGCAATAATCGCCTGTTCCGCCTTTTCGGCATTTTTCTTCCCCATCTCTCCCATCGAATAGGTCACGCTATTGTAGAGCCAATAGGTCTGTAAGCCTATCAGCAGAAAGGAGGAAAGAATGGCGAGCAGCCAGACTTGTTTGATTCTTCTATTCATATCATTTTTTCTTTTTTCGATGCAAAGGTACGAAGATTTCACTATATATAATAAGGTGAAGCAAGATTATTTTGCCAGCGTAATGTTTCAGTAATGATTATTTGCGATTTTGAGCCCGAAAAGCTGTTCCTTTGCAGATGAAAACAAAAAACAAGGAAGAATATGAAGAAAGAAACAGTTTTATGCGCGATGCTAGCCACCGCCACCTGTGCAACAGCACAAAACGGGAAATTCCCGACATCCGGAGTTTCCGCAGACTCAATACAGACGGAAAATGATTCGATCAAAGCTAACCAAGAAGCAGAGATTAAAGCTGATAAGGAGGCAGAGATTCAAGCCGTAACCGTAACAGGTCATCGCCCGATGTATAAGATGAGGAACGATGCCTTGGTTACCCGTGTCCGTAATACTCCTTTGGCAAAGGAGCCAACGCTGGAAGATGTATTGAAGCACATACCCGGTATGAAACAAACCGCCGACGGAAGCCTGGAGGTAAACGGACTGGGAGCACCCACCATCTATCTCAACGACAAAAAGGCTACCTCTGCCGAACTCTCTCATCTCGATGTGAAGCTGATAGATGAAATAGAACTCATTACCACTCCTGGTGCAAAATATGATGCAACGACGGGAGCCGTACTGAGAATCCTGACGAGAAGAACAGACGAGGGTATATTCGGCAAGATGCAGGTGTATGATAAATTGAGCGAGGTGAACACCAACCACGAGGAATTGACCCTGGGTTGGGTAACGAAGAAGATTTCGCTCACAGGATTTTACGGCTACACAGACAACCGATACAATGTGCATCAGCCACAGGAAGCGCTCGTAAGAGCCAAAGATGGCGAATATCTCTTCGGAGCCGACCGCCATGGCAAGAACAAGGCAAATTATAACGCTACGGAACTCAACTTCGACTGGCAGCTCAGCAAGCAGCACGAAGTGGGAATACAATGGGAAGGACTCTGGCTGAATGGCGGCAGAAGCGAGAAACAGCAGCAGTACTATCGCTATCCTAACCCAGCAGGAGAAGATACAAATAGAGAGATGAAGCTTTCTGATGCGGATGGCGAAATGAAGCATTTTGATGCGGAGAGCCAGCAATGGGGACACCAGCGCAGCCACCACTTCAACCTCTTCCATCTGGCTAAATGGTCGAAACATCTCTCATCACAGATTTATCTGGACTATGCCAGAAACAAGGATTCTGACAGACAGCCTATCACGGAGAAAGAAGGTAGCGAGATGCAGGAAACCCTCAACCGCTCTAATTCCAACTACGATATCTATAGTGGAAGAATCGAAGTCAAGCAACTCATCTCTGATAAACATTCCATCAACTATGGTGGCGAATGGAGCCTGATGGAAGGCAAGGGTAGAACCGAAAGTTCTGCCGATATGCTTGGAACTACGGAATACAAAAACCACGATACCAAGACGGCTGCTTACCTGCAATATCAGGGTGAAGCTGGCAGATGGAGCTGGTGGGCAGGCATCCGATACGAGCATCTCACATCCCGATACACCAATCTGTCGGAGGAATCTCCCGACAATATGGAGCGCCATTACGACCAGTGGTTTCCATCGTTCGGTATCACTCTCAACGAACCATCGTGGCATCACTCGCTCAGCTTCCGAACTACCACCGCCCGACCTTCTTTCAGTCAGCTCAGTGGGAACATCTACTATATCTCGCGCTTTCAGTATCAGATCAGCAATCCGAAGCTGCAGCCTGTCAACACCTATCGTCTGACCTACTCCGTGCAGTGGAAAGATTTCATGGGAATGCTGAGATATACCCGTATCGACCACTCCATCATGTACGTGCATGAAGTGCCGGAAGACAAGCCCGTAAGATACGTGAGTACATTCATGAACTTCAACAAGATGCAGAAATACATGGCCTATCTCAACTGGGGACACGTCTTCGGCTGCTGGCGTCCGAATGTCAATGCAAGCATCACTTACCAGCGCTTCTCCGTAAATGATCATGGAGAGCTAATCAGTTACAACGGAGCAACTTGGAATGCATCGTTTGACAATTACTTCACGCTACCAAACGACTATCAGCTGTCGCTCTCCTACAGTTTTGACAACGGAGGACAAGTGGGCAAAACGAAGTTCAGCCCCACTCAGAACTGGAGTCTTGGTGCCAACAAATCGTGGATGGACGGCAGATTACAGGTT
>OQWM01003243.1_pt1 | contig 10900 bp, 9 predicted proteins | sample 1691531 | NCBI WGS metagenome assembly OQWM01 (sample SAMN03418257, study PRJEB22391) | human gut metagenome | biome: human-gut; feature: organic feature; material: feces | host: Homo sapiens | place: Tanzania | collected 2013-01 | reverse complement strand
CCCGTACTGCTTGTCATGGGCTATGTGATGCACCGCTGGTTCACCCTCCCCGTTTTCGCCTGGGCATCGCGCCTCTCCGCCCGAAAGTGGAAAAAAGTGCATGATTATTAGCGAAAAAAGCAGAAGTAGTGATAATATTTTGTATCTTTGCTTATTAAACAAGCATCGCTTAAAACGATATGATAGTGAATGAAATAAAGAAAAATTGATGTTAGACGTAGTGGTGAAAAATACAGAACGCTTTTTGTTGTCTGTTCCAAAGACAAAGCGGAAAAAGTATGGTCAGTTCTTTACGAACATGTCCACTGCTAAGTTTATGACTTCTTTATTTTGCTTTGACCGTTCAAAGCCCTGTTTGGAAATTCTGGACGCGGGAGCAGGCACTGGAATACTTGCGACTGCAGTTATTCAGAAGTTGATTGATGATGGTTACAAGGGACGGATTCATGTCACATGCTACGAAACCGACGATTTTGTGATGCCAGTTTTGGAAGAAAACATGAGGTTGAGCACCGTTTTGCCAAACGTGACTTGCTCTATCAAAACAGACAACTACATCACTTCACAAAATTTCTCCAATTACACGCTTTTTGGTGGCGAAGATTTCCATTACGACTATATCATAGGCAATCCTCCTTTTCTGAAAACGTCCAAAGATGCCATTGAGGCTTTGGCTATGCCAGAAGTTTGCTATGGTGCACCAAATTTATACTTTTTGTTTTGGGCAATGGGCATTCACAATTTAAAAGAGGGGCAGGAGCTGGTGTATATCATACCACGTTCGTGGACATCGGGGGCTTATTTCAAGAGATTTCGTGAATATCTATTTCGAGAGTGTGTATTAACAGATATCCATTTGTTTGAAAAACGTGATAAGGTTTTCGATGGGGAGTCTGTTTTGCAAGAAACGATGATAGTGAAGGTGAAGAAAACAAGGGTTGTGCCCAGTGTAATCAATATCACCACTTCTTCTACATCAGATTTTAAGGATATTAGCTCCTTTAGCGCACCCTATGAAACCGTGGTCACCAAGAACCATTGTGTATGTGTTGTGACCAACAGTGATGATGTGAATGTGCTTCACACAATCAACCATTTCTCCAAAACGCTGCCTGAGATAAACCTAAAAATGCAGACGGGCATTATTGTGGATTTTCGCACAAGAGAGGTGCTGCGAAACGAGCTTGAAGAAGGCGCTTACCCTCTTTTATATGCTCAGCATATTAGGGAAGGAAAGATTGTTTGGCCTTTGGGAAAAGAAGGCGAAGTGATAAAAACTGAAAGGAAATCATATTTGCAGGAGAATGGAAATTTCTTGCTCGTTAAGAGGTTTACTTCAAAAGAAGAACCTCGCAGATTGCAATGTGGCATTTATTTGAAAAAGAAATTCGACAAGTTTAAATATATAAGCACCCATAATAAAGTGAATTTCATTAAGTGTGATTCTCCTTGTGTGACTTATGGACTATATGTATTGCTGAACTCTTCGCTATATGATTGCTATTATAGGATATTAAATGGCTCAACGCAGGTTAATTCCACAGAAATCAATCAAATGCCAATACCAGATCGACAAGTGATTGAAGAAATGGGAAGAGAACTGATGCACCACGAATTGTCGGAGGTTAATTGCGATAAAATTTTGAGCAGATGGATAAGTTAGAAGTTGCAAAACATCTATTGGAGCGTGTGGGTATGCCTGCCGAGCAGCAAAGTGCGCTGTGTTGTCTGTCGTTGTTGGCAATGGCTAAACTTGCAAAATCCACTCCTTATAGCCAAGCCACAAACGAGTGGGTCAGAATCCACGATATTATCGCTTTCATTAGCGACCATTATGGAGTGGCTTATGCGGAAAACTCTCGTGAGACATTTCGCAAGCGCGCAATGCACGCTTTCAGGACAGCTGCGCTGATAGAGGATAATGGAAAGGCCACAAATAGTCCAAACTACCGTTATCGCATCACGAGTGAGTTTTTGGCTGTGATTCAAAATATGAGCGGTTCGAAAAGAGTTTTGTGTGACGACAACGCTTACCTTACCCAGTTTATTGCTAATCACGAGAACCTTACAGAAATTTATGCGTCGAAAAAGAAGATGCAGAAATTGCCTGTCCGCATAAATAATCAAGATTTCACATTCAGCCCGGGTAAGCACAATCAGCTCCAAAAGGCTATTATCGAGGAATTTGCTCCGAGGTTTGCCCCAAACTCCGAGTGTTTATATGTTGGTGATACGACTCAAAAAGACTTAGTGAAGGATGTGGATAAGTTGTCATCAATAGGCTTTGAAATCACTTTGCATGATAAAATGCCAGATGTGGTGTTGTATCGGGAAGATAAAAACTGGGTATATTTCGTTGAGGCGGTAACTTCTGTTGGACCGATGAATCCAAAACGAGTAAGTGAGATTGCTGCTATGACAGAAAACGTGAGTTCAGGGAAGATATTTGTAACAGCGTTTCTCGATTTTGCCACATTCAAAAAGTTTTCTGAGCAGTTGGCGTGGGAAACGGAAGTTTGGATTGCTGATATGCCAGAACACATGATTCACTTAAATGGCGACAAGTTTTTAGGTCCAAGATGATTTTTGTGATTTCCTCGCTGTTAATGTCAAGGGGAGATGGATCAGTAGCAAATGAATCAAAACTGCCATATCTCTTGGTTGTTTTTGAAACTTTGGCCGATGTCCAATAGGAATGGAGCGCTTGAAAGTGGAAAAAAGTGGTGGGGGATGGCAATAAGAGGGGATAAATTTGCGTTATTAATGACGAGATGAAAATTGATTTTAAATCACATATAATGCTTTTTGCGTTGGTTTTGTGCGCTTTAACAACCTTTGCGCAGGACAACGACAAGATTCTGAATCGCCAGTATGTCGACCAGAAGAAGATCCACTTCGGGTTTTCGGTGGGCACCAATTTTCAGGATATTCACATCGTGAACAATGGCTTTCAGACCGAAGACGGCGAAACTTGGTTTGCCGATGTGCCGCAACATTCACCGGGCTTCTGCGTGAATGTGCTCGCCGACCTGCGCCTTGCCAAGAATTTCAACCTGCGCTTCTCGCCGGGTATGTATTTTGGCAACAAGGTGGTGAAATATATCAACTCCTCCGCCCCCGACGAGGTGACCGACCCGCTGCGCCGCAATCAGAGCCAAAACATCAAATCCACCTACATTGTGCTGCCGCTCGATCTGAAGATTTCGGCGAATCGCTACCACAATGTGCGCCCCTATTTCACTGGTGGCGTGATGGGCGTGTTTGACGTGGCTAAAGACCGCACCGAGCAACTCCGCCTGGCAAATGGCGACGCTATGCTCACCGTGGGCATGGGCTGCGACATCTATTTGCCATTCTTCAAACTTTGCCCCGAACTGAAATTCTGCTTCGGCTTGAAGAACGTGCTTCAGAAAAATCGCCCCGACTTGGAGGACAACCCCGAAATGATGCGCTTCACACAAAGCGTGGACAAGGTGACCAACAACATGGTGGTGCTCACATTTTATTTTGAATAACAAACAACGAACAATCATAAGAAGGGATAATGACCTACATTCGTAAATATTTGATGCTGACGCTTGCCGCTTTCCTGTGTGTGGCCACACTGAGGGCGCAGGTGGATAATCAGTACACCCAATATTATATGGTGCCAGGCTATTACAACCCTTCAGCCATAGGCAACACCGACTACATTCACGTGACCGTGGGCAGCCGCGCGCAATGGGTGGGCATCAAGCACGCACCTCTCTCGTTTGTGGGGCTGGCGGATATGCCATTCAAGTTCCTCAACAAACGATTTGCTACAGGCGTATCCATCAACCAAACCAGCATGGGCCTGTATTCGGGCTTGAACGCGTCGGCACAGTTGGCGTATAAGCACAAACTGTTTGGCGGCACGCTAAGCGGCGGTATTCAGGTGGGCTTGGTCAACGAAAAGTTCCGCGGCTCCCGAATTATCGAGGTGGAGGGCGACGAGGCCGACGACGCAATTCCCAAGACCGACGTTTCGGGCAATGCGTTCGACTTCGGCGCGGGCATTTTCTACCAGCATAAGCACTGGTGGGCAGGTTTCTCTGCCACGCACCTCACACAACCCTCGGTGGAGATGAAATCGGAGGGCAACGAGGAAGACCTATACATATTTGAGGCCGGCCGCACATGTTATTTTATGGCAGGTGGCAATATTCCCATAAATAATACGTTATTTGAATTACAACCCTCTGTGTTTGTGAAGACCGATTTCAATCTTTACCAGGCAGAGGCCACAATGCGAGTGCGCTACAACAAGTTTATCACCGGTGGCGTGGCATACCGTCATAAAGATGCGGTGAGCCTTGTGGCAGGGGTTGAGATAAAGAATTTCGTAGTGGGCTACTCCTACGATTATCCGATTTCCGACATTTCAAAGGCCACTTCGGGTAGCCATGAGGTGTTTGTGAACTATAACGTGAAATTGAACTTAGGCGAAAAAAATAAAAATAAACATAAGAGTATTCGATTAATGTAGAATATGAAAAAGGTACTATTAATTTCTCTCACCACATTCGTGTTTGCAACAGTGCTCACATCTTGCTTCTCGGGACGGCGCTCAGTGTCGGCCTACGGAGGCGAAGTGACTGGCGTGAGTGGCTCCGTGTTTGTGGAGCCTACACCTTACGGCATGGTGCTCGTGGATTGTGGTTCAATGAAGGAAGGACCATCAGAGGCCGACTCGCTTTGGGGCATCGACTCCACGGCGCGCGGTGTGTCGGTTGACGCATTCTGGATGGACCAGACCGAAATCACCAACTCAAAGTACAAGCAATTCCTTTACTGGGTGCGCGACTCCATTATCCGTGAGCGCCTTGCCGACCCTGCGTATGGCGGCAACGACGAGTTTAAAATCACCGAAGACAAGTACGGCGACCCTGTGAAGCCTCATCTCGACTGGTCGAAAAACATTCCATGGCGCAATCCGAGCGAAGACGAGGAACGCGCTATCGAGAGTGTGTATCGCATCAATCCCATCACTGGCGTGAAGGAACTCGACCCCACTCAGATGAACTATCGCTACGAAATCTATAATATGACCGAGGCTGTGAAGCGCAAGCACCGTCTCGACCCTGCCACTCGCGACTACAACACCGACCACGCAGTGCCCACCGATGTGCCTGTCATCAGCAAAGACACTGCCTACATCGACGATGATGGCCGCATCGTGCGCCAGACTGTGAACCGTCCGCTCTCCGGTCAATGGGATTTCGTGAACACCTATATCGTGAACGTGTTCCCCGACACCACTTGCTGGGTGAACGACTTCGACAACGCCTACAATGAGCCGTATGTGCGCATGTACTTCGCCAACGGCAACTACAACAACTACCCTGTGGTGGGTGTGAGTTGGGAGCAAGCCAACGCATTCTGCAACTGGCGCACCGAGTTCCTCCGCAAGTCGCTCGGCAAGGAAGGCGTGTATGTGGAGCCATACCGCTTGCCCACCGAGGCTGAATGGGAATTTGCGGCACGCGCAGGTGTGAACAAGAACAAATACCCTTGGGAGGGCGATTTGCCACTCACCGAAGATGAAGGGTGCTTCTATGCCAACTTCAAGCCACAGGAGGGCAACTATGTGAAAGACGGTAGCATAGTGTGCGCGCCCGTAGGCACCTACGAGCCCAACGACTTCGGTCTCTTCGACATGGCTGGCAACGTGAGCGAATGGACCTCTACCGCCTACACCGAGAGCATCGACCGCATGACCAGCGACCTTAACCCCGAATATCGCTACAATGTGGCGAAGGACGACCCTTACAAGATGTCGCGCAAGATTGTGCGTGGTGGCTCGTGGAAAGACGTGGCACACAACATTCGCGCCGACCTCCGCATGTGGGAATACCAGAACGAGCAGCGCTCTTACATCGGTTTCCGTTGCGTGCGCTCAAAGGTGGGCTACACCAAGGTGAAAAGAAAGAAAAACTAATCAAAAAAATCAAAGCAAATACAGATTTTCCAATCAATTACACATAAGGGATTATGGGAAAAATTAAGAAATATAAAAATGTGATTGAACGCTTCCTTTCGGGTGAAACCGGTCAGCGTTTCTTCAACTTTGCCTACAGTATTGGTGCGGCAGTCGTAATCTTGGGTGCGTTGTTCAAGATTCTTCACCTCGAAGGTGGTAACGAAATGCTCACCATCGGTATGGGTACGGAAGTATTGATGTTTATCCTCACCGCTTTCGACCGTCCCGAGCACGATTATAAATGGGAGCAGGTGTTCCCCGTTCTCGCTTCTGGCGACCCCGACGACCGTCCCGACTTCGCAGGTGGCGGCAACATTGTGATTGGCGGTGGCGCAGCGGCGCAGGCTCCTGCACAGCAAGGCGTGACCGAAGCCGAGGCTAAGGCTGCTGTGGGATTGCCACAGGGCATCGACCTCACCGAGGAGGATTCTCGCTCGCTGAGCGAGAGCATCGCTAAAATGGCAGCCGCAAGCGACCCGTTGAGCCGTATGGCTGAACTCACCGACGCCACTCAGCAATATTTGAGCCAAATGGCTGGTATTTCAGAGCAGATGCAGCGACTGAACGAAACCACCACCGCGCTCAATCAAGTGTCGGAAACACTGCTGGGCAGCTATCGCGCCATTACCGAAAACAGCGAGAGCATCACCCAAAGCAGCACTGGCTACGTGGAGCAGATGGAAAACCTCAACCGCAACATTGGTGGTCTGAACACCATCTACGAAATTCAGCTCAAGAGCATTTCCTCACAGCTCGACAGCATCGACCGCGTGAACCGTGGTTTGAAGGATATTCGCGACATGTACGAGAAATCGGCAGCCGAAAGCGCACACTACTGCGACGAGACCGAAAAGATGGCTCGCTACATGAAGCAACTCAACAGCGTGTATGAAAAAATGATTAAGGCAATGACCGTGAACATGTATCGCCCAATGGGTGGTATGCCTGGCGTTGACCTTAATGATGATAATGATAACTCTAACGAATAAGCATGGCAAACGCTAAAAATCAGACGGTGGGCCGCATGTCGCCACGTCAGAAGATGATCAACTTGATGTACATCGTTCTGACCGCCATGCTTGCCTTGAATGTGTCGAGTGATGTGCTCAGTGGGTTCCGTCAAGTGCAACAGGGGCTCTCGCGCACCAATCGCACACTCACCGCGCGCAGCCAGATGATGTTTGAGCAAATTCAAGCATTCTACAACAAATATCCAAAGCAGGGTCGCCAGTGGCTGGATTTGGGTATGCAGGTGCGCAACACCACCGACAGTCTGTATGATTATATCGAATCGTTGAAGGTAGATATTGTGAAGCAGTGCGATGGTCCGCAAGGCGATGTGAACCACATTGAAGCCGAAGACAACCTCGACGCTGCCGCCCAGGTGATGCTGCCTCCAACAGGTAAGAAGGGTGCTCAACTGCGCACCCGCATTGAGCAATACCGCACATTCATCTTGGGAATGCTCGACAATCCCGATGCACAGAAGAATGTGGAGGAAGCGCTCTCTACTGCAAATGTGAAAACAAGCGAGGGAACGAAGCGATGGGAGGAAAGCCTCTTTGAGGGTATGCCAGCCATTGCCGCTGTCACACTGCTCTCGAAGTTGCAAAACGATATCCGCTTCGCCGAAGGCGTGGCGCTCGGCTCCATGATTTCCAATCTCGACACTGGCGAACTGCGTGTCAATCACTTTGACGCGTTTGTGGTGCCTGAATCGAAGATGGTGATGCGTGGCAGCAAATATTCTGCTGAGATTGTGATGGCAGCCATCGATACCACAGCGCGCCCACGCGTGTTTGTGAACGGCAGCCAAATTAAGGGCAGCCACTACGAGGTGGCGACCGGCAGCACCGGCAAATTCGAGTTCTCCGGCTTTATCGAGGTTACGGCGCGTGATGGTAGCGTCACCAAGCGCGACTTCAAATCGTCGTACACCGTGATTGAACCATTAGCTACCGTTTCTGCCACTATGATGAACGTGTTCTACGCCGGTATCGACAACCCTGTGTCAATCGCCGTGGCAGGCGTGCCTCAGCAGTCGATTCAAGCCACAATGACCAACGGCTCGCTCACCAAGACCGCTAATGGTTGGGTGGCTCGCTCATCGGCAATAGGCAGCGAGTGTACGATTAGTGTGACTGCCGAAATCGACGGTCAGCGCACCAATGTGGGCACCACCAGTTTCCGTGTGCGTAAGTTGCCCGACCCAATGCCATTTATCACCTACACCGACGGCAACGGCCATCGAGCCAGTTACAAGGGTGGTAAGCCTTTCTCTAAAGGCACACTCCTGGCAGCCAAGGGACTGGATGCGGCTATCGACGACGACTTGCTGAAAATCGACTTCCGTGTGGTAAGTTTCGATATGGTGCTTTTCGACCAGATGGGCAACGCCATGAGCGAACGCTCGTCGGGCTCAAACTTCTCGCCACGCCAGCGTGAGGCTATGAAGCAGATGCGACACGGCAAGCGCTTCTACATCTCGCGCGTGAAGGCCACCGGCCCCGACGGCGTGACTCGCGACATCGCACCAATGGAAGTGATTGTGAATTGATAATTTTTAAATCAGATAATATTTATATATAAACTTTAGATATGAAGTTTCTCAAAGTAATCATTGCCGTGGCGGCTATCGCTTGCACTGCCTCTGTTGCACAAGCACAGGTGGTGAAAAAGACCGTAGCCACCGCTGCGAAGAAGGCTCAATCGCAAGTTTCAACGCGTCAGCAATCGTTCTACGAGGTGCCGGAGCCAAGCGATGCCGACTTACAGTGGATGAAAATCGTGTATCGTGAGATCGACCTCACCAAGGGCAAGAACGCGGCGCTCTATTATCCCGAAGAGCCAAATGAAGATGGCGAAAGCTTGTTCTACATCATCATGCGCCATGTGGCTAACGGCGACATCTCTGTGTATGAGTGGCTCGACGGTCGCGAAATGTTTACCGACACTTACAAGTATAAGGTTAGCAACATGCTCGACCGCTTCCACATTCTCTACGCTCACGCCAAGGGCAGCACCGAAAAGGCGCCTAAATACGTGATTGAGAATGCCGACATTCCGGGCAGTGAAGTGCTGAGTTACTACATTATTGAAAAATGGGAGTTCGACACCCGTAGCAATAAAATGCGTAGCCGTGTGGATGCCATCTGCCCTGTGCTGCACCGTGAAGACGAGTTTGGCGTGGTGCAAAAGTGGCCTATGTTCTGGGTGAAACTCAACGACATTCGCCCCTACATCGCACAGCAATTTGTGTTTACCGACAACGACAACAACCTGCTTCGCTACAACCTTGACGACTTCTTCAAACTCAATATGTATAAAGGCGACATCTACAAGGTGAAGAACCTGCGCAACCAAACCTTGCGTATGCAATTCCCCGACGATAAGGCATACAAGCACGCACAAGACAGCATTGAACGCCGTTTGCGCCAGTTCGACAAGGGATTGTGGGTGCCATCACGCGAAGAACTCCAGGCTCAGAAGGAAGCCCGTGAAAAGGCAGAGCGTGAAGCCGAAGGCGCCGACGATGAAGAAACCATAGCAGCCGAGGAGCAGAAGTCGGTGAAGAAATCCACCACCAAGCGTGGCGCAAAGTCAGCCAAGAAGGCTACTGCTACTGTGAAAAAGGAAAAGAAGCAGAAAGTGGCAAAGGTGAAAACTCGCACGGTGAAGTCGAGCGGTGGCGCAGTAAGAAGCGTCCGCAACCGTAAGCGCTAACCCTTTACTCACACAGATTCCACTTTTGTGGTGGGCTGTGGCTCACACAGATCCCACGGATCTCACGGAAATTTTTGTTGGTGGGAAATCTCACAGAATTATGTGGGAAGGTCTCACACAGATTCAACAGATTCAACAAAAATAATTATTCGTGAAATTCGTGGGATTCGTGTTTTTTTTAATCTGCCACAAATTATCACAAATTTCCACAAATTCAAAATTCTCTCGGTGAATTTGTGGGAGTTTTGATAATCAGAGCACTCGGAGCACTCAGAGCACTCGGACACTCCAATAACCACCAGCCTCTGTGAGATTTAACACCCTCAAAAGCAAAACCTGTGGGATCTGTGAGATCTGTGTGAGCCTTAAAACACTCACGAAGCGAGATTTGTGTGAGCCAAACCCACCCACGAGGCGAAATAAAAATAGGCTGTTAATCGCGAGGATTAACAGCCTATGTGGGTACTCGGAGCGGGACTTGAACCCGCACAGCCTAAAGGCCAAGGGATTTTAAGTCCCTCGTGTCTACCGATTCCACCATCCGAGCAGCTATTGCGGTAAACAAATGCGGTGCAAAGGTAATGCAATTTTTTTGTTTTGACAAATATTTGAAAAACAAAAATCTGCGGTTAGTATGAGGTGATGATGTAACCTCCGTTCACTGATTGGCGGCATTTGTAGGGCTGGAGCCCCACTTTTTGGCTAAGTGCTGTGCCTGAGAGCGGTCCGCCAGCGCCATTGAGCACGTTGTAGTGCGAGCCGCATTTGGGGCAAATGGCATCGAATGTGGTGGGGTCGACGGTGAGCGTGTATTCTGGTCTGCGCTCCACAGGACAGGCAGCGTCGAACGCCAGTGGCGCATACGAGCCAGTGGATGTGTCGAGCCCCATGATGAGCAGCACGCCGCCAAAACCAGTGAATGTGTTGGCGTTGTAGGGGAAATTGGCTGGCAACTGCTTATCGCGGCTGAAGATGCGGTAATCGCCCACGCCAGTCACGCCGTAGGTGTTCCACACGCCGTATGTGCCCAAGTCGATGCGCACGGTGTAGGAGGGAAGCACCTTGTTGTCAATGTGGTTGCAACTGGCAAACACACCCAAAAGCATAATCAGTAAAAGCGTTTTCTTTATCATCGGTTATTTCATTATTGTGAATCAATATTTGTGTGTGGCTTTG
>OQWM01003242.1_pt1 | contig 10901 bp, 8 predicted proteins | sample 1691531 | NCBI WGS metagenome assembly OQWM01 (sample SAMN03418257, study PRJEB22391) | human gut metagenome | biome: human-gut; feature: organic feature; material: feces | host: Homo sapiens | place: Tanzania | collected 2013-01 | reverse complement strand
GCAAAATCCATAAACGTAGTTTCAACACTAAATCAAAAATAAAATATATCTATGCAAAAAAGCATAGATTTTTCTTTTCTAAACAAAAAAGTTAAAAAACTCTCAAAAATATGTTATATTATTATAGTAGAAGGTGAATATATGAAAAAAATAAATAAAATAAAAAACAAAAAACCTATCAAAAATACCAAGATTACCACTTACAGATGACTACATATTTAAAAGAGTATTTGCATTTGAAGGGAACGAAAGTGTATTAAAAGACTTATTGGAGGCAATTTTAAGAAAAGACATAAAAACAGTAACAATAAAAAATCCAGAAATAATCCCATACGAAAGAGAAGATAAGCGAGGACTTTTAGACATTAAAGCAGAAACAGATGATGGAACAATATTAGATATTGAGATGCAAATGGAAGACAAGAAAAATGCGGAAGAAAGAGGAACATTATATGCAGGAAATTTGATAACAGGACAATTGCAAGTAGGAGACGACTATAAAAAATTAAAAAAGTGTATAATTATATCTCAACCGATTAACAATTTTAATTGAAAGGTACATATATAATGCTGAAAATTATTCCTACCCCGATATTTATGGATGTTGACAAAAACAAAGCACTTAAAATCAAATCGTTGTCGCTTGACGAGAGTAAAATCAACCAAGCCGTTGTTGATGATTTTTATGATTTTTTGGATAAACTCAAAATTAAAGTCGGTGATGACTGCACGGTTGATTTTATAGACGAGCCGTCACTTTCAGACGAGGAATACAGACTTGAAACAGACGAAAAAATCAAGATTTATTCAAGTAGCCTCGGCGGCAGAGTTTTTGCCTTGCAAACGCTCAAGCAAATTTTGTTTCAACAGGGTGAAAATGTGCCTTATCTTGTAATCAAGGACAAGCCGAGATGTAAAATCAGAGGCTTTATGCTTGATGTCGGAAGATATTTTTACACTGTTGACGAGGTTAAATCTTTCATAAGAAAGGCGTCGCTGCATAAACTTAATTTTCTGCATTTTCACCTTACCGAGGATCAAGGTTGGAGAGTTGAAATCGACAAATATCCGCTGCTGACTCAAATCGGCTCTGTAAGAAAAAAGACTAATTTTAATCATACTCCGCACTGCGGATATTACACCAAGTCAGAGCTTAAAAGCATTGTGGATTATGCTCACAGCTTTTCAATCAGCGTTATGCCCGAGTTTGATATTCCCGGTCACAGCAGAAGCGCTATGGCTTGCTATCCGTATTTAGGCTGCTTTGACAGAGAACTGCCGGTTGCGGACCATTGGGGAGTGAAACACGATGTTCTGTGTGCGGGTAAGGATTCGACATATCGGTTCGTTAAGGATGTTATCGACGAACTTTGCGAAATATTCACCGACGGATATTTTCATATCGGAGGCGACGAAGTCCCTAAGCATAGGTGGCATTTATGCCCTCATTGTCAGGCAAAAATCAAGGAGCTTGGCTTAAAGGACGAGGAGGAACTTCAATGCTACTTTATGAACAGAATCAATGACTACTGTAAAAGCAAGGGCAAGCAGGCGTTTATGTGGAGCTGGGATTTGAAAGATGATAAGCTTCTTAACGAGGATTTAGGCTTCACGAAATGCGGGGATATTAACACAGGCAACAGACCGTTTATTGACACTAGTGCAAGTGCGTATTATATCGACCTTCCGTACGGTTATATCAGCCTAAAAGATACGGCAAATCATAAGCTTTATGACGGAAATTGCTTAGGTGCGGAAGCACCGCTTTGGACAGAGTATGTTTCCGATATGAAAAAAGCAGACAAAATGACCTACCCTCGTCTCGGCGCATTGGCAGAAACCGTGTGGCACGGCGATACTGATTACGACAGCTTTAATAGCGCGCTGGATTATTACTATTCTTATCTTGATAAAAACGGCATTGGCTATTCTGAGCCTCAAATTGCAAATCCAAATAAGTTCAGAGGCTTTTTCCAAAACCTTTGGTTTGAAAGACGCCGGCTCACCTGGGAGGGCTTAACCAACATCTTCGACGACATAAAAGTCGAACGCCTCGCAAAAAAGCAATAACATTAAAGCTATTGCGTTACATCTATTATATATAGAGAATGTGGAACAATTATTATAATGTGTACAAGCAATGCAGAACTTTGCAGCAATAGATTTCGAAACAGCCAACAATGAGCGGTCATCAGTCTGCTCTGTCGGTGTAGTTATAGTGCGCAACGGTGAGATAGTAGACAGGTTCTACTCACTCATCAAGCCCGAACCTGAATATTACAAATATTGGTGTAGTCAGGTGCATGGTTTGTGTGCCGCCGATACTGACAACGCCCCTATCTTTCCTGACGTATGGAAGCAGATAGAGCCCAAGATATCCGGTCTTCCTCTCGTAGCCCACAACAAGACTTTCGATGAGAGTTGTCTGAAAGCCGTGTTCCATGTCTATCAGATGGACTATCCCGACTATCCCTTCTACTGCACCTGCGTGGCGTCGCGCAGAGTCTGGCCTCAAGGCAAGCACACTCTTGATATTATAGCTGCCCGTTGTGGCTATAATTTGTCACATCACCATCACGCCCTGGCCGACGCAGAAGCCTGCGCAGCCATAGCATTGGAGATATTGTAGAACCAGAATCAAGTTATGGGCAAGACATAATATAATAATACTTGGCAAAGTAATATATATTAAACGGTCAAGTAATATATATTAAATGGCAAAGTAATATATATTGCTCAAATTCCCAACTTTTTGTTGTAACTTTGCAGTATAAGAAACATTTAAGAACAATGGCAAAGATAAAGATCGAAACACAGAATGGCGACATCATTGTGCGCCTTTATGACGACACCCCCAAACATCGTGACAACATGCTTAAGCTGGCTGGCGAGGGCTTCTATGACGGAACTCTGTTTCATCGTGTTATTAAAGACTTCATGATTCAGGGCGGCGACCCTGACTCGAAAGGTGCACCTGCCGGCAAGCATCTCGGAGCTGGCGGTCCCGACTATACTATTGAGGCTGAGATAAAGCCCAATCTCTTCCACAAGCGTGGCGCCTTGTGTGCTGCACGTCTTGGCGATGAGGTGAATCCCAACAAGGAGTCGAGCGGCAGCCAGTTCTATATTGTTTGGGGCGACATCTACAAGACTGCGCAACTGAAGCAGATGGAGAAGCAGATGAAGCAGAACCAGGAGATTACTACATTCAACGACCTCGTGACTTATCACAAGGACCAGATTATGGAGATGCGACGCAATCGCGACCGTGCCGGATTACAGGAATTGCAGGACAGCCTGCAGAAGGAGGCTAAGGAAATATGCAAGCAGCAGCCTGTAGGCTTCACTGAGGAGCAGATGAATGCCTACACAACAATAGGTGGCACTCCGTTCCTCGACAGAGAATATACAGTATTCGGCGAGGTAGAAAGCGGAATGGACATCGTTGAACAAATAATAAACGTGGATACAGATTCTGCCGACCGTCCCAAAGAAGACATCATTATCAATAAGGTTTCGGTCATGGAATAAGCCTTAGTCACGAATTATCACGAATTATTCACAAATTATGGGAATGAAAAATTCACGGACAATTCATGATAATTCGTGACTAAAAGAAAAATCATGTGCTATTCGTGACTAAACAAATGAACGCTAAAGATATGATTACAAAAGACTGTATCGAATCGGCATATTGCTTCTTTCATCAGAAATGGCGCGTGTACATGTACAGCAACAACCTTCGGCAGAAGGACGATATAGAGTACTCCATAGCCTCTTATGTTGAGTCGATGAACCGTCAGCTATACGAAACTATAGCTGACGGCAAATCAGACTTCCTGACCGACCACACTTCTTTTGCTACAGACATGCAAGCAGCCATAAACCGACTTGACACAATGGCTGCCAATACTGAACAACAATAACGGCCTAAAACCAACAGCTTATGAATACCGCACATAAAGCACTCACAGTATATAAAGCCAGCGCAGGTAGTGGCAAGACATTCACACTTTCCGTAGAATACATCAAACTGCTTATCAACGACCCTACGAGTTTTCGCTCTACACTTGCCGTGACCTTTACCAACAAGGCAACCGAGGAAATGAAGGTTCGTATACTGAGCCAGTTGTATGGCATATGGAAACGACTGCCTGACTCGAAAAGCTACATTGAGAAGATAAAGACTGACATGGACGTTACGGAGGAGTTCATGGCTGAACGTGCGGGTATGGCACTTCACAATATAGTGAACAACTATAGCTACTTCCGTATTGAAACTATCGACTCCTTCTTCCAGAGTGTTCTGCGCAATCTGGCACGCGAACTCGACCTTACTGCCAACCTGCGCGTCGAACTCAACGACTATCAGATAGAACGTAATGCCGTTGACGACCTGATAGACAATCTCTCGGAAGACGACCAAGTCTTGGCGTGGATAATGGACTATATACACGAGAATCTGCAAGACGACAAGAACTGGAACGTGATAGGACAGATAAAGAAGTTCGGCGAGAACATCTTCCGCGAATTCTATAAGACCAACAGCAAGCTGCTTAACGAGAAATTGCTCGAGGAGGAATTCTTCAAGCAATACATGTCTAAATTGCGCAGTTTGCGTAATGAGGCTGAGGCGGAGATAGTTAATGAGGCCGAACTCTTCTTCGACATTCTTAACAACAACGGCATCGACATTCAAGACCTTAGCTATGGCAAGAGCGGACCTGCCGGATATTTTGTCAAGATACGATCGGGCGTGTACGACGAGAGTCTGATAACCAGCAGGGTGAAGACTGCCATGGACAATGGCAATGGTGACGGTTGGGTTAAGAAGACTGCTGATGACGAACTGAAAGCTATTGCCTCATCCAAGCTGGCTCCTGCCCTGATTAATGCCGAGAAGACAAGAAGCCGCAACTGGCCCATATACCAATCGGCTGTACTCACCCTTCGACACCTTAACCAGTTGCGACTGCTCAACAGCATTGAAAACAAGGTGAGAGACATGAACCAGGAAGCCAACCGCTTCTTGCTCAGCGACACCCATACCCTACTCCACTCTCTCATAAAGGACAGCGACTCGCCATTCATATTCGAGAAGATAGGTACGCGACTCAACAACATAATGATTGACGAATTCCAGGACACGAGTACCGTACAATGGCAGAACTTCAAGGTGCTGCTTGAGGAATGCATGAGCCACAGTAGTGAGCAAGGCAACCTTATAGTGGGCGACGTGAAGCAGAGCATATACAGATGGCGGTCGGGCGACTGGCGTATGCTTAACAACATTGAACGTGAATTCCCTACAATGAGAAACATGCTCAATGTGAAGAGTCTTGACACCAACTACCGTTCGTCGAGACGTGTCATCAACTTCAACAACGCATTCTTTACACAGGCTGCCGAAATAGAATACAGAGACCTTACTAATGGTGACGAACTTCAAGACGAGAATACCGACAACTCAGCCCAACAGCTTAAGAAGGCCTACTCGGATGTAGAGCAGAAGGTGCCTGACTTCAGAAAGCAAACCGGATACGTAAGTGTTGAGCTGCTGCCACAGGATGACTATCTCGAACAGACACTACAGAAGACTGCCGATGCTGTAAGAGAACTGCTTGAAGCCGGAGCCGAGAGTTCTGACATTGCTATAATAGTACGTTCGAACAGTACCATACAGCAATTGGCAGAATACTTTGCCGAAGCGATGCCCGACGTGAGAATAGTGTCTGACGAAGCTTTCAGACTGGATAGTGCCGACTCTGTTAACATCATAATCAATGCCATGCATTGCCTCACCCACAACGACGACAAAATTTCCAGGACATACATAGCCAAGGCTTATCAGATAAGGGTATTGGGCAAGGACAACGAATTGGTTGACCGATTGCTGGCTACCGAAGATGGTGTCAACAATGCCTTGCCAAAGCAGTTTGCCGACAATACTCCCGACCTGCTGGCTATGCCGCTATACGAACTGGCAGAGAAGCTGTACGACATATTCGGCCTTAAGAACATAGATGGCGAAGACGCATACTTGTATGCATTCTACGACTGTCTGACCGACTATCTTAAGAACAATACCGCTGACATTGACAAGTTTGTAGAGGAATGGGACGACAGCATATGCTCGAAGACCATTCAGGTGAACACCACACAAGGCATCCGACTCATAACCATACACAAGAGTAAGGGACTGGAGTTTGAAAACGTTATAATACCCTTCTGCGACTGGAGCATCGAGAAGACCAACACTATATGGTGCTCGCCTAAAGTGGCACCCTTCAACGAACTGCCACTCGTGCCTGTCGACTTCAACGCCAAACAGATGAAGGGTACAATATTTGAGGACGACTACAACGACGAGCATCTGCAGAACTGTGTAGACAATCTCAACCTTCTGTACGTAGCCTTCACACGTGCTTCACAAAGTCTGTACGTGTTAGCCCGCAGGGGAAATGCCAACCAACGCTCATACACCATAGAAGAAGCCATAGGCAATATGGAACTGGAAGATGGCATACTGGAGGGTGATCCAAGCGACAAGAAGAGCATTATAAAATATACATACGGCACTCTTGAGACTGCCGACAAGAAGAAGGCTACGCAATCGGACAACATATTCATGCCTCAGGTAAGCAACAAGAACGTGAAAATGGTGACTTACGACAGCCATACCGACTTCAGACAGAGCAACAAGAGCCGTGAGTTTGTGTGCGATGAGGACGACAGCAACAGCGAGGAGAAGCAACGACTGGCGTACATAAAGACAGGAAGAGTGCTTCACCACCTCTTTGCTACCATAAATACTACTGATGACATTGAGCCGAGTCTGAAGAAACTGGAGATTGAAGGACTTATTGAAGACAGCAACCTAACATGCGAAAGCCTGCGTAAGATGCTGCACAAGCGACTTGAGAACAAGCAGGTTGCCGACTGGTTCTCCGGACGTTGGCAACTGTTCAACGAGTGTACCATACTCGACTACGACGAGGCTACAGATACGGTAAAGGAACACCGACCCGACCGTGTGATGAAGGATGGCAACAAGGTAGTGATAGTCGACTTCAAGTTCGGAGCCTACCGTCCCGAATATACCGACCAAGTAAGACGCTACATATCCCTGACCAAGGGTATGGGATACGAGGACGTAAAGGGCTACCTGTGGTTTGTGTACACTAATAACATTGAAGAAGTGAAAGAATAAACATCATGAATACGACAAGAACTTTTTTGGAATATGTAGCAGAGGATATGTTGGACAAATGGGGTACCGATATGTCACGCATAGTGGTGGTGTTTCCTAACAAGCGTGCCGCATTGTTCTTGAACGAATATCTGGCACGTATGGCAGGCAAACCCATGTGGAGTCCGGCATATACCACCATCAGCGAACTGTTTGGCAAACACTCGGATTATGCCGTAGGCGACTCAATAAAACTGGTGTGCGACCTGCACAAGTCATTTGTCAAATGTACTGGCATTGACGAGACACTCGACCACTTCTATGGTTGGGGACAACTGTTGCTCACCGACTTTGACGATATCGACAAGAATATGGCTGATGCCGACAAGATATTCTGCAATCTTAAGGACATACACGAACTTGACGATCTGTCGTATCTTACAGAGGAGCAACGCGACCTTCTGAAGCGTTTCTTCGCCAACTTCAGTCACGACCAGGAGACCGAACTCAAGAAGCGTTTCTTGAGTCTGTGGAGCCACTTCGGCGATATCTATCACGACTACAACGAACGCCTCAGAAGCCAAGGCATAGGCTATGAGGGTGCCATATATAGAGATGTGGCCACAAGAAAAGACATAGAATTCGAGTACGACACATACATATTCGTAGGTTTCAACCTGCTTCAGAAGGTGGAACAAAAGCTGTTTGCCAACTTGAAGAAAGCTGGCAAGGCCCACTTCTACTGGGACTTTGACACCTACTATATGCCTCACAGCAATAGTGCCCACTCTAACGAGGCAGGTAAATACATAGCCATGTATCTTGAGGACTTCCCCAACGAACTCGACATCCGCTCGGCAGATATCTATCAGAATATGCGCCGACCTAAGAACATTTCGTTCGTGATGGCATCTACCGAGAACATACAGGCCAGATATGCCTCACAATGGTTGGTCGAGGACGGCAGATGCCAGGCAGGTAGAGAGACTGCCGTAGTGATGTGCGACGAGGCCATACTGCCACCTATAATACAAAGTCTGCCACCTGAGGCCGACAAGGTGAACATAACAAGTGGTTTTCCGCTTGGCATGACTCCTATAGCCTCGTTCGTGTCACTACTGTTCGACACCTACACATCAGGCATCACGGGTAAGGGAACAAGCTATAGGGCACAATATGCAAGCAAGCTTCTTACCCACGCCTACACACGCTACATTTCAGAAAAGGCGAATGACGTGTATGCCACTATAAAGGAACAGCATCTGGTATATCCCAATCAGGCTATACTCACCATGAACGGCGAAGACCAGGAACTGGCGTTGCTGTTCAAAACCATAGCCCCCGGCAACATACAGTTGCTACATCACGTAGCAACAATTATCAAGCTGATTGGCGTGAACGCCAAGGACACGGAAGACGCATTCCTGCAGGAGTCGGTATTCAGAATGTATACCATCATAAACCGATTGGAACAGCTTGCTGCCAATGGCGACTTGAATGTAGACATTAATACATTGCGCCGACTCATAAAGCAACTGATATCGTCTGCCACAATTCCTTTTCATGGTGAACCTGTAGTAGGTATTCAGATAATGGGTGTGCTCGAAACACGTAATCTTGACTTCAAGCACCTGCTGTTGCTTTCGTGCAACGAGGGCAATATGCCTAAGGGTGTCAACGACTCGTCGTTCATTCCCTACGCCATACGTAAGGCTCACGGACTCACTACCATCGACAACAAGGTGGCTATATACTCCTACTATTTCCACCGACTGCTGCAACGTGCCGAAGACATAACCATAGTGTACAACAACACTACCGACAACGGACATACGGGAGAGATGAGCCGCTTTATGCTGCAAATGCTGGTAGACGGACAGCAACAGATCAAGCACTACAATCTGCTTGCCGACAACTCACCCATTGCACACAAGCCAAAGAGCATAAACAAGGAAGGCAGCATCAAGGAGAAGCTCGACAGCATGAAGAGCCTGTCGCCTTCGGCTATAAACAGATACATAAAGTGTCAGCTGCTGTTCTTCTATCAGCATGTGGCAAACATAAAGGAACCAGACTGTGAGGACGACGTGGTTGACAACCGTATGTTCGGAAATATATTCCACAAAGCGGCACAACTGATATACAACGACATCATTAGCCACAACAACGGCATGATAGAGAAAGCCTCGATACAGAAGTATCTTGGCACTAAGGGACTGTTGGAGAATGTCGTAGACCGTGCTTTCAATGAGGAGCTCTTCAAGGTGAAGGACACTATGCGTAGTCCTTACTACAATGGTCTGCATCTGATAAACCGCAAGGTGCTGATAGAGTATCTGAGGCAGTTGCTGCATGGCGACCAGCGTATCGTTCCCTTCGACATTCTTGCCCTTGAGGACGCTGTCTACACACAGATAGCTTTTGAGACGGCTGACAACAATGTGCGTAAGATACGCATAGGCGGCATTATCGACCGACTTGACCGTGTGACCGACCCACATACTGGTATGCCTACCATACGTGTCGTTGACTACAAGACGGGAGTGCAAGCCACACGTAAGATAAAGGAGATAGAAGAGATATTCTCGGATGCCAACATCAGCCAAAAACATTCCGACTATTATCTGCAGACATTACTGTATTCGCTCATCGTCGACAACTCTACAAAATACAACAGACAGAAGGACTGTGTCAGTCCGGCATTGCTGTTCATCAAGCAGGCCTCAAAGGAGGATTACAACCCCGTGCTTGAGATTGACTCTAAAAAGATCGATAACGTTAGGGAATACAAGGAGGAGTTTGAGAAGTGTCTTAAGGAAGTGCTTCAAGAAATATTCAACACCACCCTCCCCTTCACACCAACATCTGACAATACACGATGCGAGAAATGCACGTATAGGAGAATCTGCAGGGTTAATTCAGTTGAGAGTTGAGAGTTGAGAATTGAGAGTTGAGGGTTGAGAATTGAGAGTTGAGAGTTGAGAGTTGAGAGTTGAGAGTTATGATATGCTTTGTTTGGTTTATAATTATACAGTTATAAAATATAATTATAATATGGTAATCATAACTTTCAATTCTCAACTATCAACTAAACATTAAAACGGTGCTGGCGAAGACGGTTCACCGAATGGTGCATCATCTGGCATTCCTTCCAGATCGGGAGGCAATGGCATGCCTTGTCCGCCATTCATCTTACTGCCTATAATCTCCGAACCGAAAGGAGCATCGCCTATAGGAGCCGACTGCTTCTCAGGATCTTGGAATCGTGTGAACTCACCACGGAATGTAAGCAGCACGTCGCCCGTAGCACCCTTACGGTGCTTGGCAATTATAATCTGAGCCATACCACGAAGGTCATTACCCTTCTCGTCATGCAGAATATGATAATATTCAGGACGATGCACAAACAATACCATATCGGCATCCTGCTCGATGGCACCCGACTCACGAAGGTCGCTCAACTGAGGACGCTTACCCTCAAGACCTTCACGGTTCTCTACAGTACGGTTCAACTGCGACAAGGCGAGAATAGGAATATCAAGCTCCTTGGCAAGTCCCTTAAGCGACTGCGAAATCTTCGACACCTCCTCCTGACGGCTACCGAAACGCATGCCATTGGCATTCATAAGCTGAAGGTAGTCAATCATTATAATCTTCACACCCTTCTCGCGCACCAGACGACGTGCCTTGGTACGCAACTCGAATATGGAGA
>OQWM01003238.1_pt1 | contig 10911 bp, 7 predicted proteins | sample 1691531 | NCBI WGS metagenome assembly OQWM01 (sample SAMN03418257, study PRJEB22391) | human gut metagenome | biome: human-gut; feature: organic feature; material: feces | host: Homo sapiens | place: Tanzania | collected 2013-01 | reverse complement strand
CCTGAACCTCTGGTGTCGACAGCTTGATAAGCGAGTCGCTCAACGCCTCGATTGAGCCGTCAACGTCACCTTTGACGATAAGGTTCAACTCGTGGAACTCGCCCAACGCGCGGCGGCGGGTAATGTCGTCGAGACCCGGCATGCGGCGTGTGCGCTCCTTGACCTCGCGCTGCAACTGCTCGCGGCGCGTGGCTATCTCGCGTGCCTCACGGTCGGTGTCCAGAATGTTGAACGTGTCGCCGGCGGTCGGCGCACCGTTCAGACCGAGCACCAATGCCGGTGCCGCAGGGCCTGCCTCCGTGATGCGCTGGTTGCGCTCGTTGAACATGGCGCGGATCTTGCCATAGCTTGTTCCTGCCACCATGATGTCGCCCACACGCAGCGTTCCGTTGCTCACAAGCACGGTTGCCACATAGCCGCGACCCTTGTCGAGCGACGACTCGATAATCGAGCCTGTTGCCTTTCGGTTGGGGTTGGCTTTAAGGTCGAGCATCTCTGCCTCGAGAAGCACCTTGTCGAGCAGTTCTTTAACGCCGATACCCTTCTTGGCTGAGATTTCCTGCGACTGATATTTTCCACCCCAGTCTTCCACGAGGTAGTTCATATTGGCGAGCTCCTCCTTGATTTTGTCCGGGTTGGCTGCGGGCTTGTCTATCTTGTTGATTGCAAACACGATTGGCACACCGGCTGCCGAGGCGTGGTTGATTGCCTCAATGGTCTGCGGCATCACGTTGTCGTCGGCGGCAACGATGATGATGGCGATATCCGTCACCTTGGCTCCGCGAGCACGCATGGCCGTAAATGCCTCGTGACCCGGGGTGTCGAGGAACGTGATGCGGCGGCCGTCCTCAAGTTTCACGTTGTAGGCTCCGATATGCTGCGTGATGCCACCAGCCTCGCCGGCGATAACGTTGGCGTTGCGGATGTAGTCGAGCAACGATGTCTTACCGTGGTCTACGTGTCCCATCACGGTCACAATCGGCGGACGCGGCAGCAAATCTTCCTCGGAGTCGGCCTCCTCGTTGATTGCCTCCGACACTTCCGCGCTGATATATTCTGTCTTGAAACCGAATTCTTCTGCTACAAGGTTGATGGTCTCAGCATCGAGTCGCTGGTTGATGGAAACCATCACGCCGATATTCATACATGTGGCGATAACCTTGTTGACCGGCACATCCATCATCAGTGCCAAGTCGTTGGCTGTCACGAATTCTGTGATGCGCAGCGTCTTGCTTTCCTTTGCCTCCAATGCGGCTTCCTCGCGCTCGCGCTCTTCAAAAGCCTCGCGCTTCTCTTTTCTCCATTTAGCACTCTTCTTCTGAGGCTTGTTGGTGAGGCGCGCAAGTGTTTCCTTAACCTGCTTCTGCACGTCTTCTTCGCTGACCTCTGCCTTTATGTGGCGCTTGGCCTTGTTGTTCGGACGGTCGGCGTTCTTGTTCTTGTTGCGGCGGCTGTCGTTGTTGCCTCCACCTTGCTTCTGTCCGCCGGCTTGCTGTCCGCCCGGATGCTCAATGTCGACTTTCTCCTTGCCGATGCGTTTGCGTTTGCGCTTCTCGCTGTCGGCGTTTGCGCCTCCGTTGGCTTGTTTTTCCTTGGCGATGCGCTCTTTACGCTTTTCCTCCTTCGACTTCTTCTTCGGACGGGTCGACTGGTTGATTGCGTCAAGGTCGATTTTGCCGAGAATCTTAGGAGCGGCGATTGTTGCCACGACGGTCTTGATTTCGTTGGATTCCGAAACCTCAGACACTGCGACTTTCGGCGCGCTCTGTGGCTGTGGCGCCGGCTGCGGAGCTGGCTTTGCCTCCTCTTTCACCTCCGCCTTCTTAACCTCTTCCCTTACCTCTTCCTTAACCACTGGTTTAGGTTCCGGCTTCGGCGCAGGTTTCGGTGCGGGTGCGGGTGCGGACGCAGGTGCTGGCTTGGGCTCTGGCTTCTTCTCTTCTACGACAGGGTTGTTGTGCTTGTCGAGTTCGATTTTGCCGAGAATCTTCGGCTTCTGCACGGTTTCCACAACAGTCTTTATCTGCTCCGGCTTTTTAGGCTCTTGCGATGCCTTGTTTTTCACTTTGTCCTTCTGACGCTCCGAGGCATAGCGCTCCGACTTCGACTTCAAGTCTTTGTCGTTTTTAAACGCGCGCACCAGCATTTCGTGCTGCTCGTCGGAGATGCGAAGGTTCAGGTTGCCGGGATCGCCGACCTCCTGATTGTGTTTCTGCAGAAATTCCACCAGCGTAGGAATCCCCACATTCAAATCGTTTGCTACTTTGCTTATCTTTATTGGCATATTGCTTGTTAAGTTTCCTGTTGTTAATCCTCAAATTCCGCTTTCAATATATCGAGCACTTGGTCGACGGTGCTTTCCTCAAGGTCGGCTTTGTCGATTATCTGCTCGCGTGGCATGTTGAGGACGGCTTTTGCCGTGGTGCAGCCGATGCCTTTGAGGGCGTCGATAACCCAGCTGTCGATTTCGTCGCTGAATTCATCAAGATAAATGTCGTCGCTGTCCTCTGTGAAGCGGTAAACGTCGATCTGATAGCCGGTCAGCATTGTGGCAAGCTTGATGTTCAAGCCGCCTTTTCCGATGGCAAGCGACACCTCTTCCGGGAGCAGCATCACCTCGGCGCACTTCTCTTCCTCGTTGATGCGGATTGACGACACCTTGGCGGGGCTGAGGGCGCGGCGGATGTAGAGTTCGGGATTCGTTGTGTAGTTGATCACATCGATGTTCTCGTTGCGCAACTCGCGCACAATGCCGTGGATACGAGAGCCTTTCACGCCAACGCATGCGCCGACCGGGTCGATGCGGTCGTCATACGACTCTACGGCTATCTTGGCGCGCTCGCCAGGGATGCGGGCGATGCCTTTAAGCAGGATGAGTCCGTCGTGAATCTCCGGCACCTCAATCTCAAACAGACGGCGGAGGAATTCAGGGCTTGTGCGCGAAATTATCACCTTCGGGTTGTTGTTGGCGTTCTGCACTTCCTTGATGACGGCGCGGATGGTTTCGCCCTTGCGGTAACGGTCGCTCGGAATCTGCTCTTCCTTCGGGAGGATGAGCTCGTTGTGCTCCTCGTCAAGAACAAGCACTTCGCGTTTCCAGATTTGGTAGACCTCGCCTACTACAATCTCGCCTTCCATTGCCTTGAACTTGGTATAGATGGCGTCTTTCTGAAGATCGAGTATCTTGGATGCGAGCGTCTGACGGAGTGTCAGGATGGCGCGGCGGCCGAACTTCTCAAAAACGATTTCTTTCGTAACGTCCTCGCCGATCTCGCATTCCGGGTCAATCTCGCGGGCGGCGGTAAGACCGATCTGCATGCTCGGATTCTCTACAGCGCCGTCGGCCACTACTGTGAGGTTTTGATAAATCTCGCAGTCGCCCTTGTCTGGGTTCATAATTACGACGAAATTCTCGTCCGATCCAAACATCTTTGCCAGCACGTTGCGGAACGATTCCTCCAACACGCTGATCATTGTGGTCTTGTCGATATTCTTCAGCTCTTTAAACTCCGAAAAGCTGTCTACCATGCTTATGGTTTCCTCTTTCTTTGCCATAATGTCTTAAAACTGGATTACGTATTTTGTATATTTTATTTCGTTATAACCGAAGCGGAGGTCTTCCTCCTGCTCCACCGGACGCTTGGCGCCTTCGGGTTTCACTTTCTTGACTACCGTAAGCACGAAGCCGTCGGCGTCGGCACTCTTGAGGATGCCTTTGAGCTTGCGACCGTCGGCGGTAAGCACTTCAACCTCGTTGCCTTCGTTCTTGTGATACTGGCGTTCTACGCGCAGTGGCGATGTCAGTCCGGCTGAGCCGATTTCAAGTTCATAATCTTCCTCGTCGCGGTCAAACTCGCTCTCAACAAGTCGGTTAAGGCGGATACACTCATCTATTTCCACACTTGTGTCGCTGTCGATTTCCACCACGATGTTGTTGTCCTTGCTGATTCTGACGTCGACGAGAAAAAGGTCGGTGCCTTCCATTCCTCGCTCCAAGACTGCTGTCAGCGCGCTTTTGTCAATCATTCTTCAATTGTTGATGTATTAATAAAACAATGGAGAAGACTTCCGCCCCCTCCATTTCCGTCTGCAAATATACTTATTAATAGACAAATGCACAAACATTTGGTTTCAACGGCTCAAAAACTGTCTTATAATTAGCGATATTTAACACTACCAAGCAAATTATACGTTTTTTTAGCATCCTCAACGCGCTTTTTTTGACGTTCGCCCGGGATGTCTGCCCCCGTTACCGCGGCAGTTGCCGCTCATTCTGTGGGTTAAATAAGTTAAAAACTTGTTCCCGATGCTTGTTTCTCAAAGAAATTTCATATCTTTACGCAGTTTAGTAATAACCTAACCGAAAAAGAACAAAGAAAAATACAGAATACACATCATTTATTAACTTAAAAATCTTTTTTATGAGAAAGTCTTTTAAACACATTCTGTTGGCTGGTTTGACCATTGCATCGACAGCCATGGCTATGAATGCACAGACTTTGACGCAGGACTGGAAGGTGACCGAGGGTCTGCCTAAAGCCGGCAATGCCCGTTGGGGCATTGGTTTCGACGGAAAAGTCTACACCAACGACAAAAGCGTGCCTCAAATCATCGCTATTAATGCCGAGGGGCAAACCACTGTAGCAACGAGCGCTGCAGGTACAGCAATCACTGTCGATGGAGCTGGAAACTTCATCGTAAACGATGGTTTTCCTAACGCCACTTCTTCAACAACGTTCAAGATTCTCCCTGCTGGAACAACGGAGATGATTGATTTGACAGTCACTCTTCCTGAAGGCGTGACAGCCGGTCGTATGGACTTCTTGGGTCGCGCTGTCGGCAATGTTATGTCGGAAACAGGCGGTGCTTTCTACATCACTCCTGCCAGCTCAGGAAAAATTGCAAAAATCTTTGTTGCAAAGGGTGTTCAGGTCGCTGAAAAGTCAAAAGCTATCGCTGCTGGCATCGCATGCGCTTCCGACGGACATGTTCAACCTGCCGACAACAATCCTGAAACCGACAACATTTTTGTGCGTCCGGCACGCGCGCAAGCTTTCTTTGACGGCTTGACAAAGGTCGGAACGGCAAACCTTACCGCTGGTGGCGACGCTGTCACTCTCGACGGAACTTTGTTCACATTCGAGCCTTGCGGAACAAACTACGTTGACGGCTTCCAGGTTGTGAACCGCACAACAAACGAGGTGGTTGCAACTCACGAAAACGAATTCTCGAAATCTGCCGCCGCTCCTAACCAGAACGCGATTTCTGTAGAGAAGGTAGACGAATACACTGCTGCAATCTACCAATACGTTCCTGGTCAGATAGCTGCAAAGTACACATTCTCTATTCCTAAGCCGCTTCCTGCTCTTGAGGCCCGCAACGCTTACGCTTACGACATCAAGGTGGAACCTGCCGCTGAAAACTACACTGTTTCTTATCGCTTGAACGCTCCTGCTGAATCTGTAAAGGTTCAGATGTTTGTCGACGGCGAAATGACAAAGGAATACGAAGGTACTACTGTCGCTACCTACGGAGACTATGAAATGACAACCCTCAAAAACCTCAACTCTGTTGAAGTTCCGGGTGCCGACGTTCCTAAAGACGCATTGGTGCAATTCAAGGTTGCCGTTACAAGCGCCACTGTTGCCGAGCCTACTGTAAACACTAAGAAATACAGCTTCTACCACCCGTCAAGCGTGGACGTAGACAACAACACCGACAGCCCTAACTTCGGACGAATCCTTGTTGCCGAGGCTATGGCAGCGAAACCTACCGGCTACCACTCTTCTGGCGAAAACAACGGTCTGTATGCTTTCGACCCGACTATGAACCCTATCAAGAATTCGGAAGGCAAATATGCGTTCAAGGGCGGTCAGACTTTCCAGACTACATTCCCTAATGGAAAAACTTCTTACGACCCTCGAAAAGTGCGCATCGCTGCCGACGGCCGTATCTTCCTGAGCGGTCAGAACTCTAACGGCATCGCGCTCTGGCAGGTTGACCCAACCGACCTCAACGCTGCGTTCAAGCCGGTGATCAAGGGCACTGCAAACCCTGACACTTACGAAATCACTAACGAAGCCGGCGAATTTATCGCTGCGCCTAACGTAAGTATGGACCTCCAAGGCTCTGGCTATGGTCTCAAGCTGTTGATGCTTTCTACAAACGCAAGCGGCACTGGCTTCTCTTACTCTGGCTACCGCACTGACGAGTACCTCCTCGGCAAGGCCTCTACTTGGGACAGTGCTCCTTCAAAGGCTATCGACGCGTTGACTGGTCAATACACCATCACTCACACCAACTCTACTGCTATCTACGACAACGAGGGCGGTATATGGTATGCCAACTCTCGCTCTAAAGCTACGGAAGCGGAACCTACTTTGGTCCACATCAACGCTGAGGGCGTAGAGGACTACAAGGTTGACTCTAACGACAAGGGCGGTTTCTACGGCGGTGGCGGCATCCGCTTCAACGCCGACTTCTCTCTCCTCGCCATCGGTACTTCTGACAAGACTCTCACAGTATTCGAGGTTTCTAAGGACGACAATGGCGCTCCTGTTTTGACTGAGAAATACAAATTCGCCACTACTATCGGCCGCAACCTCAACGACATCGCTTGGGACTGCGCAAACAACCTCTACATTGTCAGCAACAGCGGTGAGTTGTTGAAAACTGTCGCTCTTCCTCGCGAAAACGGTGAAGTTGTCGTTGCCGCTCCAAGCAAATACGACATCAACATCTCAAGCGACGAGTATCCTGCTTCTGTTTACATCATCGGTTCTAATAATGTATGGAACCCTGAAGACGGCGTGAAATTGACCAAGGGGGAAAACGGTGTCTACACTGGCACTTTAACAGGTCCTTGCAACTTCGGTATCACTACAGTGCTTAACGCTGACTGGGATGTTGTCAATGCAAACCGCTACGGTTTTGAGGTCGACAACACTGCCGTTACTCTCAACACGGCTATGCCTCTCGTGAAGGCTGCCGGCGCTATCCGCGTGGCTGAGGAAGGCGAATTCGAACTCACTGTCGACCTTAAGAACATGACTGTCCTCGTTGCTGGCGAAGCTCCGGTGGTTTATCCTGAGAAGCTTTACCTCCTTGGTTCTGTAGAGCCTAACGCCTGGGATCCTGCCGACGAGACTCACGTTGCCAACCAGATATCTGAGGGCATCTATCAGATTGATAACATCTCGATTCTCGCTGCCGATGAAAACGACTATGGCTACTTCGCATTCACTTCGACTCCTGGCACTTGGGACGAAGTCAACGCTCATCGCTACGGTCCGGCTGAAAAGGATACTGAGCTTGCCGACAAGACTATATCTGCTATCGGCTTGAACGGCGACACTTCTTACAAGATCAAGAGCGGTGCATACAGCATCACTGTCGACCTCGGTCTCAACACTATCTATGCTGTCCGTCTGGGCGACAACGTTAACGACGCTGCCGTTGAAGCGGCTAAGGTTGTTGCTGGTATCGGCGAAATCCGCATCATCGGTGAGGCTAACGCTGTTTCTATCTTCAACGCTGCCGGACAGGCTGTCGCTGTAAACAGCAAGGACGCTCAGTTCTTCGTTGCAAGCGGTGTATATGTAGTTGTTGTCGACGGCAAGGCTACTAAGGTTCTCGTGAAATAACATTTCACTTCAATAAATCTAAAAAGGCGAGTCTCTTTCGGGACTCGCCTTTCTTTTTCGCCGTCCTCGCCGGGACGGCTTGAAAAGACACTTCGTTAACTCTTTCATCCGGCGCACTGCGCCATAGCGTCGGCTCGCTTCTTGCGCGTGCAAAACCGCTCGCACTGCAGGCAGATGTCGTAGCCAAGCAGTGCTCCGAGGATGAAATCCTCCTCGGGCGACAACTGATGGAGCGGGCGCACGATAAACTGCCTTACCGCCGCAATGCATTCCGGCTTGCCGAAATACAGATTGACGTTGTTCTCGTTGGCCGACTGCTCGAAGTGGCAGATGCCTTGATCGTCGAGTCGCGCCACGGCTGCCGCCAGATAGCGACGGTTCAGCGTGCATAGCACCATGTTGCGCACGCCTTTCTTATATTCGTACACATAGTTGAGAAACACCTGAAGCTCGCTCGACAGCATCGTGTTGGCTATTTCCATCATTGTCGTTGGTCGTTTTTTATTTTGTCATTGACGTTTGTTTCTGTCTCTCGGTTATTCCACGCCCTCGTTCTTCAGCTGTGCGGCCCAGGCGTCGATGCGTCCGTCGGTCTTGTCGTCTTCGTTGACTTCGTCGAGTGCCAGACCGACAAACTTGCCGCCGCTCTCTGCCGCCGAATCATCGTAGGTATAGCCGGAGGCATCGACCTGACCGACAAACGCGCAGCCGGTGGCTGCCAGACCGTCGTGGATTTCGCCCATGGCGCTGCAAAACGTGTCGCTGAACGACGAGGAGTCGCCGCAGCCGAACAATGCTACTTTCTTGCCTGTCAAGTCCTGACTCTTCAGCTGGTCGAGAAAGTCGTACCAGTCGTCTTGTAGCTCGCCGGCGCCCCATGTGGAGGTGCCGAGCAGCAACGCGTCGTAGCCCACGGCATCGGCGGCTGTGGCCGACCCTACATTGTGCACGTCGGCGGAGGCTACGCCGAGTTTCTTCGCTATTCGCTCTGCAACAGCCTCGGTAACGCCTGTTGTTGAGCCATAAAAAATACCAATTTTCATCTTCGTGTAGTTTAATTGTTCATTGTTGTTTTTCTGGTCGTAAAATTACGTCGGCGCATTGCCTTCTGCAATACCTAAATCAGCGTAATTTGACCGCTGCGGCATACCTATCATTTTGTGAAAATTTGATAACAAGGCAGTCTGTCAACGCTTTACAGCCAACAATCAACCCTGTCGGAGAGCGTGGCGGCAAGGCGCAGACCGGATAGCGTCCGGGCGGCGTTGTCGCGGAATTGCATGGCAAGACTCTCGCGGGCGGCATAGCAGCTGGCAAGCACCGACTGTGCGACGTAGCGCTCTGCATAGCGGCGCAGGCTCTGGGCGGTGCCGACGCCGTCAACGGTCAGCGACAGCGTGTAGGTGGTGTCGCTGTCGGAGGGAATTGAAAACGATTGGCTGTCTACGATGCTCGCGAGTTCGCCGGCAAGACATAGCCAGGCGTTGAGGCAATAAACGCCGAGCAATCGGCGGTTGTCGGACGAGATTACTGCCGGACGGCTGTCGCGGCCGCTCATCAAGGCGAGGCACGCACTCTCGGCATAAACTGTTTTAAGCACTTGCTCAATGTCGATTGAAATTGTGATTTTTCGTGTGTTGTTCATTGTCTTTTTTTAATTGTAAAGGTTATCAAGATTAGTGTTGTTGCAGCCGCAAGCAATGCGGCAAGCGAAAGTCGGTAGCGCGTAGGCAGCCGGCGCGTCGATGTGGTCTGCTCTGTCGTCCCGATGCTCACGCCCGTAGCTGCCACCGTCACTGTGTCGGTGCGCTCCTCGGCTGCAAGCCGGCGGTGCCGGCTTATGCTTCTCACGGCTTGACGGCCTGTCGAGTCGGGGGCAAAGAAGTTTATCTCAACTGTTTCCGATGCCTCTTTCGCCGATGCCGTGGTGCGGCGTGTGGCGGCGACGCTGTTGGCCGTTTCCGTGTGTGTCTGCAATCCCGCAGTGCTCTCCACTGCCCTATGGCTGTGGCACGAGGATAGGCTAAACAGTGAGGCTACGATGATTGCTGCGGTTGTGTATTTCATGGTAGATGATTTTTGAAGCTTGTTTTTTCGACAGGAAGTAGCGTGACGCTTTTTGCTCGGCAAGCACTGTCGCCACGGCTTCGGCAATCGTGCATTTGCGCCTGTGCATGACGCGCCTGACGTGGAGGCTTATCTCCTCCCACATCTGACGCTTCAGTTTACTCCGGCTAGAGCATGGCTTGCCGTCGCGCACCATCTGATACATCATTCGCAACGCGTAGTCGTAACTCACGTCGTAGCGTGGTGTGCCGCCGCGGAGCGCACGGTCTATCACGTTGTAACGGCTGTCGTAGCGGTTGGTTTCAATGGCTTTCTTCAGGCTGCGTTGCCAGTTTGCCATCAGTTCTTGGTTTCTCATGATTTTGTGTATTATATTGTACATTTGTATTATCCATTCGTACACTATAGTATCGTTTTGTCTTTATACACTCTCCGCTCCGATATATGCTTCGATTCTATCCCGCTGTAACTGCTCTCCGATTACAATAATAACTTCCTGTCCTTCCTGAATCGGTTCCATCCGCACTCCGTTGTGGGTAGCATTAAGCTGTATCCAGGAATTATCTTCTGCCTTTATAAATCCCTTAATCCGAAATACTGCTCCGCAGGAACTGTCTTCTAAGATTTCTTTTGCGACTTTCTGCATTTTTTCTGCTGTCATAGGTACATTCATAAAATACTGGGACTCGAAACCGGAGTGTTCCTCCAGATCCATTTTTTCATAATTTTCCATTACATATCCACTGCTCATAATCCGATGCAAATCTTCCGAAGCAAGCTGCGGTGTACTCTTGCGCAGAATCTCTTTTTCCAGTCTTCTCTTACAGTGAATCCTCTCCAAGGCTTCATTGATGTGTGCAACTGTTGCATCCATTTCTTCTTCTGTAGCTTCATCGGCATGGCTTAATAAAATGCAGCCTGCATCTGCCACCTCTGATGCCAGAATAAAATCTGCCTCATCGGACAGCTCTTTTTCCAGCTTGGCATCTACGATTGCAATTACATTTCCAATCTCATACCATTGATCCAGCGGCTCCTCCTGCAGGGTATCAAAAAATTCATCCATATCAAAGACACCGGACGGTTCCACAAGAATCCGGTCATAGCCGCACATGCCCATCGAGATCAGCTTTGTCTTGAAACGTCTCCTGTGCGCATCCGAATCCTGACAGCAGCCGCCGGATACCATCTCCAGCTCGCA
>OQWM01003236.1_pt1 | contig 10913 bp, 8 predicted proteins | sample 1691531 | NCBI WGS metagenome assembly OQWM01 (sample SAMN03418257, study PRJEB22391) | human gut metagenome | biome: human-gut; feature: organic feature; material: feces | host: Homo sapiens | place: Tanzania | collected 2013-01 | reverse complement strand
ATAGAGCACCTCCTCAACGGTTGCATTAAGGCGGTGTATTTCGTCTATGAACAGCACGTCGCCCGGAGCAATGTTGGTCAGTATTGCCGCAAGTTCGCCCTTATGCGAAATCGCCGGGCCGCTTGTTATGTGCAGCGTGCCGCCCATTTCGTTGGCTATTATTGAGGCAAGCGTCGTTTTGCCAAGACCGGGAGGACCATAAAAAAGCGCATGGTCAAGCGGTTCGCCGCGGCGCTTTGCAGCCTCGATATATATTTCAACGTGTTCTTTTACGGCCTTTTGCCCTATATATTCCTTCAAATACTTCGGCCTTAGGCTGAATTCGTTAGCCTCGTCTTCCGCAAGCATTGAAGATGAAATGAGCCTGTCGTCGTTTGCCACTATGCGTTACCTTTTGCCCTTTCTGGCTATCTCCCTAAGCGCGCCGGTTATCATATCCTCTACCCTGTCGCAGTCTTCAACCGCGGCAACGGCTCTTCCTGCGCTTACGCCGTCATACCCAAGCGATACAAGCGCGGCTATAGCTTCGCTGCGTATATCCATGCTGCCAGTGCTGCCCTTTATGCCGGCAGATGAGTCTATTGCGGCGTCGTCCGCGGTCACTTTTTCTTTTAACTCAAGCAATACGCGTGCTGCCGTTTTTCGGCCCATGCCGGAAACCTTATCAAATGCCGCTGCGTTTTCGGTAAGTATTGCTAATGTTATATCCTGCACGCTCAGCGAACTAAGTACGCTCAGCGCAAGCTTTGGCCCAACGCGCGTAACGCCAATGAGCCGACGGAACATGGCGCGTTCCTCTTTGGTTTCAAAGCCGTACAGCGCCATAACATCCTGCGATAGCGAAATGTGAAAATGAGTGTAAAGCTTGTGCGGCGCGCCTGCTTTCAAGCATTTAAGCGTTTGGCTTGAACACAGTAATTCGTATCCGACTCCGCCAGCTTCAACTATTGCGCGGTCTGCTAACACCTCTTCAACTATTCCTGAAATATGTGCATACATATGTTTTGCTCCGTTTACTGCCGTATGAGTTATTTTATGCGGAATGTTTCAGCTGCCGGGCCGGACGTGTTCGCGTGGCACAGCGCCGCGGCAAGCGCATCGGCTGCATCGTCCGGCTTTGGAATGCTGTTTAGCGAAAGCAGAAGCTTTATCATTTGCTGTACCTGCTTTTTATCCGCGTGGCCGTTGCCGGTTACGGCGGACTTTATCTGCATAGGCGTGTATTCATAAAGCGGCAGTCCAGCCTGCTGTGCGGATAGCAACGCCACGCCGCGCGCGGCCGCCACCTGAAGCGCAGTCTTGGTATTCCTTGCGAAAAACAGTTCCTCGAACGCAACATGGTCGGGCTTATACAGCTTTATCAGCTCATTCATGCATGTATACAGCCGCTCCAGCCTTTGCGGGAACGGTGTATGCGCAATGGTTTCGATAACGCCGTAGTCGATCGCCTTGGATCTAATGCCTTCGGTGCTTATTACGCCGTAGCCAAGTATGGCATAACCGGGGTCTATACCCAAAATTATCAAAAAGCCGTTACCCCCACGTTTATATTCTATTTTATTTTATCATGCGCGCAATATCTTGACAAGAGCGCTAAAGGCCCCAAACGGGTGTTTGGGGTCATTCTACGCTTTCTATATATTCATTTATTTCCTGCAATGTGTTGAAAAGCATTCCACCCGCTTGCAGCGCGGCGGCATCTTCGGCAAATCTGTCGGGTGAAATATCTATGCTGGTTATGTGCTCATTCTCAAGCGTCTGTGTGTTGCGCTTATATACTTCAAGCGTATCCCCATCCGCCCCCGAAAGCATAACATAATGCTCGGGACAGCATCCACCAGAATCCTTCACAAGGCTTACATAGGCGGATGTGAAAAGTTCCGCCGAATAATCCGAATATGCCGCTTTTGCTTCCTCCTTATTCATGCCCTCTATATCGCCCTGCGATTTCAGCGTAATATAATGTCCGCATCCGTCAAAACGAAGCTTCCATTCAACTTTTGTGCTTTTAAGCGCAGTTATGCGCCTATCTGTTGACACGGTTTGGATGCCGTCGTTTTCGCCCGGCATAGGCTGCTCGGCTTTCTTTGTCGGTAAAGCATTGCTGCTTTGCGGAGCTGCATCGCCTTTATTCGGGAACAATGCGCCTATGCACACAATCACCGTTATTGCTGCAAATCCGCACAGCAGGCATTTTGTTATCAGCCGCGCGGGATCAAATCTAAAAAACATATCTGTTCCTCCTAAACTTGTTGTTTATTCTGCCCAAATATATTTTGTTCATTCAAAAAAGAGGGTGCGTATGTGAATGTATTGCACCCTCTTTTATCAATAATGCTTATTTTTATTCGCCGAAGAAGTTATAGTCTGCTTCGCCGCCAATGTTTTCGCCGCCAAGGCTGTTAAGGTCGGCCAGCACAAGAGTTGTGGTATAGTATTTACCGCTGCGCCAATACTTTATCTCTATGCTGTCGCCTACCATCTTGCCCCTTATCAATGCAACAAATTCATCCTGAGTCATGCCGCTTTGGCCTTCTATTTCAACTATTATATCGTTGGGCTCAAGGCCGGCTTTATGGCCCGGGCCGTCTTTTATTATCGATGCGACCAGTATGCCTTCGGGCGTGCCGTATGTTGTGGCGTACATTTCGCCCCATGTGGTAACACTTACGCCTATGCCGGGACGCAGCACGCGGCCTTCGTTTATAAGCTGCTCCGCCACCTTCATCGCCTGATCTATCGGCAGGGCGAAACCAAGGCCCTCTGCACTTATTGCGTTGCCGTAATTGTCATAACTTGCGGTAACGGTTTTTGCGGAAACTATGCCTATTACCTCGCCGGACATGTTTATCAGCGGCCCGCCGCTGTTGCCGGGGTTAACGGCGGCATCAGTCTGAATGTAAACATTTGTAACGCCGTCTATGTTCACGCTCCTTGCCGTTGCGCTCACTATGCCGAATGTAGTCGTACCGGAAAGTTCGCGTCCGGTGGGGTCGCCTATGGTTATAACGAATTCGCCCACGCGCACGGCCTCCGAATCGCCAAGCTTCAGCGGCTTAAGGTTGGTTTTATCCACCTTCAGCACGGCAACGTCAAACGTTTTATCGTAGCCCACAAGCTGAGCTTCCGCCTCTTCGCCGTCAACAAACATTACGCCGAGCTTTGATGCATCTTCAACAACGTGCGCATTGGTTATTATGTAGCCTTCGGACGATATAACGAAGCCTGAACCGGAGCCGAATTCAAGTTCACGGGTGTATTTTTCGCTGTAACCATAGTTGATTATGCCGACAACGCCCTCGCTGACATTATCAACAATATCAAGTATCGGGTTGACGGGGTTGGTTATTTCGGGGGCTACGCCGTCAAGCTGGGGCATGGTGCCGGAAGGCGGAATGGGCGTCATTGCGGGGGCGGAGTTGCTGTCCTCAGGCTCCGCTGTTTTGCCGGGTTCGGGAGTAGCGCTCGGAAGCTGAGGAATAAGCCCATCGAAGAAAGGCGTAGGCTCGGGGGCGTTATTATTCGTGCCGTTATCCGCACTTGGCATATACGATGCTAGCACCGCCGGCATAAATATGGTGGCAAGCAGCGCGCCGACGATTGTGAATATTATCGCTGTTACCACATAGCCGCCTATGCCGCGCTTTGGCGGTTTGGGCTCCTGCTGAGGGGTATTGTTGTACCCGTCGAAATAATAGTTTGGATACTCCATCTTTTGTTACCTCCGTTGTGCGGGATTTGCCTTTGGCCTTCCCTGTTGTTCATATAACTTAAGCGTAAACGTAAACGTTGCGCCTTTGCCCAATTGTGATTCGGCCTTTATGGTTTGGCCGTGCTGCTCAATTATGCGTTTGACTATGCTGAGCCCAAGCCCTGACGACGAGCCGGAGGGCGTATGCGCCTTCTCGGCTTTATAGAACCTGTCGAACACATATGGCAGATCATCCGGCGAAATACCGTCACCTTGGTCGATAACGCTCATTACGGCAAGCTTTTTATCCGTGACTATGCGCATTGTGAGCGCGCCGCCATCGGGAGAGAACTTTATAGCATTATCCACCAAATTACGTATGACCTGCGCTATCTGAGACTGATCGGCTTCAACCATTGTATGCTCCGCATCAAAATCCATATTGACGTCTATATGCTTTGCGTTGATGCGCGCTTCGAATGTAAACACGGTGCGAATAACAAGTTCATTCAAATCAAACGGCTCAAGCTTTAATTCGTATTGGCCCGATTCTATTCGCGCCAGGTCGAGCAAATCGTTCACCATTCCGGTCATTCGCTTGCATTCGTTTATTACTATGTCAAGATACTTTGGCTGATCCTCGCTTGAAATCGTGCCGTCCTGCATTGCCTCAAGGAAGCCCCTCATACTGGTGAGCGGGGAGCGCAGTTCGTGCGAAACGTTTGCAACAAAACTCCTTCGGGATTGCTCCAGCGCGTTTATCTCATTTGCCATTTCATTGAAGCTTTGGCCAAGTTGGCCAACTTCATCATGGCTGGTGATATTCACCCTTGCTTCGTATTCGCCGCGGGAGAAACGATTTATAGCGTTGTTCATGTCCACTATCGGCTTTGTCATGCGGCTTGTTATGTACGTTACCGCAAGAATGGCCAGTATTACCGCAATGCAGGCCGAAAGCAAAACATCAAGGTATACTTTGCGGATGGAATCGTTTGTGCGGCTCACGTCCGTATGGAAAAACATTGCGCCTATAACTTCGCCTTCGGTGGTGGTTATCTGCCGGCTGAGCGTCATTATGGGGATATTGCCGGGAGTAAACCTATCCGAGCTTATTTCTATTTCGCCATTGCCCATTATTATTGCCGATGCGTCCGCGCTAAGATCTGCATCGCAAAGCGGGTCCCACTTTGCTTCGTTCAGTTCGTCGCGCAATATCACCTTACCGAATGCTGAATCTATGAAATAGAGTTGAAGCATTGCGTCGTACTTGCGCATGGTAGTCCTCAGCGTATCCTTTGCAACGGCGCGCTTTTCGGCGTCCACATATTGGGTAACTATAACGCGGTTTATTTCGGCGGCTTCACGCCTGAGCTCGTTTTCATTTTCTGTCATGTATTGGCTTTTGAACATTCCGCTTATGGTGATGCCCAAAAGGAATATTATCAGCAATATTATGGCTAAATATGTGCTGAGCATGCGCGAAAACAATGTGTTGAACGATTTTTTGCCCATTCGGCCTCCGCCGCTAAGCCATATTACTTAGCCGTTTCAAATTTGTACCCAACGCCCCAAACGGTCTTTATCTCCCATTCGGGCCTTTCGCCTATTTTTTCGCGTATGCGCTTGATATGTACATCTACCGTACGCGAATCGCCGAAGAAATCAAAGCCCCAAACCTGCTCAAGCAGTTGCTCGCGGGTAAATACCTTACCCTCGCGCGAAGCTAAGAAGAACAGCAGCTCTATTTCCTTTGGCGGCATATCAAGCTGCTTGCCGTCAAGCGTTACGGTGTAATTATCAAGCGATATGGTAAGGCCGGGAAATCTGAGTTCCTTTTCGTCTCCGGGTGTGGCGCTGCGCCGCAGCACGGCCCTTATGCGGGCAAGCAACTCCTTTGCTTCAAACGGCTTTGGAATATAATCATCCGCGCCGAGTTCAAGCCCCTGTATCCTGTCGAGCGTGTCGCCTTTTGCCGTGAGCATTATAACGGGCACGGTGCTTTCGCTGCGCAGCTTTTCAAGTACGGTCCAGCCATCCATGCCCGGCAGCATAACATCCAGCAGAACAAGCGTGGGCTTAACGCTGCGGAATGCGTCTATTGCCGTATCACCGCGGGTACAGGTGGCCACGGTATAACCTTCCTTTTTCAGGTACATTTCTATTATAGCCAGTATGTTAGTATCGTCGTCAACAACCAATATAACGTTATTGTTTTCCATGTCTACCTCCCTTTGCCTATCGGCGGCTTAAAAACCGCCATGATAGGTATAATAATAGCATCAATTTGTGAACATGGTATGAATAAGGACAAAATGCCCTAATTAATTTACTTTTTAAGCGTGACAACGGTAACGCCGGCGTCGCCCTCGCCGTAGCTGCCCATGCGGTAGCCCTTGACGAGCGGATGGCGCTTTAAGAATGCCTGCACGCCCGCTCGCAGCGCGCCTGTGCCCTTGCCATGGATTATGTTTACCTCGCTGAGGCCTGCATTATACGCATCGTCAAGGTATCTGTCCACCATTATATTGGCTTCGTCAACAAGCATTCCGCGCACGTCAAGTTCGAGCCCTACCTGCTTGCCCGCACCAAGGCCAACTTTGCCGGATGTGGGCGCAGAGGCCTTCTTTTCTTCTATAAGGCATATGTCTTTAAGCTTTACGTTGAGCTTCATAACGCCGGCCTGTACCATGACCTCGCCCTTTGAATCGGGAGCGGACAGCACGGTTGCTTTCTGGTCAAGCGTAACAATGTTTACTGTATCCCCCGCGCGCACTGTTTTGGGAGGCTTGGTATTATCCTCCTTCTTTATTGCCTCTTTTTCGTTCACGGCGGTTTCGGTTGCCCTAAGCGTGTCCCGCGCGGCCTGTATGACCCTGTCGGCGGCGCTTCTGTCTATATCCTTTATGGAGCGTATCTCAACGATAAGCTTCTCCATTTCGCGCTTCGTGTCCGCAACTATGCGCTTTGCATCCTCCTTTGCCTTGGCTTGAAGGCGATTCCTATCCTCGTCCAGCTTTCTGCGTTCGCGTTCGGCATCGGCACGCAGCTTTTCAAGCTCTGCGCGCGCTTCTTCTGCCATTTTTCGCTCCTCTTCAGCTATGCGGTGCTGAGACTGCGCGCTTGAAATAATGTCCTCAAAGCGCACATCTTCTCCCTTTAGGAAGCCTTTTGCCTTATCTATAATGCTGTTAGGCAGCCCAAGGCGTGAGGATATCTCAAATGCGTTCGATTTTCCGGGAATGCCGATATAAAGCCTGTATGTTGGGCATAGGCGGTCTATATCAAACTCCATGGAGGCGTTCTCCATGCCCTCATGCGTCATTGCGAATGCTTTTATTTCGCTGTAATGCGTTGTTGATACACATATGCAGCGGCGGTCGTTAAGCTCTTCCAATATGCTCATTGCAAGTGCAGCGCCCTCTATCGGGTCTGTACCTGCGCCAAGTTCATCCAGCAGTACAAGTGAGTTTTCATCAGCCCTATCGAGTATGCCCACGATGTTCTTCATGTGCGAAGAGAACGTGGAAAGCGACTGCTCAATGGATTGCTCATCGCCTATATCGGCATAAATATGCTCAAACACCGGGAATTCGCTGCCTTCGTTTGCGGGTACGAATATGCCGCTTTGTACCATTAGGGCAAATAGGCCTACTATTTTGAGCGTAACCGTTTTGCCGCCTGTATTCGGACCGGTTATTATGAGTGAGCGGTAATCCTTACCTATCCATATATCAATGGGCACAACTTTGTCCGCAGGGATGAGCGGATGACGGCCGCGCACTATGCGCACATAGTTGCTGCGATTGAGTCTGGGCATAACGGCGTTCAGTTCGCGCGAAAGCTTTGCCTTTGCAAACACCAAATCTATTTGGCCCATTATATTAAGATCTTCGCGTATTTCGTCGGCATAAGGCGTAAGCATTGCCGTAAGCTCCGTCAATATACGCTCTATCTCATCTGCTTCTTCCGCAAGCAGTTTCTTATATTCGTTGCCAAGTTCAACAACCGCCGAAGGTTCAATAAACAGCGTTGCGCCGCTGCTGCTTTGGTCGTGTATAAGCCCGGGGACCTGCTGGCGGTATTCCTGCTTAACTGGGATTACAAAGCGGCCGTTGCGTATTGTTATTATCGGCTCCTGGAGATATTTTTGGTATGCAGTGGAGCGTATCATGCTGTTCAGCTTTTCGCGCACCTTTTCGTTGGCAAGGCGCATGGCACGGCGTATGCGTGCAAGCGCGGGCGATGCCCCGTCGAATATCTCGTCTTCATTTATTATGCAGCGGTTTATTTCCTCCTCGGCACTTCTGTGGGTAATGAGCAGGCCGGCAAGGTTATAAAGATAGCTTTCCTCCCCCACTTCCTTGGCAAGTATGTCTTTGGCTATCCTTGCCGCTTTAAGGCAGCTTGCTATGCCCAGCAATTCGCCGGTTGAAAGGAACAGCGCCGCATGCATACGCTCAAGGCAGTGCCGCATGTCCGGAAAATCGTCCACAGGCGAGCGGCCGGTTTTGTAGAAAAGCGTCTCGGCTTCCGCGGTAAGCTTGAGCTCGCGCTCAACGGTGTCAAAATCGCCTGAAGGTTCCATAGTATCCACCAATTCCCGCGAAACGCAGCACGATGCGCGCTCCTTAAGCATGGCAAGTATTTTATCGTATTCAAGTGTTTTCAGTACTCTTTTTTCCATTGTTTACTCCGTTATTATTTCAAATGCCGCAATTATTGAACATAAAAAAGGCGACCGAAACAAAACGCTCCGGCCGCGCCAAATAATCTATGGTCTTGAATTGCGGTGGTCTATTCCGCCAATGCCCCTTTTAGTGTACGCCAGTTTCCTGTTTGGCGGCAAAAGGACGCTTTACGGGCGCGGAAGCGCCGCTGCGTTTTGGCATTTCCCTAAGATCAGATATGCGCTGATCTAGCGCTTCGTAATCGCTGCGAAGCTTGGTAAGCTCGTCCGCCATATTGAGCGCTGCAAGCAACACGCAGTTGCCCGTGCTCAGCATGGGGTATGTACGCTTGACCTCGTCCACCTTTGCATTTACCATTTCGGCCAGAGAATCCATATACTGCTGGCTTTCGTCGCCGGTCAACTTAAATTCCATTCCGGCTATACGCACGATAGTGCGATTGTTATCCATAGATGCAACACCTCAGTCATATTATACTATGCGTTGTGGCAACTTTCAACCTTTTTCATCTACATATTGTATGATTTGGCTGATTTTATTTGGTTTGGTTATTTTGCTCAATGCTGATTACTATCGCCTTTTCGGCCTTTGAGCCGGTTGTATATATGCGAAAGTCCATATGCATCTCGCTAAATGAATTAACTTTGCCGCTTTCTTCGGCTGAGACAGCTGCGCTATGCAGCATGTTGAGCGCCGTATCTATTCCATCCGGGCCGCCGTTTATTGCGCAAAGCAGAGCATTGAGCATTATGCGTACTTCCTGGCAATGCGCATCATAGGTTTCGCGCTCTTTTGCAAACATATATTGCTCAATTGGACTTAGCTCGCCTTTAGGTTCGCTTGGTTCGCTTTGCGCAGCATACTGAACGGTAATGCTGCCGAAAAAGCCGCCATTGCTGATAAATGCAATATCTATACTAAGCCATTCGGAAGCTATTTTGTATTCCTGCTTGCCCGCATCGGAATAGACGTTCCACCATTCACTGCTCGGCCAATCGGCTGATATTGCTTTTACGGTTGCCTCCGGATCAAAATCGGAATAACCGTCGGAGTTTACATTCTTATTTTCACCTATTACGGCGTATTCACCATAATCCATATTTGTATTGTTAATACCGAGTGAAGCAAGCATTGTGGCGCCTTTATCGGTCATAAGGAACAGCATTATGCCAATGAGCACAATGCACAGCGTTAGCAATATGTTTGCGCGTTTTTCCTTTGCGGCGCTGCCGGTTTGATTCTGCTTATCCATCGAACTTTGCTCCGTCTATAAGCTTATCTATATCGATATTGCCGTTATGCCCGGCTTTTTTCAGCGCAAGCGTGAACCATTCGGGTATGGCTGCACGGAATGTTACCGTTTCGCCCGAGGACGGATGCCTAAGCGTAAGCCGCGCGGCATGCAGCGCCTGCCCTTCGAGGCCAAGGCTGTTTTTTTCAGGCCCATATACATTGTCTCCCGCAACGGGGTGCTTTATGTGCGCCATGTGAACCCTTATTTGGTGCGTGCGTCCGGTTTCGAGTTTTGCGGCGATAAGCGTATAATTGCCAAGTCTTTCAAGCACGGAAAAGTGTGTTACCGCACTACGCCCGTCAGGCCGCACGGCCATCTTTTTTCTGTCCGCCTTATGGCGGCCTATCGGCGCGTCTATCGTGCCGCGATCTTCTTTTATGTTTCCGTTTACCAGCGCCAGATATACTCTGCCCGCTTCGTGCGTTTTCATCTGCGCGGCAAGGCTCCTATGTGCGTTGTCATTTTTTGCTATTACTATAAGGCCGGATGTAAGCTTGTCTATCCTGTGCACTATGCCCGGGCGCATTTCGCCGCCTATGCCGGAAAGATCTTTTATGTGGTACATTATGGCGTTCACAAGGGTGCCGGTTTCGTTGCCGGGCGCGGGATGAACCACCATCCCCTTAGGCTTATCTATAACGGCAATGTCGCTGTCCTCATATACTATCGATAACGGTATATCTTCCGCAGCAAGTTCGGTGCTTGCGGGAAGGGCTATAAAAAGTTCAGCCTCATCCCCCGCTTTCAGCTTTGCACCTGCCTTTGTTTCCTCTTTGCCGTTTATGCTTGCCTCGCCTTCGACGACAAGCCGCCTTACATATGAGCGCGTTTCGCCGCATGCGGATGCAAGAAATACGTCCAGCCGTTCACCGCCAGACGCCGTTGCTTTTATCGTGCGGCCGTATTCGCTGTATTCAATTATCGGCAAATTGGGCTGCTCCATTGCGGCTTATTCCTTTTCTTCGCTGTTGGTATTTTTCTTTTTATCAAGGCTGTCTATAAACGTCTTGCCCTTAAAGAACAGCACGTCTATTATCAATATTGCGGCGCCTATGCATATCGCGCTGTCCGCCACGTTGAAAACGGGAAAATCAATAAGCTTGAAATAGAGCATATCGCGAACATAGCCCAGCGCAACGCGGTCAATAAAGTTACCCAGCGCGCCCGCGAATATAAGCGCAAGCGATATCCGCATGGCCGTATGCATACGCTTGTATTCCTTTATCATGAAATACAGCAT
>OQWM01003235.1_pt1 | contig 10915 bp, 7 predicted proteins | sample 1691531 | NCBI WGS metagenome assembly OQWM01 (sample SAMN03418257, study PRJEB22391) | human gut metagenome | biome: human-gut; feature: organic feature; material: feces | host: Homo sapiens | place: Tanzania | collected 2013-01 | reverse complement strand
TATCTCCGACGCCAGACTGTCTGCTACGGGCTTGTATGGAGCCAGATGCGAGAGGTAATCCTGCACACTATTTCTGCTGATTCCTATTTCTAACGCCAGATTGTCTGCATTCGGTTTGTATGGAGCGAGTCCCGAAATGACCGCGAGCATTTTCTTGAGCTTCTTTGCTGTCGTGGCTCTCAATCCTGCATATTGGGCAATATCGGACTCAATGGTTTTCGTTATTACATTCTGCATCCTCAACGGGAAATCGCCCTCAATCGCGAATGGATAGTAACCTTCTGAAAGATACTCTCTGAATGCAGGAAGAGGGTGCAACATTACTTCGATATGTGCTTTTCCGTCGAGTATCTCATCTAACGAATATTTTGGAACAAATTTCACTCATTCTGCGCATTTTATTGCAAAAATTGCACTGTTAGAGTGCACAAATCAGCAAAACTTTGCACTGTTAGAGTGCATTTTGGGCCTAGTCGCGTCTGAAGATGTCGCGAGTGTAGACTTTGTCGCGGACGTCGTCGAGGCAGCTGTCGTAGCGGTTGGCTATGATGGCGTTGCTCTTGGATTTGAACTCTTCGAGGTTGTTGACCACCTTGGAGCCGAAGAAGGTCTCTCCGTCGGTGAGGGTGGGCTCGTAGATGATGATTTCCGCGCCCTTGGCCTTGATGCGTTTCATCACTCCCTGGATGGAGCTTTGGCGGAAATTGTCGGAGTTGGACTTCATTGTCAAACGGTAGACTCCTATCACGCAGGTGTGCTCTTTGGTGCTATCCCACTGGCCATTGCTGCTGTAGTAGCCAGCCTTGTGAAGGACTGCGTCGGCAATATAGTCTTTCCTTGTGCGGTTGCTCTCGACAATAGCCTGGATGAGATTCTCAGGGACGTCGGCGTAGTTTGCAAGTAGCTGCTTGGTGTCTTTTGGGAGACAGTAGCCGCCGTAGCCGAAGGACGGGTTGTTGTAGTGGGTGCCTATGCGTGGGTCCAGACCCACTCCCTTAATGATGGATTGGGTGTCGAGGCCTTTGATTTCGGCGTAGGTGTCAAGCTCGTTGAAGTAGCTCACGCGGAGGGCGAGGTAGGTGTTGGCGAATAGCTTCACCGCCTCCGCCTCCTTCATCCCCATATATAAGGTGTCGATGTTTTCTTTGATTGCGCCTTCCTGCAGGAGAGCAGCGAATGTCCTGGCGAATTCCTTTGCCTCGGGGTTGCCTATGGCGTTGATAGCTGCGTTCTCCTCATCCCATTTCTTGTTATGGGAAGAAGGGAGGATTTCCGGGTAGCCGACTATGATGCGGGACGGGTAGAGGTTGTCGTAGAGAGCCTTGCTTTCGCGGAGAAACTCCGGGGAGAAGAGCAGGTTGAACTTTTTGCCCTGAAGATGCGGGTCGGTGAGGAACTTGAGGGCATACTTGACATAGAGGCTACGGGTGTAACCCACAGGGATTGTGGACTTTATTACCATCACCGCGTCCGGGTTGACGCTCAGCACCAGGTCTATCACGTCCTCGATGCAGTGGGTGTCGAAGTAGTTCTTCTCCGGGTCGTAATTTGTCGGTGCTGCGATGACAACGAAATCCGCGTCTTTATATGCTGCTGCACCGTCAAGTGTGGCCGTAAGATTCAGCTTGCTCGGGACTCCTGTTTTCTCGTAATCGCCAAATTCGCCACGGAAGTACTTTTCGATGTAATCGTCCTGAATCGGGCTGATGCGGTTGTTGATTTTTTCGACTTTTTCCGGGACTATGTCCACGGCTGTCACCTTGTGGTGCTGTGAGAGCAGCGTCGAGATGCTCAGGCCCACATAGCCGGTTCCGGCGACAGCAATTTGAATATCTTTAAATTGTCTCATATCTTATCGGCAGGTCCGCTGCCTAAAATAGTTTACAGATTCGTTCAAAATCGTCCTCAAACACGGCCCAGTCGCGTCACGCCCGACCGAGTTCCCTATCCAGCGCCTCGTAAACCGAGCAGCGGCTGCGGTATTCCGGCACAATCTCCTTCATCACCCGCACAATCGCCATATCGTCGAAAGTCTTGGAGGCGGCGAGGAGCCTCTGTTCGTTGGCGCAAGCCGTGGCGTAGTCGTATTCGCGGACTTTTGCCACCATAATCTTCGGATTTGAGGTCGGGATAGTGCCCTCCTTGTCGTTCAGGACCTCCTCATAGAGCTTCTCACCGTCGCGAAGTCCTGTGAATTCAATCTTCACATCCTTTGCACCCGAGAGGGCTATCATTCTTTTGGCGAGGTCGACAATCTTCACCGGCTTACCCATATCGAAGACGAAGATTTCGCCGCCCTTGCCCATTGTGCCGGCCTCAAGCACCAGTTTGCAGGCCTCAGGGATGAGCATAAAGTAGCGGATGATGTCCGGATGGGTGACGGTGACTGGGCCGCCTTCTTTTATTTGCTCCTTGAAAATCGGAATTACACTGCCGTTGGAGCCGAGGACATTGCCAAAACGTGTGGTCACAAACTGGGTCACTCCCTCGACACTCCCCTGCTGGATGGCCTGATTGAGGCTCTGACAGTAGATTTCGCAGATTCGTTTGCTGCAGCCCATCACATTGGTCGGGTTCACGGCCTTGTCAGTGGAAATCATCACAAACTTCTTTGTTCCATATTTCACCGCCAGGTCGGCAATCACCCTGGTGCCGTAGATGTTGTTCTGCACCGCAATCGCAGGGTCGTCCTCCATCATCGGAACGTGTTTGTAGGCAGCGGCGTGGAAAACATACTCCGGACGGTGGGCGGCAAAAATAGTCTCCATGTGTTCGCGGTTGGTGATGCTTGAGACGACTGTTTCGTTGTGGATGAGCGAATAGTCGCGTGCCATCATCATCCTCAAATCGTGCATCGGGGTTTCCGCCTGGTCAATGAGAATCATCTCCGCCGGGGAGTATTTCGCAACCTGACGCACAATCTCCGAACCTATGGAACCGGCAGCACCTGTAATGAGTATTCTCCTGTCTCTGAGCAACTTGCCTATTGCGTCCATATCCACCTCAATCTTGTCGCGAGGAAGAAGGTCCTCGATTTCGACGTCGTGGAGTTGGGTGTGGCTGATGTTGTCGTCCTTGGCATCCCACGCTTCCGGCTGGGTCTCCATCATTATCTTTATGCCGGCACTGATGAACTCATCTATCATCTCTGTGTTCGCGCGGAAGAGTTCGGACTTTAGAGGGGAGACGAGAAGAACCTTAACCCCCTCGCGCCGGAGTGCTGCGGCCAGACCGCGTTCGTTCAGGTAGACCGGCTTGCCCATCAGGTAGGCGCCCTTCATCTCCTGACCGTCGGATATGAATGCGTGGAGGGCGAACTTCTTGTCCTTCACGGCTATGATGCTCTTCGCTATGCTGATGCCACCTGCCTTTGTGCCGTAGATGGCCACTGGAGTGGCATTGTCGAGGTGGAACGAGTCGAACAGGCGCTTTACCATCACACGCTCAAGCCCCATGAGGAGGGTGCTGCCAGCGAACATATAGATAGCTGCAGGAAGGCAAGGAAAGAGGATTATGCTTTGGTGCGGAGCGGCTAGCCGAACGATGTGTCCGATGAGCCAGAACACCGTCGTGCCCGAGAGGGATGCCACCGCAACTCGCTGAAGATCCACAAAGGAGGAGTAGCGCAGGATGCCGCTGTAGGTGTGCAGGAGGCGGAACGAAATGGCGAACGGGACCATCGAGATGAGGAGCGCGAGCGTTATCGGACCGAGGCTGTCGGCAAAGGTGTCCCAGCCGAGGTTGATGCAGTAGCCAATATAACCGGAGAACGCCACGAGAATGCAGTCCAAGACAAGGATGCACCAATAAGGAAGGGCCTTCTGGGTGAAGTACCAGTTGGAGATTCGATGAAGAAGGTTCATTAATATATTTTTAGGCTTTGTGTGGATTAGTCACACAGTAGTTGGCGACACGGATTTTAGTCCAAAACTTCTATAAGGTCGGGGGTCACTTCCGTGGTCGCATAGACCAAATCGTGAATGGCAACGACGAAACGGCGGCTGCGATGCCCTTTCATCTTGACGAGCACGCCTTCCGCCCCATCGAACAGCCCGCCGCCTATTATGCGCACGCGCGTCCCTTTCGTGAGACACAGCTCCTCTGGGGCATAGTACGTCACGTGACCGGCCATTGCGGAGGTCACGGCGATGAAATCGTTCATTTCTTTTTCCGGGACGGTGATGATGGTGTTCTTTTCTCCGGAACGCATTGTCTTATATTGCATTCTCGGAATTTGGGGCTTTATGGCCTTTATCGTCGAGGGCATCGCATGCACGAAGACAAGGTTACTCACAGCCGGCACTATCACTTTGGACTTGCGCCCACGACGTTCCACGACATCCTCCTTCATCGGAATGAAGGACCTGATGCCGAACCCGTCAAGCTGCTTCTGGACCTTGAGTTCATTTCTATATGGGGCGCTCATCGCGAACCAGAGGGCCTTTTCATTTTCGGCTGTTTTTGAAGCCGCTGACTCCTCCGCTTTTCCCATATTGTTTTCCGTCATGAATCGCGTGACTTTGAGCGTGATGAACCTATAGTTCAGATTGGTTCACATTGCTCCAAGATAATTCCCTTGGCTCCCAAGATTTCCGACAACTCTCTGATTGAGAGGCACATAGGAAGCCTCGGGTCAATATTAAACCTTTACCATCCCCCCGATGGAGACAATGAAAGTAAAGCGAGTGCAAATGTAATCAATATTCCCCACATCCGCAAGCATTTTTTATTTTATGAGTTCATCACGTGAAAGACGACGTCGCCGACCATCGTTTTCAGTTCATCAATGAAGGCCTGTGCACTATAGTCTCCGCGCTCAATTTGACGGAGTTTGCGTTCCCAAATGCCGGTGAGTTCGGCAGATTTGAGAAGATCCTCGTGAATGGTGGAGATGAGTTCGCGGCCGGTGTCAGTCGGAAAAAGGCTCTTGCGTTCACGGCGGATGTAGCCGCGTTTGAAGAGCGTCTCGATGATGGCGGCGCGGGTGGACGGACGTCCTATGCCGTTTTCTTTGAGGGCGTCGCGAAGTTCCTCGTTGTCAACAAACTTGCCTGCAGTTTCCATTGCCCGCAGAAGGGTTGCTTCCGTGTAGGGCTTTGGCGGAGTTGTCCAGGTTTCTTTCAGGGATGGAGTGTGCGGTCCGGACTCCCCTTTCACGAAGTTTGGCATTATCTTGAGCTCGGCGCTGTCAGATGCGTTCTCATCCTGCGCATCAGTTTGGGCGGACTGAGGCTGTGCGCCGACTCCCTGCTGCGGCCTTTGCTCGACGGTACGCCAGCCCGGCTTAAGAATCTGCTTGCCGGAGGCTTTAAACTCGATGTCAGCGACCTTGCCGAGAACCGTCGTGGTCGAAATCTCGCAATCGGGATAAAACTCTGCGATGAAACGGCGGGCCACAAGGTCATAGACCATCATTTCCTGTTGGGAAAGGTTGGTCGCCGGGACTCCGGTCGGGATAATCGCGTGGTGGTCAGTGACTTTGGAATTGTCGAAGACTCGTTTGCTTTTAGGAAGTTTTTTGCCTCGGAGCGGCTCGGTGAATTCTTTGTAGGCTACGAGTCCCTCAAGAGTCTTCGGGACCTTGGGGTAGATGTCGTCGCTGAGGAAGGTCGTATCCACGCGCGGATAGGTGGTAACCTTCTTTTCGTAGAGGGATTGAATGAGCTTGAGGGTCTCATCGGCACTGAATCCGAAACGCTTGTTGCACTCAACCTGAAGCGAGGTGAGGTCGAAAAGACGAGGGGCGAACTCTTTGCCTTTTTTCTCTGCTATGTCTGTGATTGTAAATTCATTGTCCTTGACGACTTCAAGTAGTTCCTCGCCATCTTCCTTCAGTTTGAACTTACCCTTGGTCGAAGAAAAAAGCGTGTCGCGGTAGAGGGTTTTAAGCTCCCAGTATGGCTCCGGTTTGAAATTGTCGATTTCATTCTGGCGGTTGACGATGAGGGCAAGAGTCGGGGTCTGCACCCTTCCGATAGAGAGGACTTTACGGTCACGGGAATATCCACCGCCATACTTGAGACTGTAGAGCCTCGTGGCATTCATTCCGAGCAGCCAGTCGCCAATCGCACGGCAGAGTCCGGCTTCGTAGAGTCGTTGGAACTTGGATGAGTCTTCCAAATGGTCGAATCCCTCACGAATCGCCTCCTCTGTCAGGGAGGAAATCCACAGCCGCTTGACCGGGCATCTCGCCCGCGCTTTCTGCATAACCCACCTTTGGATGAGTTCTCCCTCCTGCCCGGCATCGCCGCAGTTCACAATCATATCAGCGTTCTGCATCAGCTGTTCTATCACTTGAAACTGCGCCTTGTAAGTCTCATTCTCAATGAGTTTTATCCCGAAGCGAGGCGGCATCATCGGCAGGGTGGAAAGAGCCCAGATGCGCCATCGAGGGTCGTAATCATGGGGTTCCTTGAGCGTGCACAGATGACCGAAAGTCCACGTCACCTGATAGCCGTTGCCCTCGATGTAGCCGTTCTTTTTAAGCTTGGCTCCCAGGACATCGGCAATTTCTCTCGCCACACTCGGCTTCTCTGCGATACAAACTATCATAAAATCCCCCTCCCGTCCCCATTTTGTGGGAAATCGTCTTCAATAAACTCAAAAATCCTCTCCTTATCCGTGAAGTCAGGGATTTGGAGGGAACTGTATTCGCGGACTACTTCTGGCGGATTGGTGGTCGTGAGACCTATTACAAGCGCACCGGAAGCCTTGCCGGACTTGAGGCCGTTGACCGAATCCTCGAACACGACGCAGTGGGCGGCATCGGTGCCGAAGCGAGCCATTCCCCGAAGGAAACAATCCGGATCCGGCTTTGATGCCGCGAAGTCCTCGCTTGTCAGGATGGCGTCGAAAAGCTCCGGGATTTCGGGTCTTTTCGCGTATACGCTATGCATCTTCTGAAGGTTTGAACTGGTCACGACTGCCAGGCTGAACCCACGTCGACGCCCTTCTTTCAGGAATTCGACGACTCCGGGAATGTAATCGTATGGCATGTTCTTCTCAAATTCGTCAAGACGCTCAACTATCGCCGGCCATAAATCCTTCCGGTCATCGAAATATGTCGAAAGAATGCGGTTCAGAGTGCTCCCCTTCACAGTATTTCCGAAATCGGCGCGTTGGAGATACTCCTCTCCAAGGGCATCCCAAAGTATGGTGTAGAATTTTTCCGAATCGACGACAACCCCGTCGAAGTCAAAGAGCAAAGCTCTGGTTTTCATAGCCTTACACATACTTCAACTCCATATATGTCGCACCCATCTGGGCTCCGAACACGCCGCCTATGAACCCGACGAGGTCGCCCTGCGAGATCTTGCCTTCGCGTGTCAGCATCTCTATCGATTTGGCGGAGAACTCTTCCTTGTCATTGACCTTCGAGAAAGGATAGGCCTTGACTCCGAACACAAGAGCCAACTCCCTCATGGTGCAGCTGTTATAGCACATGGCATAAACCGGTACTTTAGGACGATAGGTGGAAAGGTAGCGCCCCACACGTCCGGTGTAGGTGTCGAACACGAGCGCCTTCACCGGCAGTTCTTGGGTCGCGGCGACGAGAGCTCTTGCTATCACCACCGCCACCGGCTTGACGGCATTCTTCAGGTTCAGCTCCAGATTCACATCGATGGTCCTCTCAGTCTGCAGGGCTATCTTGGTCATAGTTTTTACCGCCTCCACCGGATATTTTCCGTAAGCGCTTTCCCCGCTGAGCATAATCGCGTCCGCGCTCTGGAATATGGCGTTAGCAACGTCGGTCACTTCGGCACGGGTCGGACGTGGATTCTCAATCATGCTCTGGAGCATCTGTGTCGCAATGATCACAGGTTTTTTCCTATCTCGGCACGCCTTTACGATATCCCTCTGTATCAAAGGAATACGTTCCGCAGGTATTTCCACTCCGAGGTCGCCGCGGGCCACCATAACCCCATAGCTGTAGGTGAGGATTTCATCGAGGTTGTCTATGCCTTGCTGGTTTTCTATCTTGGCGATTATCTTCAGATGGCTATTGTGTGCGTCGAGTATTTCCTGAATCTCATTAAGGTCGCGGGCGCTGCGGACGAACGAGTGTGCGATGAAGTCGATGTCGGCACGGATTGCCCATTCGATGAATCTGCGGTCCTTTTCCGTAAGCGCCGGAAGGTTTATGTGGACGTTGGGGACATTTACGCTCTTGTGCCCCTTTATTATGCCTTCGTTCATCACCCTGCAAATGAGTTTCCCTTCCTGCCTGTCAACGACGGAAAGGTCTACGGAGCCGTCGTCTATCAATATGTCCGAACCCACGGGGACATCTTCCGCCATGTGCGGATAGGTTGTGTAGAGCACTCCCCTGCGGCATGCCTGCGTCGGGTCGTCTACGATTTCCAAGGTCTCGCCTGCGCGTGCGATGAATCCGACGGAATCGGCCATTTGCGTGAGCCTTACTTCCGGTCCTTTCGTATCTATGAGTATGGCGATGCGGTCCGATACTTTCCGAACGTTGTCGACAATCATCTGCGCCCCGTCGATGGATGCGTGAGCCGAATTTATGCGCACTACGTTCATTCCGTTTTCATACAACCGGCGAATGAAATCGACGTCGCAACGATTGTCGGCGACGGTGCATATTATCTTGGTTTTCTTTTCTTCTATCATAAAATTATCATTTTCCAGTGCAAATTTAGTCATTTTCATCCATATTTTTCCATTCGACTATTTATCATTAATTTTGCATTCCCAATGCGGAAAAATATATTCTTATGTACTTAAGTTTCGCTTGTGCGAAACACCGCTTTTGAGCCCTTGTGGCGAGGGTAAGTCCTCTCCCCGAGGGAGCTGACGCCAAGTTGAGTGCAATCAAGCTCGCTTGAATTGCCGAAACGCGAAGGAAGATGCTCGATAGAGCTGACGATTTAGGAGAGGGGTAACGTGAACAGAAAAAGTGCGTGGGGTTTTAATACCCCGAAAAAGAGATAAACGAACGAAAACACACTGACACAGAATAGATTAATTACTTGCGAAATTTGAATTATGTACCAGATATTTGATGAAACGATATGCGCTCCGGCAACAATTCCCGGCAGCGGAGCGATTGCGATAATCAGGGTCAGCGGCAATGAATCGATGGCCATTGCTGACAAAATTGTGAGTTTGAAGGGAGCCTCGCTGTCGGAAACGGAAGGCTATAGGCTACGATATGGGAGCATTTTTTCGGAGAACGGAAATCTGTTGGACAATGTGGTAGTCAGCGTATTCCGCGCCCCGCACTCCTACACGGGCGAGAATTCGGTGGAAATTTCCTGTCACGCCTCGGCCTTCATTGTGAATGCGATTTTGGAACTTCTGGTGAAGGCGGGAGCCCGGATTGCCTCTCCGGGAGAATTTACGCGCCGCGCCTTTGTGAACGGCAAAATGGACCTCGCTCAGGCTGAGGCTGTTGCGGATGTGATTGCATCGAGAAGTGCGGCTGCCCACAGAGTGGCGATGAATCAATTGAAGGGCGGTTTTTCAGAGGAATTGAAGAAACTACGCGGGGAGCTGCTGAAGATGACTTCGCTGCTGGAACTTGAATTGGATTTCAGCGAGGAGGATGTGGAGTTCGCAAGTCGGAAAGAGTTATGTGCTCTGGTGGATGCGGCATTGGAGCATATAAACAGGCTCAAGGATTCTTTCAGCCGCGGCAATGCGATTAGAAATGGTGTTCCGGTAGTGATTGCAGGTGCGACGAACACGGGAAAGAGCACTCTGCTGAATGCCCTTTTGGGCGAGGAGCGTGCAATTGTTTCCGATGTGGCAGGCACAACACGCGACACCGTGGAGGAGACGCTCGACATTGGCGGCGTGCTCTTCCGTTTCATAGACACGGCCGGTATCCGCGAGACGGATGAAGTGGTGGAGAAAATCGGAATCGAAAGGACGTTCAAGAAGATGAATGAGGCGGAGATTGTGTTGGGGATGACAGATTTGTCGCGTGGGGAGGATGCTGTTTTGGAGGAGGCAGAGTATATCTCAAGGATGCTGAGAATGACGGAGGAAACTGAAGCGGATGACAGGTCTTCAAAGGTCAAGTATGATGTGAAAGACAACGGTGAGAAAAAATTTGTGCTGTTGGTGAACAAGTTTGACTCTGTCACAGAAGAAGCTTCGGGGGCATCGCCGTGTAACAAAAATGTTTGCACAGAGAACGTAATTGTTTCTCGTCTTATCGATAAGGGTTTTGCAAATAAAATCCTCCCTATTTCAGCAAAAACAGGATGGGGACTCGATGAACTCAGAAAAACGCTCGCGGAACTTGGACGCAAGATTACGGGAGACGGCGATGAGACGCTCGTGACGAATATCAGGCACTATGAGGCGCTTGCCAAGGCCTCTACGGCTTTGACCCGGGTCCGCTCGGGGCTGGGCGGTTCACAACCACTTCCACCCGATTTGGTTGCTCAAGACCTGCGCGAAGCCCTTTACCACCTTGGCGAAATCGTGGGCGAAATCAGCACCGACGAAGTTTTGGGTTCCATATTTTCTCATTTTTGCATCGGAAAATAGTAACGCCTAAAAATTATTTTCCGTGTCTACTTCTCGGAGCTGGTACACATAGCACGGGACAAGTCTCCGTTGTCACGAAGATAGCAGTATATGTTGGCCTTTGCCAAGTATCGTTGAGTCTTCTCATAGCCTGGCATATATCTGCGCAACTCGGCAATAGCCTGATCTTGACTGGCGTAATGGCGGATTGCCAGATCAGGCAGAAAATGCAGCAGAAACCAAAATTCGGTGCAGGGATTCGTTTCCACCCACATCACACTCGGATCACTCTTTGATTTAATCCGCTTGTATGTTTCCATTTCAGCAGGATGAGTCAAGAGCCTGTCCATATCTACCAGACATACGACATAGTCATATTGCCGACGGACATAGTCATTGACTAACTTAGACATATGGG
>OQWM01003232.1_pt1 | contig 10923 bp, 10 predicted proteins | sample 1691531 | NCBI WGS metagenome assembly OQWM01 (sample SAMN03418257, study PRJEB22391) | human gut metagenome | biome: human-gut; feature: organic feature; material: feces | host: Homo sapiens | place: Tanzania | collected 2013-01 | reverse complement strand
AAGAAGATTCAGGTCGTGCAGTCTGCTGCAGGTCAGGAACTTGATCCGTTCATCAGTATCAAGGAGGGTAACTCTGTAGAAGTTCTTGGACAGGGTGCTGTATTTGCTGTAACTGTTCAGGCCAATACTTCATTTGACACAAAGATAGATGCTGATTGGATCCAGCTAGTTCCGTCTACAACTGCAAAGGTTCAGTGGTCACCTCTTAAGTTCAAGGCTGCCGCTAACCTTACGGGTGTTGCCAGAACTGGTACAGTACGTTTTGTGAAAGGTGACATCGAATCTGTTCTTACTGTAAAGCAGGATAAGTTCGAGCCTTCTATCAAGGTTACTACAACTGACAACGCTGTACCGTCTGAAGGCAAGTCTGTTCCAGTTCACATTGTTTCCAACGTTGACTTTACCGCTTCAGCTGCAGGTATGACTTTGCCTGTATCTTCTGCGAAGGCCGGTACTTATGATTTGAATATCCCTGTTCCTGCCAATACAGGAGCTCCTAGGAAGCTTTCAGTTACATTCGAGAATGCTGAATATAACTATAAGACTACATTTGAAATTTATCAGGCTGGTGGTTCTGTAGTATTCTCAGATGATTTCTCTTGGGTTGCTCCTATGGTTTCGGCTTGGAATGAAGCAAACTCAGGGAAGAAGATAGGTGATACTGTCGGTTCTTCAGGTAAAGATACAGAGGCTCCGAATGTATATTCTGACGCCACAATCAAGTCATCTTTCGCTGCTGCTTTCAAGGCTCAGGGTTATGAAGACCTTCAGCCGTCAGAGAAAGTAATCTATCTTCAGGATCAGTATCTGAAACTTGGCAGAACCGGTGGTCATAACAATGCAGTACGTTTGCCTGCTGTTACAGCGCTGACATCTCCTTCTGATGTGTTTGTTGAGTTTGATCATGCGACTATGTGTCAGGGTGATGGAACTTGCGATGACGCCAAGATCGTTGTTGTCATTGAGGGTGACGGTGAGTTCGAGAATGGTACCAAGTGCAGTGACATTCTCCCTGTCATTCAGGAGAAGGGTACTTACAGATGGACTCATTCAGGAACTTTGGTCAAGGGTATGACATCAGAGACAAGGCTCGTCGTAGTTATGTACCGTGTTGTCATGTCCAAAGATTCAAACGGAGTTTATAAGTTCAACAACAAGTACAACTTCAATGTCAGCGGTGCAGGTCGTATCTTCCTCGACAACATCAAGATTACCAAATAATCTTTGACCGAATACAAATAATTGCTTCCGGGCGATCCTCCATCGGGTCACCCGGAAGTTTTTTTGTGCGCATGTGCCAATAATTTCGTAATTATATATCAAGGATATAAAAATATATCTTATATTTGTGAAAAATTATGTGGAGATATGCCGGAATTGTGGAGAATGTTTGGAATGCGCTTTTTCTTTTACTCTCGAGAACATGAGCCGATTCATGTTCATGTCAAAAGCGCAGATGGATTGGCAAAGTTCAATGTCACAGAAGAGGGAGTGGAGATTGTAACAAATGCAGGGATGCGGGCTAAGGACTTGAACCTGGCATTGATGGAAATTCTCAAAAGAAAAGATTTTGTTATCTCTGAGTGGGAACGCAGATTCGGAAGATAAGGAGGTTGCTATGCGTATAGAAAAGATTTGGTTCGACAAGGATAGGATTTATGCGTTGTTCGATGACGGAAGGACGATGTGGCAGTCCTTGTTGTATTACAGGAACCTTATGAATGCTAAAAACAGGGACGACTATGTTATTGAAGATGACGGAGTCCACTGGTACGGACTTGACGAGGATATTTCCAATGAAAGTTTCGAATATGAAGATCCGGAACCTAGGGGATTGTCCAAGATACTGTTGTCGCATCCGGAACTGAATCTGTCTGCAATTGCCAGACGTATGGGATTGCAGCAGAGTCTTTTGGCAGCATATTCAAGCGGTAATAAACATCCTTCTGAGGCCAGAGAAGCCAGGATATTGGCGGAAATTCATAAGATTGGATCTGAACTGATGTCGGTTGGCGTTGTTGCCGGATATGGACAAGATTCATCGTGCGGTGTCCTCCGCGACGAATGGACGGCCTATAATAAATCCGACGAGATAAAGTCAAAAATGACTCTCCCCGAACTGCTTCGCGACGCGCTGCTACGCAAAGGGATGACCCAGAAGGATCTGGCCAGGAAGATAGAGGTAAGTCCCGCACGTGTCAATGCTTATGTCTCGGGTCGTGCAGCTCCTACTCTTAAGGTTGCTGCCAAGATATGCCGTGCTTTGTCAATAACTCCAGAAGACCTTCTAGGTACACAGGATTAGGTCTCCCGGAAGTTTTCGTATGTGGCGACAGGAGGCTCCGGCTTTCGCGAAAGGCATAAATTGAGTACCTTTGCAGGCGCTTATGGGAAAAATCAATAAAGACATACTTTTGGGAATGCTGCGGGGAGGCCAGCCGATGACTTTCGGGCAGCAGGCCAAACTGGCGGGCATAATGAGTATGCCGGCAATCTTGGCGCAGCTCTCATCGGTGCTGATGCAGTTCATCGACTCCGCGATGGTCGGAAACCTCGGGGTCAATGCTGCCGCGTCAGTCGGCCTGATGTCCACCTGTACCTGGTTGTTCGGAGGCTTCTGTTCTGCCGCTGCAGCCGGCTTTTCAGTGCAGGCGGCCCATCTCATCGGAGCAAAGGACTTCGCCGGAGCAAGAAAGATTCTGCGGCAGGGAATCACGGCACTGCTCACATTCAGCGTAATAGTGGCATTGACAGGAATTTGCATCAGCCATAGTCTCCCGGGCTGGCTGGGAGGAGCAGACGAAATCAGACACGATGCAGGTATGTACTTCATGATAGTCATGGCCGGACTGCCGGCAGTGCAGTTCGAGTTCTTTGGCGCAGGGATGCTCCAGAGCTGCGGCAACATGAAGATACCTAGCATCATGAGCGTCATAATGTGCGTACTGGACGTCTGCTTCAACTTCATGCTCATCTACCCGACAAGAACATTGACCTTAGGGGGCATTGACCTTACCGTTCCCGGTGCCGGCCTCGGCGTCGAAGGGGCTGCGCTCGGAACCGTTATGGCCGAATGCTGCACCGTCGGGGTATTGATGTATTATATCGTCGTCCGTTCGAAGGAACTGTCGATCTTCAGGAGGGGAGAGCACGGAAGCTTCAGACCTACCAGAGTCTGCATCAATAACGCATTGACAATCAGCCTCCCGATGACCATGCAGAACATCATCATGCGAGGCGTCCACGTGCTCAGCACCATCATTGTCGCACCTTTGGGAACCATAGCCATTGCGGCCAATGCATTTGCGATTACCGCCGAGAGTTTCTGCTACATGCCCGGCTACGGAATTGCCGATGCCGCGACATCTCTTGTCGGACAGAGCCTCGGAGCCAAGAGACATGACCTCGCGAAGGGTTTTGCCCGCATTACCGTCGGACTTGGAATGGTCGTGATGGGCCTCATGGCCGTGATAATGTATGCGCTGGCTCCGCAATTCATCGGGCTCATGTCCAATGATGCACAAGTCGTGGAGCTCGGTGCCCATGTCCTCCGCATTGAATGTTTTGCCGAAGCCATGTTCGGAGCATCCATAGTCGGATATGGAGTCTGCGTCGGAGCCGGTGATACCCTTATTCCGAGCACCATCAATTTCTCTACCATGTGGATTTTCCGAATCGTCCCGGCCTTCTTCCTTACCAAGGTCATGGGCCTCACCGGATTCTGGATAAGTATGTGTATCGAACTGAATATCAGGGGTATCCTTTTCCTGTGGCGACTGAAAAGCGGAAAATGGATGAGAGTCAGACTTCAGACCGAGAAGTGATCCGGGTAAAAACTCCCGTAAAAATGGTAACGGCGGAGGAATGATAATTGAAGTGAAGGGGAAGCGCGCAGGCTATTGTCAATGCCAGTGCGCATAGTCTATCATTGACAATTACAAAACAGATTCATATGGAAAAAATTATCGGGCAGGAATTCATCGGCGAAAGGCCGCTGTACTGCAAACATGATCTCTACCTTGAAAACGTGAAAATCCACAGAGGCGAGTCCGCCCTGAAAGAAACAAGTAATATCACAGCTGTAAACTGTGTCTTCGAAGGAAAATATCCGTTCTGGTGCTGCGAGAACTTCGTAGTGAAGAACTGTCTTTTTACAGGTGGCGCAAGAGCCGCACTTTGGTATTCCAGAAATCTGGAAATGACTGATACATACGTGGATGCACCGAAGATGTTCCGTGAGATGGATGGTATCAGACTGAAGAATGTCCAGATTCCTGGTGCTGCTGAAACCCTCTGGCACTGCAAGAACATTGAACTGGACAACGTGAGCGCCGACCATGCCGATTATATTTTCATGCATTGCAGCGACGTCAAGATCAGTAACTTCTGCTTGGACGGCAACTATTCCTTCCAGTATTGCAAGAATGTCGAGATTCACGATTCCATTCTTAACACCAAGGATGCCTTCTGGGAGACTGAGAATGTAACTGTCTATGACTCAGAGATAAATGGCGAATATCTCGGATGGTATGCAAAGAATCTCCGTCTCGTGAGATGCAAAATCTCCGGCACCCAGCCGCTTTGCTACGCTGAAAATCTCATCATGGAGGACTGCACAATGGCCCCTGACGCCGACCTCGCCTTCGAGTATAGTTCTGTCAATGCCGATGTCCGCGGTCATATAACTTCTGTCAAGAATCCTCGTACAGGAAAGATTCAGGCCGACAGTATCGGAGAACTCATCATTGATGATAATATCAAGCAACCGGCTGATTGTAAAATCATTACAAAATAGCTTTAATTTTTAGTTGTATAATTTGTTATACATGAGTTGGCAGCCTGTCCTCAATATATACACGATGGCATTCGTGATGTTTCTTAGGTAGTACTTTCGATTTCTGTGTTGCGGATCAAGGATATTTTCTGTAACTTGCCGCTGTTTATCAGTAAGGTTGGTTGGATATTGGTTCAAAGCTTTAATTGATTGATACTTATAAAATTACAAGCTGTAACTCGGTTAACCTGCAGACTATTAATTATTTATACTCTTGTCTGGTAATTTTTTAATTAATTTTAACAGTTTCTAAAGCATTTGAGCCATGTTTACAAGGGTTTTAACTATTATGAAATTAAAAGAGGAATTATTAATCGTTCTGCTATTATTGTGCTCCTGCACACGATCCGTAACAGAAAGGGAAGAGGCAAAGTTCCAGACTATTTGCCGTCTCTCTGAAAACATAGCCAATATTTCCCTGCCATTTTCTTTTTCTGTAGCTGAAGATGGAAGATTTGTTCTTTGCGACAATGAGAAAGTATTCCTGTACTCCTCTGAAGGCAGGCAGATTCGTCAAATAGGGAATAAAGGAAAATCGAGATATGAATATAGTCACCCGAGTGCAGTCAGAATTTATAAGGATACGATTTATGTATGGAGCAGTTTCACACTTCGCTTTATCAGTTACACTATAGATGGAGAACCTCTTGAGGAATACCCTTACTTGTCTGCAATAGGTGATTTCATTCCCTCTGATAAATATATCTATATTTACAACAAGGGTAAATCGATTGACAATGTAATAGATGTATATGATAAGCGTAGCAAATGTATAGTAAACAATCTTACGGAATCTACTCCGGAACACAAAACTTTGCTCCACAAATGGGCGGCTTCGCCAATGATGCTAAGCAACAGCAAATTATACTATACAACTACGGATGACCTCACTGTCAGAACCTACGATGTCAACGATGGCCATGAGTCGGATTTAGCACGCATAGAATCAGAAACCTTTAAAGTTTCTGACTTGAATGAATATAAACATGATAGGAAAAAAACATCTGAATACCTTCGAGACAATTCTATTGTACTTTCATTATTCAAGGGGTACAAAGACAAAATTTATCTGCTTACTCTTGAAGGCGTCAGCAGAATTAAGGATAATAAAGCGGATAATTCAGAAAGATTTTTTTCAGTTTATGATATTTTTGCCAGGCAACCATTAAAACATGTATACTCATATGAATCGATAGGGACAGAAAAACTCTTTGATAATACTTGCGGAAATCTGTTCGTCCTGCAGCACAAAATCGAAAATGAGGAAGATGTGTATCTTCTGAATAAGCTCATTCTAAAATAGTATTTATGAAATCGATTGCCCGGATAGTATCTTTAATACTGGTAGATATACTTCCGTTTGTATCATGCTCTGTCAGTAAAAATATAACTGCTGACCATGAGTTTCGCAAAGAATATTCTGCAGAATTCAGTAGATTCTCTACCTGTCTTACTTCTAATACGGTAAACTCCAGATTATCTATATACAAGTCATACCTCGTTCTCGCCTGCCCTGTGGACCTTATGGTCTATGTATATGACAAGAATAGAGGAGAGTGTATTATGTCCTGCAGCCTATCTCAAGAGGGAAGAGGCATAGCCAGATGTTGTAATATAGATTCTGAAACTGGAGTAATAGACTTTTTTGGAATGTCTGATTCCACAAAGGTATCAGTACAAGTAGATTCTTTACTGTCCTATGGCATCACTGCCGTCAATACTGAATATAGCACTGACGGTCTGGCTGGGAATACAGTTATTGCGGACACAAAATACGGTCGTCTTATAGTCAACAACATAAATTTTTTCTGGGAGGATTCTTCTGGGTTGCCACGTATCCAGTTGAAGGATACTTCCGGCAATCAGCTGTCTGTTATTAAGGACTACCCTTTTTTAGAAGACAGCAAACAAGATAAGTTGTTTTACAATAAAGATTACTTGGCTGTATCTCCCGACAACGAGAAATTTGTTCTCTGTTACGGATATGGAGGTGTTCTGGATATATATTCTCTGAAAAATGGGGCGCTAAAACATACAACAACAAGAACATGTACAAATCTTGATTCGTTGTTTGCATCTTACAGCGACTTTCTACATTACAGTGAGATGGATATTTATACATATGCCGATGTATTTGCTACAAATAAAAGGATATATACTGCATTTGACGGTAAAACCAAAAAATCCGATATTTTAAATCATTCGAATGGAAAATCACCGGTACTGTATAGAAATGTAGCAATATATGACTGGAAAGGGAATGCTCTAATCAGAATATTGACAGACAGCAGTATCGAAAGACTTTGTGCGGATGAAGAGCATAATATATTATATGGTGTCATTAATGATGAAAACGGGAATCAGTTTATAGGGCGATTACGTATGCAAAAATAGAACAGGTTAAATTGGTCTGCCACAATTGATTACTTTGCGCTTTATTATATGATCCAGTTGCTCGTGCAGGAGCAAGGCGAAATGCGCTTTGTCTATGGCATTGGTGAATCATTGTCAAAGTCAGGGTTGGCTTCGCATCGCAGATTTTCCTTTCCTATCGTAAACTTTTTTGGGCATATGCTTTGTAAAATGTAATAAATATATTACATTTGTAACATGAGAACTATTATAAGGAGTACAGAGTTTGATGAGTTGAGAATATCGGTCGGTAATGAATATAGGTTTATTCTCTTTGCAATCGACCATGAAAATTTCATTGAAGCCGAACAGATACTTCTTCTAAATGGTTTTGTGAAAAAGTCTACAAAGGACTATAAAAAAGAAATAGCAAAAGCGGAACAAATTTTAAACAGTTTACAGCAATGAGACCAAAGATTGACATTAACAAACTCAAACAGCTTCCTACCACTGAAGATATGTTTGTGAAGGAGTACGGAGCAAAAGGCTCTGTTTCACGTGATGAGTTTGATGCGAAGTCTCGTGCATGGTATTATGCCGAAGTGTTGAAAAATGCACGTAAATCAGCCGGAATTACCCAGCAGCAACTTGCCGACAAAATTGGCAAAAAACGTGAGTATGTGGCTATGCTTGAAAAAGGCGAAACGGATATGCAGCTCTCTACATTTATTATGATTTCAGAGGCTGTCGGCTTGAAATTCGCCTTAACGTATTGATAATCAAATTGATTACGTAGTAATTTGTTTAGTTTTAGTTCATTTATTCAGATGTCCTCCACCAACCTTTTACCAGTTGGTTGTTGGATGTATTAACGTGTTTAGTAATCATCATATGTTCGATTTCGATAAAATCAATGTCCGTCGCGGTACTAATTGTGTAAAGTGGGACGTGGAGAAAGAGGGCGTAATCCCAATGTGGGTGGCCGATATGGACTTCCAGACTGCACCATGTATCACGGAAGCGGTGCAGAAGCGCGCCGCCCAGGGCATCTTTGGCTACACCCGTGTACCTGATGCCTACTATGAAGCCGTATGCGGCTGGTTTGCACGCAGACATGGCTGGAACATCAGCAAAGACTGGATTATCTATACCACAGGCGTAGTCCCTGCCCTCTCCGCCACGATTAAGGCGTTGACAAAACCCGGCGACAAAGTCCTCATCCAGACACCGGTCTATAACTGCTTCTTCTCATCGATACGGAACAACGGCTGCGTCATGTCCGACAACCGTCTCGTGATAGGCGAGACCTCCGGAGATACTGCCAATGAATTTACCTATCACATTGATTTCGAAGATTTTGAGGCGAAAGTACAGGAGGCTGCCGTATTCGTGCTCTGCAATCCTCACAACCCTGCCGGCCGCGTCTGGACCCCTGAGGAACTGCGCAGGATGGCAGAAATCTGCCTCAAGCACAATGTCCCGGTCATCAGCGACGAGATTCACTGCGAAATCGTCATGCCGGGCTATACATATACCCCGATGGCGAGCCTTTCACCTGAAATTCAGAACAATACCGTCACATTCTGCTCGCCGAGCAAGTCATTCAATATCGCAGGACTCCAGATTGCCAACATCGTGACGAGCCGCGAAGACTGGCGCGAAGCAATCGACAAGGCTATCAATGTCAATGAAATATGCGATGTAAACCCGTTCGGAGTCGTGGCATTGATTTCGGCCTATACCGACCCTCAGGCGGAGCAGTGGCTCCTCGCCATGAACGCTTATGTCAATGACAATTATCGCATCCTCTGCGATTTGTTCTCCTCGAAGCTGCCGTGGATGCCAGTCACCCGCTTGGAGGGAACCTACCTTGCGTGGTGCGACTGCCGCAGCCTCGGCCTGAGCTCAAAGGAACTGGAGAAGATTCTTGTCAATGCCGGGGTGCATGTCAATGCCGGTTCGATGTATGGTGAGTCCGGTGACGGCTTTATCCGTATCAATCTTGCCTGTCCGGAATCTCTTCTGACAGAGGGACTTGACAGGATAGTACAGACACTGGAGAGATTGCATCTTTAGCCCTCAGCAATCGTATTTTATAGAGCATAAAAAAAGCGGCCGGATGTTCCGGTCGCTTTTCGAATATATTCTGTTCTATGGTTTAGAAAAGATTCTTTACGATAGGTGCGTTATCCAAGACAACGTAGTTGAACGGCTTTGTGAAATTTGCCATTTTTACAACGTAAGGAGTTCTTGCAGATGAAACTGATGCTGTACTTAAATCGGTTACAGGCATGCTGAGGTTGTAAGTGCCTGAAATAGCGTGATTCAGTCTGTCCTTAAGAGCGAGTTCAATCTTGTAATTGTTGCCTTCTCCCTTTGTGAGAGTTACCTGTCCCTTTTCTGGAACAGCAAAACGTGTGAGAGAATTGCCATTCTTTACAGAATATAGGATTGAAGGGTAGAGTTTTACATTATTTCCTTGGAATTCAGCCTCACCTGGTCCGAATGTGTTTAACAAGTCTGCATATGATTTTGCATCTGCGGGAGCGCAAGGATATGTACCTGAAAGGTCTTTGCCTGTGACGTCGCTATAGTCAATGTAGAGAGCGAGTGTCAATATATCTTTTTCGCCGGCTGAGTTGTTGCCCTCTAATGAAACATAGGCAATACCACAATCTGTAGTAACCACGTTTCCTTCTTTGTTTATGAGTTTGCTAACTTGTGCCGATGCAGTAGTAACTGTCGGGCTGTAGTCAGCTGTAAGACTGGTCCATTTGGAAGCGTCTTCTCCACCGCCAGACTGGGACTGATCTGCAACAGATAACTGTCCGGTATAAGTTCCCTTATAGGTTCTGTCTCCAGCAAGTGTAACTTCGAAATCCACTTTAAGCTGTTTGTCTTCAGTTGTGCCTACAATAACCTTACCACCGGTCATACCATATTCGTAACGGTCTGTTTCTGCTGTTCCGTAAATGAAACTGTATGAAGAGAAATCATACACGTATTTGTTTAGTTCAACCTTTCCCTTATTGCAACCTTCATATGTTTTTCCGATCAAGTTGTTTATTGCAGAGTTTACGTCAGAGGCAGGAGGTAATGCTATTACGAATGATACATCATCGTAAGGCAACTCGACTGAACCTTCGGCAGAAACTGCTTTATCAACCAGAGTAAGGATAACAACATCGCACTGACCACCTGACTGGAAAGCATCACCCAAATATGTAGCCAAAGCAAAATTCATGGTCTTGTTCTGTGCTTTTGCAGGCTCTTCCGGCTTAGGTTCCGGTTCAGGTTCTACAACCTTTGCGCTCTGGAATACAACGACATTTACAGTGTTTTCACTTGAGAATGTTACTGAGGAGAATCTGTCAGCCTCATTAGGATTCTCGGCAACAGTAATTGTTACAGTTGCTGCGCCTGTTCCTGAAGCAGGAGATACAGTTACCCATGAATCCTTCGGTGTGGCAGTCCATGAGAGACCTTTTGTGTTAACCTCGACAGTCTGGGATGACTGTTTGCCTTCGAAGTTTACACTACTAGGAGTAACCTTGAGGACATCCGCTGGGGATTCCTTAGACTTTTCTTTATCGCAACTTACAGCTGCGAGTGATGCAATGCCCGCTGCCACAGCAAATGCGACATAGCGGAGAGAATCGAGTAAATTTCGCTTCATATCTTGATTTTTAGTAAACATTAAAAAATAACTTGGTAAAAATTAAGACCTTTTGACGAGG
>OQWM01003228.1_pt1 | contig 10930 bp, 10 predicted proteins | sample 1691531 | NCBI WGS metagenome assembly OQWM01 (sample SAMN03418257, study PRJEB22391) | human gut metagenome | biome: human-gut; feature: organic feature; material: feces | host: Homo sapiens | place: Tanzania | collected 2013-01 | reverse complement strand
GCTCGCCCAGCTTTTCCCGAATGCGCTTCACGTGAACGTCCACCGTTCGGGAATCTCCGAAAAAGTCGAAGCCCCACACCTGCTCCAGCAGCTGCTCCCTGGTAAATACCTTTCCCGGACGGGAAGCGAGAAAGTACAGCAATTCTATCTCCTTGGGCGGCATTTCCACAGGCTTGCCGTCCAGCAGCACTGAGTAATTATCCAAGGATATTACCAGATTATCGAAGGATACTTTCTTTTCCTCGCTCTGTCCGCCGCTTCTGCGCATTACCGCCTTAATGCGGGCAATAAGCTCCTTTGCCTCGAAGGGCTTTACCATATAGTCGTCGGCACCAAGATCCAGCCCCTGTATTCGGTCCATAGTGTCGCTCTTTGCAGTAAGCATTATAACCGGCACGTCGCTTTCTTCCCGTATCTTGCCGAGCACTCCCCAGCCGTCCATACCGGGCAGCATCACGTCCAGCACTACCAGGTCGGGCTTTGCCTTGTGGAAGGCCTCAAGGGCCGTGTCGCCCCGCTCGCAGGTGGTTACTGTACACCCTTCTTTTTTTAGGTACATCTCTATTATCGCCAGTATATTGCGGTCGTCATCTATTACCAGTATTGATTTTTTATCCATTGCCGTAATATTCGCCTTTCGTTTATTTTGCTTTGTTTCCCGTTTCAGCACAGCTTTGCTCGTCCCTTACGGTTATACCGTTTCGCAGGAGCAGCGCCGCTGTAACGCCCACGCCCGGCCTCAGTGTACCAGTAAAGCTGCCGTCGTAGATGAGGCTCGATCCGCAGGAGGGGCTTTTCTCCTTCAGCACAGCCTCTGTAACGCCGTACTTTTTGCATAGCTCAAGGACTGTTTCAGCACCCTTCACGTACTGCGCCGTAACATCTTCGCCGGCCTTATTCACGACCTTCGCTTTGCCGCATAGCACATCAAACCCGTCGCCACCCTGTATCTCGGCAGGTGAGCGTGGCGTGTCCAGCCCGCCCAGTACCTCCGGGCATATGCATACGGCGCCCGCTTTTACAAGCTCCTGCGCCCCTTTGTTCGGTTTTGCCATGCCGTCATAGCGGCAGGGTGTGCCTCTCAGGCATTCTGAAACTGCTATCATAAATGATACCACCCAAATATGAACCTGGTATGAATAAATCCGCAAAAACAGTCCAAATCAGCCGTTTTGCGGCGCTTGTCACTGTTTTGTCTCCTTCAGCGTAACCACTGTTACGCCCGCGTCGCCCTCGCCGTAGTTGCCGAGGCGGAAGCTCTTGACTGCCTTGTTGCGCTTCAAACTGGCGTGCACCGCTTTGCGCAGCGCACCCGTTCCCTTGCCGTGAATGATGGTCACCGTTTCAAGATGGGCCATCACGGCAGCGTCGATATAGTTGTCGAGCACGCTCTCGGCCTCCAGTGTTTCCATGCCGCGAATGTCAAGCTCGCGCGCCGCGCTCGCCGTGCGCAGGATACGCTGCGAGGGAGCGAACTGCGGCTGCTTCTTCGCTGTTGCCGCGCGCTCGGCCTCTTCGATGAGGCGCACCTCATCGGCTTTGACCTTCATCTGCAAAGGCCCTGCCTTGAGCGTGAGCGTATCGCCCTTGACGGCTGTGACCTCGGCCTGACGCCTTGTGCCGGGGATCTCGACAAGGTCGCCTTCCCGAATGGGGCGCGAGGGCTTGGGAATGGGCTCCGCGCGCTCATCACGCAGACCCACGGCATCGCGCGCCTCCTTGATGTTGTGCATGATCTCGGCGCGCTGGGCGTTCATCTGCTGGGCGTCGAGCTTTTTCTGCTGCTTGCGCAGCGCGTCCAGCTCGCGGAAGGTCTCGTCCGCGGCGGATTTCGCCTCGGCAAGCAGACGCTTGGCCTCGGCCTCGCCGCGGCTGCGGGCGTTCTCCTTTGCCTTTTCCATCTGCGTGCGGAATTCACGCGCCTTGCGCGCGTCCTCTTCACGCTGGGCATAGAGACGGTCGACCTCCGCTTTCTCCTTTTCGAGCTGCTGGCGCTTCTGCTCCAGCTGCGTGAGCACATCTTCAAAATGGATGCTCTCGCTGTCCATCTGCGCCTTGGCCTTTTCAATGACGGCCTCGGAAAGCCCCAGCCGCTTCGAGATCGCAAAGGCATTCGACTTGCCGGGGATGCCGATGAGCAGCTTGTAGGTCGGGCAGAGCGTTTCCACGTCGAACTCGCAGCTCGCGTTCTCCACGCCCGCGGTCGTCATGGCGAAGGTCTTGAGCTCGGCGTAGTGCGTCGTCGCAGCGATCTTCGCACCCTGTGAACGCGCCTGCTCGATGACGGCGATGGCCAGTGCCGCACCCTCAACGGGGTCGGTGCCCGCGCCCAGCTCATCGAAGAGGATCAGGCAGTGCTCGTCCGCCTCGTCCAAGATCTGCACGATGTTTTTCATATGCGCCGAGAAGGTCGACAAACTCTGCTCGATGCTCTGCTCGTCGCCGATGTCGGCCAACACCGAGGAAAAGATGCTCACGGCGCTGCGGTCGTCGCAGGGGATATGCAGGCCGCACTGCGTCATCAGGCAGAGGAGGCCGAGCGTCTTTAAGCTCACGGTCTTGCCGCCGGTGTTCGGGCCTGTAATGACAAGCGTATCGAAGCTGCGGCCGAGCTCAATGTCGATGGGCACGGCCTTCGCGGGGTCGAGCAGCGGGTGGCGCGCATGGCGCAGATACACGCTGCCGTCCTTTTTGAGCTCGGGGCGCATGGCATTCATGCGGTAGCTCAGCTCGCCGCGCGCGAAAATGAGGTCGAGGTGGACGAGAATGTCATAATCCCACAGAATGTCGCGGCTGAAGCTCGCCGCCTCGCCCGAGAGGGCGTAGAGGATGCGGTCGATCTCCTTCTCCTCTTTCGCTTCGAGCTCCTTGAGCTCGTTGTTGGCCTGCACCACGCCCATCGGCTCGACGAAGATCGTCGCGCCGCTCGAGGACGTGTCGTGCACGAGGCCCGGCAGCTCGCCGCGGCACTCGGCCTTCACCGGCACGACGAAGCGCCCGCCGCGCTGCGTGATCAGCGCGTCCTGCAAAACGTTCCGGTAGCTCGGGGACGAAATGATGCGCTGCAGGATCTGGCGGCCCTTGGCCGCCGCCGCGCGCTTGTGGCGGCGAATTTCCGCGAGCTCGGGCGAGGCCGCGTCGGCGATCTCGTTTTCGTCGAGGATCGCGGTCGTGATCTTCTCCTCCAGAAAGCGGTTCGGGTGCAGGGAGAGGAAGAGCTTGTCGATGACCGTCCCCTCCTCGTCCTCCTTATAATAATCCTGCACGCGGCGCACATTCGTGAGAAGCCCCGCGATGTCGAGAAGCTCCCGCGTGTTGAGCATGCCTCCGCGCTCGGCGCGGGAGAGCGCTTCGCCCACGTCGCGCACGCCGCCAAAGGCAGGGCTGCCGCGCAGCATGATCATTTTGCGCGCCGCGTCCGTCTCGTCGAGCAGACGGTTGACCTCACCGAAGTCATCCGATGGCGTCAGCCGTCGCGCCCGCGCCTTGGCCTCCGCGCTCACCGCGTGATGCTCGAGCATCTCCAATAGCCGCGGCAGTTCCAGCACGCGGATGGATTTTTCAAACAGTTCACTCATAGTTTTCTCCGAAATTTTGATTCCGATTCGTATTTCTTTCGACAGATATTTCGTTTAGTTGTCAATTTTCATGCTTTTGTAGAAGTCCAGCGTTTTGAATCGCCGGTCAAGCTGCACCTGCGCAAACACCTCGCAAGCCGCGGCAAAGCGCTTTTCCGTCTCGCCCGAGAGGGAAAACGACAGCATCCGCTTCGGCTCGGAAAACAGCACATGGCGCATCGCTGCGAACGAGCCCGCGTCCAGCGGCAGAAGGCCGCCCCCGCCGTGGCCCGCGCACTCCCTGCACAGCAGCACGCCCTGCTGCGCGTCAAACACCGGCTCTTTCGGGTTGTGCGTGCCGCAGACGGCGCAGCCGTCGAGCAGCGGCTCGTAGCCCGAAAGAGCGAGTAACTTGAGCTCAAACGCCGCCTTGACGATGCTCTGCGGTTTTTGCAGCGTGTCGAGCGCATAGAGCGAGTTGAGCAGCAGCGATAAGATCTCCGGCACGGGCTCGTCCTCCGCCGTGACGCACTCGGTCATCTCGGCAAAATACGACGCGAGCGACAGTAGCTCAATGTCCTGCCGGATACCGTCGAACAGCGAGATCGTCGACGCCTCGTCGAGGTAGTACCAGTTCCCGCGCTGATAGAGTACGAGCTCGGAAAAGGCCAGAAGCTCGCTGCCCGCGGCGATGCGGCTTCCCTTGCGCCGCGCCCCGCGCGCCACGACCGCGATCCGCCCGAGCGAGTCGGTCAGAATATTCAATATGTAGTCGGCCTCCTTCGTCGCCGTCGCGCGAAGGACGATGCCTTTGGTCACGAGTTTTTCTGACATAAAGCTCCTCTAAATTGTTTTACACCAATGGGTGTAAAGGGTGGTTGCCTTGCAGGCAGGATGGTTTTTTCCGCGCACTGCGCGGAGGGGGAATGCAGCGCGTAGGCGCTGCTGCCGGTCAAAGGGGGTATTCTCTTTCCAAAGAGAACACCCCCTTTGGAACCCCCAGAGAAAGGCAAGGGGGCTTCCCCCTTGACCCCGCACATTGGCAGTTTGTAGCTCGAAGAGCTGCGCAGCCTGCGGAATCGGGTGCGGTGTACATGGCTTCGCCATGAATCTTCTGCGATTCGCGACAACTCTCAACCGCGCCTTACTATCGTGAGGCGCGAGTGACGTTTGCTTGGCGGCAGACTGCGTGCGGAATGCGGCATTGCTTCGCTCGCCGCATTGTGGAGACTGGCGATAGACGGGAATTACTGCGCACTTCTACAAGATCAGCAGAGCGGCAGCGGATAATAGAAGCAAACCAAATCGTATAGCAACTTCAACGCGGCAACGCCGCGCGCAGGCATTTCCATTCCGGAGGCATAAAGGCCGTTCAAGCCCGAGACTGCCAATCTAAACGCCTTTCTTTTGGACGGTCACACCGCCCGTTTTCTTTCCACGGAAAGAAAATGGGGGGTGTGGTGCTGCGGCGCACACGCCGCATTTCCCCCGCCGCCTGAGACAGGCGGCGACATCTCCGCACCCTTTGGTGCAGAAAAAGGAGGCACTTTTGATGTCTTTCACCGAACATAACGTAAACGGTCTCATCTACGACACGTCCGATGTCATCACCGCCGCGGGGAGCGGCGCGGTGCACGCGTTCACGACGCGGCACGGCGGCGTGAGCCCTGCGCCCTACGATTCACTCAACTTTGCCGACAACAAGGGCGACACGAGCGAAAACTTACTCGAAAACTACCGCCGTCTCGGCGAGGCCGTAGGCTTTGACGCGAGCCGCGCCGTCGGCTGCCGCCAGATCCACTCTGACCTTGTCCGCATTGCATCGGAAGAGGACGCGGGCAAAATTCTCTGGGATGACCGTCCCTACGACGCCGACGGGCTCATCACGAACGTGCCGAACCTGCCGCTGTTCGCCTACGGGACGGACTGCTGCGTCATCACGCTCTACGACCCGACTTCGCGTTCGATCGGTGCGGTGCACGCCGGCTGGCGCGGTACGGCGAGCGGCATCGCGCTCAAGGCCGCCGTGTCGATGATGAGCTGCTACGGCGCCGATCCCTACACACTGCGCGCCGCCATCGGCCCGAGCATCGGCAAGTGCTGCTTTGAGACCGACAGCGACGTGGCCGACGCCTTTTTCGCCCTGCTCGACCCCGCGATGGACGAGCGCATCGAAAAGCGCGGCGACAAATACCACATCGACCTGAAGGCGATCAACCGCCTGTGGCTGCTGCGCGCGGGCATCGACCCCTCGCGCATCGACGTACACCCCGACTGCACGAAGTGCCACCCCGAGCGCTACTGGTCGCACCGCGCGATGGGCGACCGGCGCGGCGGCATGGCGGCGATGATCTGCCTTACGGAGGATGCGCTGTGAAGCGCCGCCTCTCTGCGCTTTTGTGCGCGCTGACGCTCGCGCTTTCGCTTTCGGGCTGCTGGAGCGGCGATGTGAGCGACGACAGCAGCGGCGACTTCTGGGAGGAAACGCCGCCGGTGGAAGCGGACACCTCCTCCACCCTGACGCCGATCACGTCGTTCGCACTGCCGTATTTGCAGGGCGTGACGCTCGACCCCATCACCTGCCCCGACGGCATGCAGCAGACGCTTGGCGCGCTGCTCTACGAGGGGCTTTTCGTGCTGGACGAGTCGTTTGCGCCGCAAAATGTGCTGTGCAGCCGCTATGAGCACAACGACGACTGCACGAGCTACACCTTTTACCTCCGCGACGGCGTCAGCTTTTCCGACGGCAGCAGCCTGACGGCAAGCGATGTGCTCGCGACGCTTCGCCGCGCGCAGGAGAGCGAGCGCTACAGCGCGCGCTTTGCCAACGTCGCCTCGATGCGCGCAAGCAACGGCGCGCTCATTGTCAATCTCACGCGCGCGGACAGCGCGTTCCCCGCGCTGCTTGACATCCCCATCGTCAAATCCGGTTCGGAGAAGAACACCGTGCCGCTCGGCACGGGGCCGTATCTCTTCGTCACGGACAGCGACGGCGCATGCCTCAAGCAGAACCCCGACTGGCGCAGCGACGGCACGCTGCCGTTCGAGCGTATCGAGCTGCGCGCCGTCAAGGACGCGGACACGGCGTCGTACCTTTTCTCCTCGCGCGAGGTGCATCTGCTCTCGGCTGACCTGACGAGCAGCACGGGCGATCTGCGCAGCGCGGACACGGCGCTCACCGACTACGCGACGGCGAACATGATCTACCTCGGCTTCAACACACAGCGCGCGCCGCTCTCCGATGCATCGCTTCGCAGCGCCCTCGCGGGTGCGATCGACCGCGCGACCATCACGACGGGCTACCTCGCTGGTCACGCCGAGGCGGCGCGCTTCCCGCTCTCGCCGCACTCCAGCCTCTATCCGACGGAGATGGCATCGACACTCGCTTCGCCTGACCTCGCCGCTGCGCTCGAAAGCGCGGGCGTGACGGAAAGCCGCCCCCGCACGGTGACGATCCTGGTCAGCGAGAGCGACTCGTTCAAGGTCTCCATCGCCGACTATCTGAGCCGCACGCTCTCGACCGACGTTCTGACGGTCAGCGTGCGCTCACTCCCGTGGAGCGACTATCTGACCGCGCTGCAAAACGGGAATTTTGACCTGTATCTCGGCGAGGTGCGCCTGACGGCGAACTGGGACATTTCGTCCCTCGCGCGCACCGGCGGCGCGCTGAACTACGGCCGCTACGCGGACGAGCAGTGCAACACGCTGCTCGATGCGTTCTCGCTCAATGAGACGGATCAGACCGCCCGCGCGCTGTACCGCTACCTTGCCCAGAGCGCGCCCATCGCGCCCATCGCGTTCAAGACCGCGTCGGTCCTGACGCCGAGCGGCCTCCTCGACGGGCTGAACCCCACCGTCTCCTCCCCGTTCTACGGGATCGAGGGCTGGACGGTGCACTTTGACAAGGGATGAGGGCGTAACAAGCGGGATTTGTAGTTGATAAAGGATATCGTGGTTGCGGCATTGGCGGAGAAATATTGGAAAAGACGATACAGCTTGTTTATCGTGACTTTGGTAAGCGCCCCATTGCCTTAGGGTGTCATAAGGATAATATTCAGGCAGAACACTTTTATTTACGACACGGGTTTAAGAAAATGGATGTTATGGAAGGAAATGACTACCTACTATTATTTAAGATTCACCAATTGATAACGTTCAGTTTGCCGCAGCGCTCCCTCTAACCCTACGCTTTCCCCCATAACAACAAAAAAACGCTCCTCCGCATTCGCGGAGGAGCGTTTGCTTTTCTCGCTTAATACTGCCGCACCACGGCAACGACGCGGCCCAAGATCGTGCACTCGCGGCCGTCGATGGGCTGGTAGTCGGGGTTCGCGGGCATGAGCCAGACCTCGCTGCCCTTGCGCTTGAGCGTTTTGACCGTCGCCTCGTCACCAAGCAGCGCGACCACGATCTGCCCGTTCTGCGCGAGGTTCTGGCGGTGGACGACGACAAGGTCGTCCGGCAGGATGCCGACGCCGAGCATCGACTCGCCGCGCACACGCAGGGCGAAATACTCGTCATCGTGCCCGCCGGTGTCGAACGTCAGGTAGTCCTCGATGCACTCCTGCGCCAAAATCGGGTTACCGGCGGCAACATTGCCGAGGATCGGCACCTGACGGCGGCGCGGGGCAAGCTCGTCGATCTCGAAGGGCTGCGGCGCAACGGGAACGGCCTGCAGCTGCTTTTTGAGCGTGATGGCACGGCCCTTGCCCGCGCTCTTCTCAATGAGCCCCATCTCCTGCAGGTGCTTGATATGGAAGTGGACCGTGGAGGGTGACTTGAGTCCCAGCGCCTCACCGACTTCGCGCACAGAGGGGGCATAGCCGTGTTCGGCGATGCTCTCTGCTATATAATCGTATACGCGCTGCTGCATTCTGGACAGTTTTTCCATCTTGTGCGCCCCTTCCAACATTTGTTCGAATTTATGATACCACATTTTTCCCGAAATGCAACATCTGTTTTAGGATTTTATGTCAATTTCGCGGCTTTTTTCTGCCGCGAAATTTTTTGATCTTTTTTGCGTCCGGCTATTGACAAATGCCGCTTGATGTATTATTGTACTAATTACTTAATACAGTGATACACAAGGAGGATCACTATGGACTGGAACTTCCGCAATGACCAGCCGATCTACTCCCAGCTGACACAGCGGTTGACGGAGGCCATCGTCTCCGGCATCTACGCACCGGGAGAAAAGCTCCCCTCCGTGCGAGAGCTTGCGGTGGAGGCGGGCGTCAACCCCAACACGGTCCAGCGCGCGCTATCCGAGCTCGAACGCGACGGTCTGGTGTTTTCCCAGCGCACGGCGGGACGGTTCGTCACGGAAAATGAAAACATGATCGCAAATGCCAAGCTCCGCATTGCGGACGAGCGCGTGGGAGAATTTCTCCACTCGATGAAAACGCTCGGCTGCACGAGAGACGAAGTCATAGCTCTCATTCAGGGAGCTAAGGAGGAGGAAGAATGAGTATTTTTGAATGCAAGGCGCTCACGAAAAATTACGGCGCCAAAACGGTGCTCGACAGCATCGATCTCACGATCGAACCCGGGCGCATCGTGGGCCTGCTCGGCCCCAACGGCAGCGGCAAGACGACGCTCATCAAGCTCGCCAACGGCCTTCTGACGCCGACGTCGGGCGAAATTCTGATCGCAGGCAAGGCCCCCTGCCGCGCAACGAAGGCCATTGTCTCGTACCTGCCCGACCGAAACACGCTGCCCGGCTGGATGACGATCGCGCAGGCGCTTGACTACTACGGTGACTTTTATTCGGACTTCCGCCGCGGCGTGGCCGAAGCGATGCTGATGAACCTCGGCCTTGACCGCACACAGAAGATTAAGACGCTCTCCAAAGGCATGCGCGAGAAGACGCAGCTCATCCTGACGATGAGCCGCGACGCCAAGCTCTATCTCCTTGACGAGCCCATCGGCGGCGTCGACCCCGCGACGCGCGACTACATCCTGCGCACGATCATCGGCAACTACAGCGAGGACGCAGCGGTCATCATCTCCACGCACCTGATCGCCGACGTCGAGCAGATCCTTGACGAGGTCGTGTTCCTGCGCGAGGGGCAGGTCATGCTCCACGAGAGCGTGGAGACCATTCGAGATGAAAAGGGCAAGAGCGTTGACGAGCTCTTCCGGGAGGTATTTAGATGCTGAGCAAACTGATCAAACATGAATTCCGTGCAACGAGCCGCATCATGTGGCCGGTCTTTCTTGGAATGCTGGCACTGACGGCGCTGATGCGTTTTTCTCAGTTGCTCCTGAACGGCGGGCACATTCCCTGGCTCTTACAGCTCATCGGCGTACTGCTGGTCATCGGCTTTGTGATGGGCCTCTTTGCGCTGGCGTTTGCGCCGCTGGTGCTCTCCGCCGTCCGCTGGCGCGACCATGTGCTCAAGGACGAGGGCTATCTCACGCTGACGCTGCCGGTGAGCCTCCATCAGCTGCTCATCTCCAAGCTCATCGTTTCCGCCGTGTGGTATGCTGCGGCGTTCATCGTGGGACTTCTCTCGCTGCTGATTGCTGCCTCCGGCTGGAGCACTTTCCAGTATGTCCCCGATTTTTTCAATGATGTTTTCACAGCGTTCTTCGGAATGGAGGCCTCGCTGCGCAGTCACGCGCTGCTGATCGTCTTTGAGCTTTTCTGCAATTTCGTCTTTGCCGTTTCTGCCGCCGAGCTCGTGGTCTACGCCGCCTATTCCATCGGTTACAGCTTCAATAAGCGCAAGGAGCTGTGGACGGTCATCCTGATTCTCGTGTTCTTCCAGCTTGCGCAGTTCACCGCCATCGCCATGATCGGCGCGTTCTTCAACGCCGATCCCACACGCTGGATGAATCTGGACGTTTACAGCGCGCCCGCGAGCGTCGAGCTGCTGCTCCTCTGGGGGATGTTCGGCGAACTGCTCTTCGCCGCGGCAGGCTACGCCGTAACGTGGTACTTCACGACGAAAAAACTGAATCTCGAATAACGCGTTTTCGAAAAAGCAGCCGCGAAAGGTCTCCGCTTTTCCGGCTGCTTTTTTGCGCCCTTCTTTCGGCAAAATTTCCCCAGGGGCGAAAATTATGTCAACCGTCAGCTTCTAACTCACTCGTTTGAAAGGAGTCATCTCATGCAAATCCTGACTGTTTCCGGTCTTCAAAAGACCTACACCACGCGCTTTGGCGGCAGCAAGGTCCAGGCGCTCAAAAATGTCAACTTCACCGTCGAATCCGGCGAGTATGTCGCCATCATGGGCGAGAGCGGCAGCGGCAAAACGACGCTTCTCAATATCCTCGCCGCGCTCGACAAGCCCACCGGCGGCACAGTGCTGCTCGGCGGCAAGAACCTCTCCGCGCGCTGCTTCTGTCCGCCGGAGACCTCGTAGGGGTAC
>OQWM01003227.1_pt1 | contig 10936 bp, 10 predicted proteins | sample 1691531 | NCBI WGS metagenome assembly OQWM01 (sample SAMN03418257, study PRJEB22391) | human gut metagenome | biome: human-gut; feature: organic feature; material: feces | host: Homo sapiens | place: Tanzania | collected 2013-01 | reverse complement strand
GGGGCTTTCGGTGGCGCTGGCGCTGAGCCAGACGCTGCTGGAACACAGCGGCGGAGCCTGGCGGATGCAAGGCGGCGGCTTTGCAGGCACCATCCAGGCCTTTGTGCCGCAGCGGCTGGTGCAGACCTACCACGACGCCATGGAGGGCGTCTTCGGCAAGGGCAGCTGCTACATCCTCCGCCTGCGGGAGCAGGGAGCAGTCCGCGTCATCTGAAATGTGCCAAAAAAGAAAGTGCTCTGCTGCCAAAAACAGCGGAGCACTTTGCTTTTTGGAATAGAAAACGGACACGTTCAGCACGGGTGAACGGACGCCGAAGGCGGCTGAGAGAGCTCAGACCCCGCGCTCCTGGCGCTTCTGGCGCATATCGTCGGTGTAGCTTTGCAGCGCCGACAAGGTGTCGTCGTGGAAGCCGAACCAGTTGACGAGGTTGTTGTAGGTGTTCTCTGCGAAGTTGTAGGCCGAGCGGAACACATGGAACAGAAGCATCGGCACGAACGAGAAGGACAGCGAGAGCACACCGCCGCTGAAGAAGAGATCGTCCAGACGGAGCCGGTCCGTGAAGTCATTCCACGCATCGGCCAGCTCACCGCCGCCAACAATCTGAAACTGCTCTGCTTCCGGGATGCGTCCGTAGGAAGCGGGCATCTGCAATTCTTTCATAGAAAAGCTCCTTTCTGTATCAGAGTCGGGTCGTCAGGCAAAGGCTCAGGCCGCCGTCAGCGCGGCCGTGGAAGCTGCGGTGGGGTCGGTCGTGGTGGTGCCGGTGGAAGAACCGTCGTTGTAGTAGTTGTTCTTTACATCAGTATAGATGCCCAGTGCATTGTTGACGAGCTGGACGGCATAAACATAGACCGCATAGCCTGCAAAACCGGTGAAGAGCACCGTGGCAGCCTTGCCAACGGGGGTCTGGCGGCCCCAGTAATGCTTGATGGAACCGCCGACGGTCAGGCCGTCGTTGCGCATGTTGATGAGGCCGGTGACGGCACCGGTGAAGGCAGCCTGACCCATCAGGCGGATGAGGTTGGTGACGAGGTTGTATGTAAACTGCTGCGGCGAGATGACATCGGCACCGCCCTCGATGTAGATCATTTCATCCTCGGAGATGGGAGCATAGGCTGCCGGAAAATGCAGCGAAGTCGAACTGGTATATTCCATGGCGGGAAAACTCCTTTCGTACATCAGAACCGCCGGAAAGCGGATCATAAACTAAGTGGATTATAGCATATTCCACCAAAAACAACAAGAGAGCGAAGGTTTGAAAGCTGTGGGGGTTTTGTGAACGGTTTCAAAGCAAAACTCAAAAAACAAACGCAGGGAAGCAGAAAAATAAAAACGCGCATCCCAAGGCCCCGGTGAAAAAATGTTGTGTGAAATTTGTGCCAAAAAGGAACGGCGGGCCGGATGCAGTGCCACAATGCAGGGCACCGCACGGCTCGCCGTTCGGGATGGGGTACCCTTTATGGAATACAGATCCTCGCCCTTAACGCCAAGCTGCGGCAGGGAGCTGAGCAGCGCCCAAGTATAAGGATGCTTGGGATCATAGAACACCTCGTCCGTGGTGCCTATTTCAACTATGTCGCCCGCGTACATAACGGCAATGCGATCCGCAACGTTTGCAACAACGCCAAGGTCATGCGTTATGTAAATGGTAGTCAGCTCATATTTGTCCTTAAGCTGCTTTATCAGGTTCAGTATCTGCGCCTGAATGGTAACGTCCAGCGCAGTAGTGGGCTCGTCGCAAATAAGTATGCGCGGGTTGCAGGCCATCGCTATGGCTATAACGACCCTTTGCCTCATGCCGCCGGAGAACTCGTGCGGATACTGACCGTATCTGCGCTCTGGTTCGAGTATGCCAACGTCCGCCAGTATTTCTATGGCCTTCTGCTTGGCTTCCTCGCCATGCAAATTCTGGTGCAGCTTCAGCGCTTCGCCTATCTGCCAGCCGATGGTCTTAAGCGGGTTAAGGCTGGTCATCGGGTCCTGCATTACCATTGCAACTTCCTTACCGCGTATGCCGAACCAATCCTGCTCGGTCTTCAGCTTTGCAAGGTCAATGGGATGTTCGGGGTCGCGACCGTAATAAAGTATTTCGCCAGAATCCACCCAACCGTTCTTGTCCAGAAGGCCAATGAAGTTTTTAGTGAATACGCTCTTACCGGAGCCGGACTCGCCGACTATGGCAAGGCTTTCGCCCTTATACAGGTCAAGGCTTATGCCGCGAATGGCATGCAGCACCTTGCCGCGCAGGCTGAATTTAACGTTGAGATCCTTTACGGAAAGGATTACCTCTTTGTTTTCCATTGTCAGCCCTCCTTAAACGTGATTCTTGGGATCGGCAGCGTCGCTGAACGCATTACCTACCAAGTAGAAGCACACGGTGATTATGGAAAGAATTACCGCGGGGATTATCAGCTGATACCTGAGGCTGGGCGCCATCATAAGGCTGCGGCCCTTGTTTACCAGGTTGCCCAGGGACGGTATGCTTATGGGCAGGCCAAGGCCGATATACGCCAGGAACACTTCCGAACCGATAGCACCGGGGATGGCAAGCGACATGCGCAGCATGACAACGGAAACCATCTGGGGCAGCAGGTTCTTCATGATAACGCGGCGGGTGGGTGTGCCAAGGCAGCGGGACGCCAGGTTAAAGTCGCGGTCGCGGATGATTATGACCTGGTTGCGGATAAAACGCGCAAGGCCTATCCAGCCGGTCAGGCTCATCGCGATTATTATCGTCTGCACGCTGGGCCTCATAACATAGGATGCAAGTATGAGGATTATGGTAGACGGTATGTTGTTTATAACGTTGTATATTTCGGTGAACAGGAAGTCCAGCTTGCGGACATAACCCCACAGCAGACCAACCAGTATGCCGACCACGGCCTCGATAGCCGCAACGACTATACCTATGAACAGACTGGTGCGCGTGCCGCTCCACATCCTGCTCCACAGATCCTGACCGATATCGTTCGTGCCGAACCAATACACTTCGTTAGGACGCTGATTGCTTATGAAACCGACCTGTGGGGTGATTTCGGTAGGATCGGTAACGCGGGCAACGCCCTTGTTCATGCCCTTATATTCGCCATTCTCGCTGGTTATTTCAAGCATCATCTGCTCGCTGTTAACGAACGCGTAGTACCAGCCCTCGTTACCTTCACCTTCAAGGGGAGTGAACTCAACTTCGCTTGTTTCGCTGCCGCGCATGATGCCGCCTGCCATTACCTTGGGTGTACCCCAATTTTCGGGAACGTACAGGTAAGTAAGCACGCAGCCTTCGGGCACGTCGGCTATAAGCTCGCCTGAGGTCTGCTTGGATGAAGATGAGGTTACGCCCATGGTCTCAGCGTCAACGGTTATCCAGCACGCCTGGAAATAGGTGGTCTTTTCGCCATCTTCACTGGTGACATACATATAGGGCTTTTCGGCGCTTATCACGGCATAATACCAGCCGGGATTCTCGCTGTCGGCAGTAGCTGCTATCTCTTCGGCAACGCCGCCCTTTTCCTGCACATAAAGCTTTATGTTGCCCCAGTCTTCGGGAGCCTGAACATAGGCAAGGGTGGTGTTCCTGCCGTCAGTTTCGGCGGCATAGTCGCCCTTGGTATACTTGATACCGCTCAGCTTAGCCTTGCCGTCCTCGTCAACTATTAGCCACACGGCCTTTTCGTCGAACTTGTTTACAAGGTTGGGATCAAACTGGTTAGGAAGCAGGGGCTGCAGGAAAGTGAACAGCACCAGCACCAGCATTATTACCAAATTGGTAACGGCAACCTTGTTTTTGAAGAACACCCTTATGGTGCTGCGCCAATATGAATAGTTAGAATAGCCCGCGCGCTCGGCAGCAGTTTCATCATATTCGGCAAAGTCAAATTCCTCAGGAGTAAGCTTGGCTATCTCATCCGGGGTAAGGTCGTCCTTCTCGGTAAGAGGAGCATTGGTTTGGGCAATGCTGTCCTCAAGCTTTTTGCTTATTTTGTCCTTAGCAGAGTACTTGCTCATCGTGACCCCTCCTTCTTAGTGAAGCTGATACGCGGGTCAACAACAGCCATCAGCAGGTCGCCCAGCAGCAGGCCCAGTATGCTCATCACCGCGAATATTACGACAAGTGCAAGCACCATGTTGTTATCCTGCCTCTTTATAACGTCCACCAGCAATCCGCCCATGCCGGGTATGGAGTACAAAGACTCAACATATATTGAACCCGATATGGTCAAAAGTATTGAACCGGGGATCAGATTGACCATAGGCACCACGGAATTGCGGAAAACATGGCGGAACCATATGGTGCTGTTCGGCACGCCCTTTGCGCGGGCCAATTTGATGTAGTCCTTATTCGTTTCGTCCACCATGTAACGCCTGAGCCACATTGCGTAGCTGGATATGGAGGGCAGGGCCAGCGAAATTACCGGCAGAATAAGACTTGTCCATTCCGTTTCCTTATACAGCATGCTTACGCCGAACAGGTCGGAACCATAAAGCTGAATGAATATGAAGTAAACGGCATTAGGCACGGCCTGTATAAACACTATATAGGCGTTGCCCAGCTTATCGGCAAAGCCGCCCTTGCTGCGGGCCATCAAAATGCCCAGCGCCATGCCCAGCGGCAGGCTTACGACCATTGATATAAGACCGACCTTCATGGATATGCCGATCTTACTGCTGATAATATCCGTTATTTTCGCATTGATACGGTAGCGGTAGGATGTGCCAAGGTCGCCATGGAGCGCATTGTATATGAATTTTCCTACCTGCACATACAACGGGTCTTTCAAGCCCATCTTGCGCAGACCGACTTCGATCTGCTGCGGGCTCATCTTTTCATAATTGCTGAAGTATCCTTCTTCAGGCATTGCGCGTACAAGGATGAACACGATAGTTATCAATATAACCAAAGTTATCAAAGCTCTTCCAAGTCGCTTTAATGAATATACTAACACTGTTTAGTTTCTCCTTCAGGTCCCTTGCTGCGGTTTATTGCGCGGGACTTTGTTTGTATAGAAAGATTATAAAAGGTCTTGTGGGGTGCGCGAACCGGCCCCGTTTAGGAGAATAAGAAAGCGGCCCTGCCCCGCAGTATACAGAGCAGAGCCGCATTTTTCTGTTTTAGGAATCGTTTCCTGTGTTAGGAATTAGCCTTCCATGGCAGCGGTCCACTCGGCATACTGAGCATCGAACATATCCTGGCTCATAGCGGTCTTGTAGACGTGCTGTCCCTTATAACGGCTGGACGACTGACCCATCATGGCGTACTGGCCTTCAAAGCCGTTGAGTCTGGTGGCCTGATAGGAGCCGCCGGAGATGAAGCCGGGAACTACGATAGCGTGGTCAATATAGAAGCTTTCGGCCGCGGCAAACGCCTCGTAACGGGCATCCATATCGCCGGTCTCTTCACGGGCTGCGGCAACCAGTTCAAAGTACTGGTCGATGAGGGCAGCGGTTTCTTCGGTCTTGGTATACTGGTTGATGCCATCCTGCTCGAGGGTCTCGTTGCAGAAGAAGTTGTAGCTGTTCTTGTGATCGAACGGATCGGCCCAGGTTTCGGGATCCATGAAGTCGGCGCCCCAGTTCAGCTCCTGCAGGGCGTAGTTGCCGTTGCGGCGAGTCTCGCCCAGGAAAGAGCCGCTTCCGGAGTACGGTACAACGATGATGTCGATGAAGTCTGCGCCAAGCAGTTCTTCAAGCTGCTGTTCCAGAACCACGGTGCAGTTTGCCCAAGTGGTGGAGGAAGTGTTGTAGTTAACGGGAACCTTGATGGGGAACTTGCAGCCGGCGGCTTCCAGCTCTGCCTTGGCGGCGTCGCGGAACTGGACGGCAAGCTCGGGATCGAAGCTCTCACCCTCGGTATACTTGGCAAGTCCGCCATAGAATACGTAGTCCTTACCATTGTTCACGGAGAAGCCCTTCGGGGTAACGGTGTTGATCTTATGGATGGAAGGATCATCGCCGGGGTACTTGGCAGCGAGGTAACCATCACGATCGATGCCGTGGAACACGGCCTTGCGGAAGTTCTCGTTGTTGACGGCGATGGCCCAGTTCTCGGGCTCGTACTCGGCAGCGAACTTGGGTTCGAAGTTGAAACCGAAGAAGTAGGAATAGTCGCCTATAACGCGGGTGCTGGAAATCATCTGGCTCTTTTCGGGATCGCTCAGCCAATCGGCAACGATGTCGGAACCGATGTCAGCACCGTCAACCTCGCCGCGGAGGAACAGCTCGGGAGCAAGTGTAGCTGCTTCAGTGTTGCAGGTCTGCTCGATGCGCTCAATGTAGATATGCTCGGCATCCCAGTTGTTCACGTTCTTGGTGTAGATGCGCTTTTCCTGGGGCTTGAACTCGGAAAGGATGTAAGCGCCGTTGAACCACATGGAGTAATTGTCAAGGCCGTAGTTTTCGCCAAGCTCAGCAAGGAGGGAGGCGGGGGCGGGCCAATAGGTACCGAACTGCAAAGCGGTCAGGAAGTACGGGCGGGGCTTTACCAGGTGATAAACCAAGGTCAGGTCGTCAACGGCTTCTACGCCCAAATCTTCGGGGGTGACAGCGGGGATCTCGGTCCAGGTGTCGTACTTTTCGGTTTCCTTGTTCCAGTCAGAACCTTCGTAGATAATGCCGTTGGCGTCAACCACGAGATCCTGCTCTTCGCCGACTTCAGTGCCCTGCTCTACGGGGCTGGCAAGCTGAGCGGCGGTGTAGTTGAGCAATTCCTCGGCATTGACAATCCAGCCGTCCATCAGGTAGCTGTTGGCGCAGTCCATAGCGGAATCGCAGACGTAACGGGCAGCGGCCACGTAGTCGTTAGCGGTTACGGGGTCCTTCTGGTTGCCGTCCGCATCGTACCAATACTGGCCGGCGCGCAGATGGAAGGTCCAGGTCAGGCCGTCTTCGCTTACTTCCCAGGATTCGGCGCCGCAGGGCAGTATGTTGCCGAAGGTGTCGTTCTCAACAAGGGAATCGATGGTGTTGGCGCCGACTACGAGCTCGTAGGTGGTGCCGCTTACCAGATAGTTCATGGTGGTCACTTCGCTGGAGTACAGCGAACGGTACACCTGCTCGTCAGCGAACTCACGGCCGTCGGGGCCTATGTTGGATTCCGGTTCGGGCTCAACGGGAGCCTCGGTGGGCTGAGTGCTTTCGGTAGGCTGCTGGGTTTCGGTTCCGCCGGGCTGATCGGTGTTGGCAGGGGTAGTGCCCTGGCAGCCGGCGAAGCACGCTACTATCATCATGACAGCAAGCAGCATAGCAAGCGTTTTCTTCATTGTGTTCTCTCCTTTTATTTTTAATCGCCTGCGGCTAAATGCGCAGGAAACTTAAAAATCAATTTAATCGCGTTCCCATTAGTTTTCCGTATATCCTTTATAAGACATAACGTATTATATAATACACAAATATATTTATCAACTACAAATTTCTGTATACTGTATCAATTCGCTCATGTATACCCAAATTCATGTATACCGTGAATTTGCAAAATACATACATTTTTATATGAAGAAACCTCCAATTATTATATCAGGCCGCGCCGTTTTATTGCATCCATTACCATTTTTGCGATGTCGTCTATGCTTTTCAGCCTGCCCTCTTCCATACAATATATTATATCTGCATCTTCCATGTCCGTTGCAATTTCAATATATTTTTCCATCGCGCGCTGCTGTATGCCATGGTCGGCTTCGTATACATCCTTGCCTTCGCCAACGTATCCGCGGTAGCCTTTTTTGGTCACGTTCTCCTCCGCCGCCTTGGGCAGGATGGAAAAAACTATGTTAAGATCGGGCTTCGGCAGGCCAAAGTGGCCGTATTCCAGATCCATCACCCAATTCACAATGTCCGGCTTGCCCAAATCGATATCGCGTACGCTTTGATACACGGCGTTGGACAATACAAATCTATTTATAATAAGGAAGTCAGTCTCCCCGTCGCGGTAGTCCTTAAAGCTTTCCCATCTGTCCAACGCGAACCACAGCGCCATGCTTTTGCCGTCTATCTCATCCGCGCGCACTCCGTCCGCTCCGCTCAGCAGTTTGCCTACCTGTGCGCCGAAATATGTGTCATACATCGGGTAGTCGCGCCCGGCTACGGTATAGCCAAGCTTTTGCAGGTTTTCTTTAAGCGCGCGCACCTGCACGCCCTTTCCCCCGCCGTCTATGCCTTCTATTGCGATTATCTTTGTTTTGCGCATATGCCGTCTCCCCCGCGTTTTTCGCCTTTGTATTCTATCACATTTGTTTTCCCATGAAAAGCGAAACCGTTTCAAAAATAAGCGTTTGACATTGCACTTTGCTCAAATGCTATAAATACATCGTCGGCACCATTCAGCGCAAAATAATATTATTTATTTTGCAATAAGGTGTTGACACGCTATATTATACACTGTATAATATCATCGTCGAAAGGAGGTACGCGACATGGTGTTTCAATTAGGATCGGCGCTGCTGGATGCATGCGTGCTGGCGGTGCTCGATAGTCAGGATGCATATGGCTACGTGCTTACGCAAAGCGTAAAGCAAGTTATGGATATATCCGAGTCCACGCTCTATCCCGTGCTCAGAAGACTGCAAAAGGATGGGCTGCTTTCAACATATGATCAGCCCTTCTCCGGAAGGCTCAGGCGCTATTACGCGCTTACGGACGCAGGACGCGATAAGCTGAACGAATACAGGGCCGAATGGAAGGCATACACGTTAAGGGTAAATTCACTATTGTACGGAGGGAATAACAATGATGCATTATAATAACAGCACCCACCGCGGCGGCATAAGCCCCGCCACCGAAAGGCGCAGCATGATAGCAAAGGAAGGCTGCCGCGAGGAAGTTATTAAGGAGTTCCATAGGGAGCTTAACGAGCTGCGCACCAGCATAGCGCGCATTATATAAGGAGGATACCGCAATGACCACCAACGAATACCTTGCAAGGCTTAAAAGCTGCCTTGAATGCATAGACGCGAGCGAGCGCGAAGCCGCCGTGCAGTTCTATACCGAATATTTTGAAGATGCCGGCGAGGAAAACGCCGAAAAGGTAATGGCGGAGCTCGGCTCCCCGGAAAAGCTTGCGCGGGACATAATCAAGCAGAGCGCCGGCAGCGCCCCCACCTCCCCCGCCGCCGAAACGGCAGCCTGCGGCGAAGCATTCACAGGCATACATGCCGAAACCATAAATGCAAAGCTTATACTGCTGCGCGGCAATGAATACCGCGTGGATCTGGACTTCCCCGAAGGGCTTAAGAAGCCCGCCGTATCCATACGCGACGGCGTGCTCAGAATAGAAGAAAAGCCCATTCCCAAGCATTTCACCAGCATATTTGACGGCAGCTTCTGGAGCGGCGCCTTCGGCGGCCGCAATGCATGGCGCCAGTCCGTGATAGCCATAACCGTGCCGGATGTTCAGTTCGAAGACTTTTGGCTTGAGACCGTGAACGGCACGATAGATATTACCAAGTCCGCGTCCGGTGATGCAGCCGCCCTGCCCGCGCTGCGCCTGTCCTCGCTCAAATGCGAAGCCGTGAACGGCACAATAAACGTTGAAAGCATCGCGGCGGGCAAGATACATCTTGAAAATGTGAACGGCTCCACCAACGCAACCAACTGCACCGCCACCGCAGGCTGCCATTGCGAAACCGTAAACGGCTCCGTAAAGCTTACGGGCGGCGTGCGCGGCAATGTACATCTTGAAAGCGTTAATGGCTCCGTAGCGTTCAACACAACAGAAAAGCTGGAGCAGTTCAACTGCGAATTCGATACCATGTCCGGTTCCGTATATATAAACGGCGAAAAGCAGAGCCGCAAGCATACCACCGTTATAAGCAACGCGGCCGAAAGCAAGCTGAAGGCCGAAACCATGAACGGCTCCATCCGCGCCAATTTCGCCGTATAACGCGGCTTTTCCCCTGCCGAGCCGACGGCATTCCTCCGGTTCGGCCGTTATGATGTTAAAAAAAGGAGTGATATACGCCAATGGAAAAGAAGCCCACGCTATGGACAAAGAATTTTACTATACTATCGTTAGGCACGGTTGTCAGCACGCTGGGCAACGCCGTGTCCGGCTTTGCAATAAGTCTGCTGGTGCTGGATTACACCGGCTCCACTTTGCTTTACGCCATATTTAGTGTAATGTACAATCTGCCCAAGGTTGTTATGCCCTTCCTTGCCGGGCCGTATCTTGACCGGTTTTCCCGCGCAAAGACCATATATACGCTGGACTTCATATCGGCCGCGCTGTATCTTATCATATTCGCCATACTGAAGCTGAATCTGTTTAACTATGTAACGCTGCTGATACTCTGCCTCATAATCGGCTCGGTAGACAGCATATATCAGGTAGCTTACGACAGCCTCTACCCCATGCTCATAACCCCGGGCTTCGCCACCAAGGCGTATTCGGTATCCAGCATGATATACCCTCTTGCGTCCGTAATGGTGCTGGCCGCAGCGTGGTGCTATGAGCATACGGGGCTTGAGATACTGTTTTTGTTCAATTCGGTAACGTTCCTTATAGCCGCCGCCTTTGAAACACGGATAAGGGTTGATGAATCGCAGATGCAGAACGTTGGCGAGCAGTATAACCTAAAAAAATATATGTCCGATTTCAAGGAGGGCATACGCTATATGCGCGGCGAAGCGGGGCTTATGGCAATAGCGGCGTATTTCACGGTTATGTCGTTTTCGGATAGCGCAAGCAACACGCTCCTGCTGCCGTTTTTTAAGAATACCGAAGGCTTGGGCGTTGAAAAATACATATTCGTCATGGGCTTTGCCGTATTGGGCCGCGTGCTTGGCGGGTTAAGGCTTTATAAGCATAAATTCGACCCAAAAAAGAAATTCGCCATTGCGCTTATGGTGTATTTTGCCATAAATATACTTGCAGGTTCTCTGCTTTATGCGCCGCTGTACGTAATGTTTGCAATGATGCTTATAACCGGGCTTCTCGGCGTTACAAGCTAT
>OQWM01003225.1_pt1 | contig 10937 bp, 10 predicted proteins | sample 1691531 | NCBI WGS metagenome assembly OQWM01 (sample SAMN03418257, study PRJEB22391) | human gut metagenome | biome: human-gut; feature: organic feature; material: feces | host: Homo sapiens | place: Tanzania | collected 2013-01 | reverse complement strand
AAGGTATGTCTTGCCGGATACATGCTGGGTGCGGTTATAGGAATACCGCTTGGAATATTTATGGCCTGGATAGAAAAGGTAGATATGATAGTTCGTCCTGTGTTTGATCTTGTCAGGACAATTCCGGGCGTGGCATGGACATCGGTTATGGTTACTCTTGTAGGAATTGGCTTTATGTCGAAGGCACTTGTTATTTTTATAGCCGCCATGGTAGCCATGATCGTTAACAGCTATTCGGGAATCAAGCAGACAAAAGCAGTTCATTTATGGGTTGGACAGACATTTGGAGCAAATAATTTTGAACTTCTGACAAGAGTTGCAATTCCGTCCGCGCTTCCTATGATCTTTACCGGACTTGATGTGGCTATGGGGGCTGCATGGACAACCTTGGTTGCTGCGGAATTGCTTGCCTCCACATCGGGACTCGGATTTATGATGCAGCAGGCCAGAGGAATTTTTAGACTGGACATAGTAATGGTGGGCATGGTTACGATTGCAATATCGGGATATATATTGTCGCTCATAATCGAATCGAGATAGAACAGCGCAAGCGCTTCATCCAACCTCGGCAGATGATTTCCCTGACGGAACAGAAGATGAAGGCGGATGACGGACTGGTACCTGGAGGCAGCATGCGCAAGGCACTGATGGAGTCCTCTACGGGTATCATCGCTGAGTTTAAGAGAAAATCACCGTCCAAGGGATGGATCAAGGAGGAGGGTAAGGCAAGTATCATCCCGTTGGCTTATCAGGAGAATGGAGCTTCTGCTCTCAGCATCCTTACCGATATCGACTACTTCGGCGGTTATGATGAGTTTATACAGGAGGCTCGCCACGTGGGGGTTCATATACCTATTTTATATAAGAACTTCGTTATCGAGGAATACCAACTCCTGCAGGCGAGATATTGCGGTGCTTCTGCCGTACTTCTGATAGCTGCCTGTCTGACGAAAGAGGAATGTAAGCGTCTTCTTGATATGGCGCACCAACTCGGAATGGAAGTGCTCTTGGAGATGCACAACGACCGGGATTTCGAATATGCAGAACTCGAACCTGATATGTATGGCATCAACAATCGCAATCTCGGTACGTTTGTTACCGATGTGGAAAACAGTTTCCGCCTGGCAGAGCTGTTGCCGAAGGATGTGTGCAGAGTCAGCGAAAGCGGTATCTCCCATCCGGCAGTTGTCAAAAGGCTCCGTGAGGAAGGCGGTTTCCGTGGCTTCCTGATGGGAGAGCAGTTTATGAAACAGGCTGACCCTGGACAGGGACTTGCGGATTTTCTGAAGCAACTGGAAATCAATGGTGAGTTCAGATGAAAATACTAACGAGAAAAAAGAAAGAGAAATGAATACAGATAAAATGTTGGTTAAGGTGTGTGGTATGCGTGATGCCGATAACATTCGCGAGGTATCCCAACTCGGGGTTGATATGATAGGATTCATCTTCTATCCGAAGTCACCGCGGTTTGTGCAGATGATCAGCAGCAAGGCTGGCATTATACCAGACTACTCGGAAGAGCGTATCGAACTTGCGATGGCGCGTAAGACTGCTGAGACTCAAAAGCAACCGGCAAGGGTGGGAGTCTTTGTGGATGATATGCCCCAGAACATCGTGACACGTGTCTATAATTACCGTCTCGACTACATCCAGTTGCATGGTAATGAACCTCGTGAAACCATCGAGAATCTTCGTGCTACCATCGATCCCGACATCAAACCCAATATCAGGATCATCAAGGCTATCAGCGTAAGCTCAGCCGAGGATATCCAGAAATATAAGGAGTATGCAGGCGCTGTTGACCTCTTCCTTTTCGACACCAAATGTAAGACGGTCGGTGGAAGTGGTGAGCAGTTTGATTGGCAAGTTCTGCAGCAGTACGACGGCGAGACCCCATTCCTCCTGAGTGGCGGTATCGGACCGGAAGATGTAGAACGGCTGAAAGCCTTTCAGCACCCGAAGTGTATCGGTATCGATTTGAATTCGAAATTTGAAATCGAACCTGCTCTGAAAGATGTAGAGAAACTCAGGAAATTCCTTTTAAAGGTAAAAAGGTAAAAAGGTAAAAAGAGCATTCTTGCTCTTAAAGGTAAAAAAGTAAAAAACAAAAAATGAATAAGATAAATGCATTATTTGCAAACAATAAAGACCGCAAGCTTTTGAGCTTGTATTTCTGCGCCGGATGCCCAACTTTGGAAGGTACCGGCGATGTAATTAAGGCGATGGAACGCAAGGGCATCGACATGATTGAGGTAGGAATCCCTTTCAGCGATCCACTTGCCGACGGACCGGTTATCCAGAGTGCCGGAACCAAGGCCTTGAAGAACGGAATGACGGTGAAGAAACTCTTCGCTCAGTTGAAGGAAATCAAGGATGAAGTGCAGCTTCCACTCGTGCTGATGGGTTATCTGAATCCTATCATGCACTACGGCATAGAGGCTTTTTTCAAGAGTTGCGTAGAGAGCGGAGTGAGCGGCACCATCATCCCAGACCTTCCTTTTGATGATTATCTGAAGGTGGTGAAACCCATTGCCGACAAGTATGATATCCGTGTCATCATGATGATTACGCCGGAAACCAGCGAGGAGCGCATCCGTTTCATCGATGAGCATACCGATGGTTTCATCTATATGGTCAGTTCGGCGAGTATCACGGGTGCCCAGAGCAGTTTCGGTGATGCCAAGTTGGCTTATTTCAACCACATCAATGGCATGAATCTGCGCAACCCACGCATGATTGGTTTCGGCATCAGCAACAAGCAGACCCTTACCAGTGCGCAGGATAATGCGGCGGGAGCCATCATCGGCAGCAAGTTTGTTACCCTGCTCAATGAAACCGGTGATCCGGATCAGGCATTAGATAGGCTTTTTGAGTGCCTCAAAAAGTAGTTGATAGTTAATAGTTAACAGCGGCTTAGCCTATAGCAGGCTTGCCCTATAAACTATAAATTATAAATTATAAACTAAGTATTATGTATCAAGTTGACGAAAAAGGATTTTTTGGAAAATTCGGAGGAGCTTATGTTCCTGAGATATTATATAAATGTGTAACCGAGTTGCAGCAGGCTTACAAGCCAATCATTGAAAGCGAGGAGTTCAAGAAGGAATACCGCGCGCTGCTGAAAGATTATGTGGGCCGTCCTTCACCTCTTTATTATGCCAAGCGCATGAGCGAGAAGTACGGATGCCAGCTCTACCTGAAGCGCGAGGACCTGAACCATACCGGTGCACACAAAATCAATAACACCATCGGTCAGATTCTCATGGCAAAGAAAATGGGCAAGACCCGCATCATTGCCGAAACCGGAGCCGGACAGCACGGTGTGGCTACCGCTACGGTATGCGCCCTGATGAACATGAAGTGTGAGATCTTCATGGGTGCCACCGATGTGGAACGCCAGCATACCAACGTAGAGCGTATGAAGATGCTGGGAGCCAAGGTGAACCCTGTGCGCACAGGCAATATGACGCTGAGCGATGCCTGCTCTGAGGCCATACGCGACTGGTGCTGTCATCCACAGGATACCTTCTACATCGTAGGTTCTACCATGGGTCCGCACCCTTATCCAGACATTGTTGCCAAGATGCAGAGCGTTATCTCCGAAGAACTGAAATGGCAACTGGAGGAGAAGATTGGCCGCGACTATCCTGATTACCTCATCGCCTGCGTGGGTGGCGGAAGTAATGCTGCCGGAACCATCTACCACTATATTGATGATGACCGCGTGAAGATTTACCTGGCTGAGGCTGCCGGACACGGAATAGATACCGACTATACCGCTGCCACCATGCACTGCGGAACAGAAGGCATCATCCACGGGGCCCGTACCCTCGTGATGCAGACCGAGGACGGACAGATTGAGGAAGCCTTCACCATCAGTGCCGGTCTCGACTATCCGGGCATCGGTCCTATGCACGCCGACCTTGCCACATCGGGCAGGAGTCATGTGCTCGCCATTAAGGATGATGAGGCCATCTACGCCGGTTACGAGCTCACCCGCATGGAGGGCATCATTCCGGCTATTGAGAGTGCGCACGCCGTGGCAGCCCTGAAGAAGATGAAGTTCAAGAAGAATGATGTGGTGGTGCTCACCGTATCAGGCCGTGGCGACAAGGATGTAGAAACATATTTGAGCCATAAGGAAATGGCAGGAGAATACGGCAATTTTTAAATAGTTAATAGTTTATAGTTAATAGTTAACAGAGGCTGCGCCGTTGAGCACGATTGTCAAAGCGGTTTATGCTATAAACTGTAAGCTGTAAACTATATACAGTAAATCATAAATTAAATGAAGTTTAATTACAAGACAGTTACCCGCAAGATTCTCGCCGACCTCTATACGCCGGTGGGAGTCTACATGCGACTGAGAGATATTTATCCGCAGTCGGCTCTGATGGAGAGTTCCGACTATCATGGCTCCGAGAATTCGCGCTCCTTCATCGGTGTGCATCCGCTGGCAAGCATCGCCGTGAGTCATGGTGAGGTCATCAAGACCTATCCCGACGGAAGAGTAGAGAAAGAGCAGCTTCCTGCCTTCGGTGCCGGTCAGGGCGAGGAGTGCAAACTCGCCATCTCAAAGAGTATCAACGACTTCATCTCTTCCTTCCATGTAGAGGGCGAGAGCAAGGAGTTCTGCGGACTCTATGGATTCACCACCTTCAATGCGGTGAGATATTTTGAGAATATCCCGGTCAAGGATACCACCATGGAGAAGAATGATGCGCCCGACATCTATTACATCATGTATAAGGACATCATCGTCTTCGACCATTTCAACAACACCATGGAGCTCATTGCGCTCCAGGAAAGTGAAGATCCTCACTCTTCACTTCCAGAGCTCGACGATCTGCTCAAGGCGGTGAACAAGGCAAATGTGAAACCTTATGATTTCCACCCGGTGGGCGAAACCACCTCTACGCTCACCGATGAGGAGCACAAGGCAAACATACGCCGATGCATACAGCACTGCCTGCGCGGAGATGTATTCCAGATTGTGGTGAGTCGCCGCTTCGTACAGAAATATGAGGGCGATGATTTCAAACTCTACCGTGCGCTGCGCAGCATCAACCCTTCGCCTTACCTCTTCTATTTCGACTTCGGCGGTTTCCGCATCTTCGGTTCTTCGCCTGAAACCCATAACCGCATCGTGGGCAACAAGGCGTTCATTGACCCGATTGCCGGAACCACCCGACGCACAGGAGATATGGAGCAGGACCGCAAGGCTGCCGAATTCCTGCGCAACGACCCGAAGGAGAATGCTGAGCACGTGATGCTGGTAGACTTGGCGCGAAATGATCTGAGCCGCAACTGTCATGGGGTGAAGGTAGATTTCTACAAGGATATGCAGTTCTACAGTCATGTCATCCACCTCGTGAGTCGTGTGAGCGGAGAATTGGATGAGCATGCCGACCACATCAAGGAGTTTATTGATACCTTCCCTGCCGGCACGCTGAGCGGTGCGCCTAAGGTGAGAGCGATGCAGATTATCTCAGAGCTGGAGCCTCACAACCGCGGTGCCTACGGAGGCTGCATCGGTTTTATCGGTCTGAACGGCGACCTGAATCAGGCCATCGTGATACGTACCTTCATTAGCCGAAACGGCGAACTCTGGTTCCAGGCGGGTAGTGGAGTAGTGGCAAAGAGCAATGATGAGTATGAGCTAGAAGAGTGTAACAACAAGCTCGGTGCGCTGACCAAGGCGATTCACATTGCTGAAGAGTTGTAATAGTGATTAATTATTAGTGATTAGTGATTATTTCTCGCTGATTGTACTCACTACTCACTAATCAATAATAAATAACAAAAGATGAAAGTAGTAATCATAGATAATTACGATTCCTTTACCTATAATCTGGCCCATCTGGTAAAGGAGTTGGGAGCTGATGTTACGGTTTACCGCAATGACCAGTTCCAGTTGCCGGAACTGGAGCGTTTCGACAAGATTATTCTCAGTCCGGGTCCGGGCATCCCTTCGGAGGCAGGACTGCTGATGGATGTAATCCGCAAGTATGCAGGTCGCAAGCCGATACTGGGCGTATGCCTGGGTCATCAGGCCATAGGCGAGGCGTTTGGTGCCAAACTTACCAATCTTTCTGAGGTGTATCATGGAGTGGCAACCCCTTGCACCCAGTTTGGTAACGATGTTATTTTCGACGGGTTGGACAAGCGCATAGAGATTGGCAGATACCACTCTTGGGTAGTAGACCGCTCGGGATTCCCCGACTGCCTGGACGTTACGGCAGTGAGCGATGATGGTTGCATCATGGGTCTGAAGCATAAGAACTATGATATTCATGGTATCCAGTTTCATCCGGAAAGCGTGCTGACGCCTGACGGCAAGAAGATGGTGAGAAACTGGTTGGAAAAAGCTTAATGACCTTAATGGCCACCATGACCGCATGGTGGTTGTTGAGGTTTTTGTTTTATGATAAGAAAAAGCAAAGCCTGACGCTCTCTCGAGTGCCAGGCTTTTCCTAACAATCTTAACCCTCGCTACAATCCTCTCACGAGTTTCGCGAAGCATATTACCTAAACTGATTTTTCCAAAAATGGAAAATTAAATCTTTTTATTTTTACAATCAATCCTTTTACATATCCCAAGCCACAGCACTCGCACCGAGTACGGCAGCTGAACTGCCATCAAGGGTAGAAACAAGGAATTTAGCCTTACCCTTGAAGGTGCGGAGCACGTGCTCATCATAAGCCTTCTGGATAGGTTTCATGATGAGGTCGCCAGCCTTGGTCAGACCACCGAAGAAGACGAAAGCCTCTGGTGAAGAGAAGGCTGCGAAATCAGCACAAGCCTCACCGAGCATCTTGCCGGTAAACTCGTATACACGCAGTGCCAGCTTGTCGCCCTTGCCTGCAGCAACGCTCACATCATAAGATGTAATATCCTCAGGGTTCATCTCGCGGAGCAATGAAGGCTCATCGCTCTTCTCGAGGAACTCGCGTGCTGTGCGAGCCACACCAGTGGCAGAGCAGTAAGCTTCGAGACATCCTGTACGGCCGCATCCGCAGGTACGGCCCTCTTTGCCACGTACCATGGTAACGTGACCCAATTCGCCTGCGAATCCGTCGCAGCCGTAAACCATCTGTCCGTTGATGACGATACCAGAGCCAACGCCTGTACCGAGTGTAACGTCGATGAAGTTTTTCATGCCTCTTGCTACACCGTAGGTCATTTCGCCGAGCGCAGCAGCGTTGGCATCATTTGTCATACCTACAGGCAGGCCGCCGAGGGCTTTGCTGAACAAGTCGGCCAATGGTACCACTCCGTCGTGTGCCCAAGGAAGATTTGGAGCGAATTCAATGGTTCCATTATAATAGTTTGCGTTTGGCGCACCGATACCCATTGCCTTAATCTTGTCAATGCCGCCTACCGTATCAATGATAGGCTGGAGAGCTTCTACGGCTGCCTTCACATAGTCTTCAACTTTTTCGTAACCGCCTGTCTTGATGGCAGTTGTTGCTTTGATCTCTCCGCGAGCATCTACGATGCCGAAAACTGAATTTGTACCGCCGAGGTCAAGGCCTATTACGTACGGTTTAAGTGTATTATCTGTCATGTTAATTATTTAAAATTAGTTAGAATTATTTTATTTCTCGGCAAAGATACTGAAAACTTTTGAATCTCGTTTATTTTTAAATATAAAAAATTTTAATTTCCTTTTTTTTTCTGCCAGACGATTTGCTGTCCGAAGTTTCTCTGTTGCCCTAAATCCTGTTTATATTCATGCAGAACATCCGCATAATCCGTGTAATACGTGCCCGAAAATATAAAAAACGGATATAAAATGAACTTTTAGGCGAAAAAATTGTGCTTTGTGCCCGAAATTTTGTAACTTTGCCGACTGTTAGAAATTGTAACGATACTAAGATGAATTTAGCATTTCCAATTGAGATAAACATCCTTGACTTCATATTCAAAGGAATTGTCATCGGTGTTCTTGCCTCAGCCCCTATGGGTCCGGTAGGCATCCTTTGCATCCAGCGTACACTCAACAAGGGTCGCTGGTATGGGTTTGTAACAGGTGTGGGTGCCGCATGCAGCGACATTGTATATGCTCTGTTTACAGGCTTGGGCATGAGTTTTGTGATGGATTTTGTGAGCAACTCCGAGAATAAGTTCTATCTTCAGATTTTCGGCAGTCTGATGCTCCTCGTGTTCGGAATCTACTGCTTCAAAAGCGACCCGATGAAGAACATGCACAAGTCGAGCAACAAGCAGGGTACCCTGATGCACAACGGCATCACGGCGTTCCTCGTAACACTCTCCAATCCGCTCATCGTGTTCCTCTTCATGGCCACCTTCGCGCAGTTTGCTTTCGTCGTACCGGATATGCCGGTAGAAATGGGAGTAGGGTATCTCAGCATCGTCTTCGGAGCCCTGCTGTGGTGGTTCGGACTCACCTGGCTCGTCGACAAGATTAGGAACAAGTTTGATACCAACGGCATCGTCATTATCAATAAGGTAATAGGCAGCGTGGTCATCATCTTCTCCATGATCGCTCTCTTCGGCACGATTTTCAATCTGTATCATCTGCCGGAATTTTAAAAGTCCTTAAACAGTTTTTTTACACCCCTTCAATCAGAAGAAGGCAAAGCATAAAGTTCAAAAGTTAACAGTTCAAAGTTTATGTTTGTAGCACAAGAATTAAGAAAGAAAAGTATCGCAGAATACTTATTATATATGTGGCAGATTGAGGACATCATCCGAGCTTACGGATGCTCGCTGCCTGTCATCAAGAAAAATTATGTAGACCGGTTCGACTTTACACCTGAGCAGCGCGAGGAAGAACTCGACTGGTTTGGCAACCTGATTCGTATGATGAACGAGGAGGGAAAGCGCGAGGGAGGACACCTTAATATTAATAAGGTGATACTCAAGGACGTCATTGACCTGCACGGAATGCTGCTGCAGAGCACCAAGTTTCCTATCTACAATGCCGAATATTACAAGGTGCTGCCTTTCATCGTAGAGCTGCGCCAGCGGGGCGACAAGGATCTCAACGAGATTGAAACCTGCCTCGATGCCCTCTATGGTGTGATGATGCTGCGCCTGCAGAAGAAGGAAATTACGCCCGAAACCGAAAGGGCCATCAAGGAGATTACCGTCTTCATAGGTCTGCTCAGCGATTATTACATCAAAGACCGAACCGAGGGACTCAAGTTTGATGATGACGACATGTAGTGATTAGTTATTAGTGATTACTTTTTAAGAATATACATTATTATATATATATACAACAGGATGAACGAAATAGAAAGAAGAAGAACATTTGCCATTATCTCTCACCCGGATGCTGGTAAGACAACATTGACCGAGAAGTTTCTGCTTTTCGGTGGACAGATTCAGGTGGCAGGTGCCGTAAAAAATAACAAGATTCGCAAAACTGCGACTTCTGACTGGATGGATATTGAGAAACAGCGTGGTATCTCGGTATCTACATCTGTAATGGAATTTGATTATCTCCCTGCCGGACAGGAGGGAGAACCTTATAAGGTGAATATCCTGGATACGCCAGGTCACCAGGACTTCTGCGAGGATACCTACCGCACACTTACAGCCGTAGATTCAGCCATCATCGTGGTTGACTCTGCCAAGGGTGTGGAGGCACAGACCCGCAAACTCATGGAGGTGTGCCGCATGAGAAATACCCCGGTAATCATCTTCATCAACAAGATGGACCGTGAGGGACGCGACCCGTTTGATGTGCTCGACGAGTTGGAAGCAGAGCTCAAAATCAAGGTTCGCCCGCTGAGCTGGCCTATCGGTCAGGGTGCCCGTTTCAAGGGCGTTTACAACATCTACGAGCATCAGCTGAACCTCTTTACCCCTAACAAACAGCGAGTTACCGAGAAGGTAGAGGTAGACATCCAAAGTTCAGAACTCGATGAGCGGGTTGGTGAACGTGAGGCTGCACAACTGCGTGAGGAACTGGAACTGGTAGATGGTGTTTACCCTGAGTTTGAGGAAGAAACCTACCGTTCGGCCGAGGTAGCACCTGTGTTCTTCGGTTCGGCACTGAACAATTTTGGTGTTCAGGAACTCCTCGACTGTTTTGTTCATATTGCTCCATCTCCTAGACCCACCCAGGCAGAGGAGCGACTGGTGAAGCCTGAAGAACCTAAGTTCAGTGGTTTCATCTTCAAGATTACAGCCAATATTGATCCAAACCACCGCTCCTGCATCGCTTTCTGTAAGATATGCTCGGGCAAGTTTGTGAGAAATCAGCCATATTACCACGTGCGCTTGGATAAGAACGTACGTTTCTCTTCGCCTACCCAGTTCATGGCACAGCGCAAGAGTACCATTGACGAGGCTTATCCGGGTGACATTGTAGGTTTGCCAGACAACGGTATTTTCAAGATAGGAGATACGTTGACGGAGGGAGAGAAGATGCATTTTCGCGGTTTGCCAAGCTTCTCTCCACTCCTTTTCAAGTACATCGAGAATGATGACCCGATGAAGAGCAAGCAGTTCCAAAAGGGATTGGAGCAGCTCATGAACGAGGGTGTGGCGCAGCTCTTCGTCAACCAGTTCAACGGCCGCCGCATCGTGGGCACCGTGGGTCAGCTGCAGTTCGAGGTTATCCAGTACCGCCTGGAGAACGAGTACAACGCCAAGTGCCGCTGGGAGCCCGTGCATCTTCACAAGGCTTGCTGGATAGAGGCAGATGACGAGAAGGAACTCGAGAACTTCAAGAAGCGCAAGTACCAGTACATGGCCAAGGATATTGAGGGGCGTGATGTCTTTCTTGCCGATTCGGGCTACGTGTTGAGCATGGCGCAGCAGGATTTTGAACATATCAAGTTCCATTTCACATCGGAATTCTAAATCAATGTAAAAAAGATGGATGAAGAAATTCTAGATTACAACGAGCAGAAAGAGGGATGGGTCAGTAAGATGGTGGATTGGCAGAAAAAACATATTT
>OQWM01003222.1_pt1 | contig 10944 bp, 11 predicted proteins | sample 1691531 | NCBI WGS metagenome assembly OQWM01 (sample SAMN03418257, study PRJEB22391) | human gut metagenome | biome: human-gut; feature: organic feature; material: feces | host: Homo sapiens | place: Tanzania | collected 2013-01 | reverse complement strand
ACAGTAAAGTTTGACCATGGTACCAGAAGAAGCAGACCACCTCGGTGAGAAATTCGATTCGTTAGGCCAAGACGGCAAACGAGCCTTGCTCTTACACGAGACTCAAGGCGATATAGAGCACGATTCCCGAGACGCAACACCACAACATCGATTTAGTCTTGATCGCCACCGCAACAACGCCGGCCGCCGCAATCCAGGGAATCAAGCCCTGCCACAAGCCGGCGTCGAAAGCACCGGGGCTTATCAAGTCGTTAGCAACCAGCGCCGCAAAGGCGGCCGGCGGGATATAACCCAAGGCCTCGGTAACGCGGGGCGAGAGCGTTCGTCCACGCAAGGCAAACGCCGGGGCGATGCGAAAGAACGCGATGGCCGCCCACGACGACAGCCACAGGACCAAAAACTCATTAACGGGCATCGCGGGCACCCCTTCCATCAGCGAGAGCATCGCATGCAAGCGCCGCGGCAACACCGACGAGCACGCTTACCGGCACGGCGATATTCGTCCACCCCAAGAACTTGCATGCGGCGACGGACGCCGCAGCCAAAACGGCGGCTACAACATTGCCGCGCGACGGTCGCTGCGAAAAGAGCAGGCAAATAAAGAGCGAGGTGCAGACAAAACCTGCAATGGCCGTGGGAACATCGATGACGGAACCAGCGACGGCGCCCGCTGTGCACGAGACACCCCATGTTGCGATAAGGATCACATTGAGCGCAAAGGACTCACGCGGACCCCAGTCGTCCCCCTCAACCAGCTTAGCCAACGAGATGCCGTATGCCTCCTCGGTGAGCGTCGCGGCGACCGCCAACGTCTGACGCTTCGAGGCACCCGTCAGATGCGGCGCAATCGATGCCGAATAAAGTGCGAAGCGTGAGGAGATGGCGGCGACGGAGGCGACAATCGATCCTGCCGGCACGCCCGCCAGCCACAGGTTGCAGATCATGAACTGCCCGCTGCCCGTCACAAAGGTGCTGCTCAGGGCAAAGACCATCCAGGGCTCCATCCCTGTCTGTGCCATAATCATTCCGCACGGCGCGCCTATCGCAACATAGGTAAGCATCACCGGCCAGACGGTTTTTACGATTTTGAGCACCATAACGTTCCTCATCAGACAAGCTATCCAAACCGCATGTACGGTGCGGCAGAATTATCGTCCGATGGCAGGCGAGTTCACCTACAATTGCCACCGGATCGAAAGACACAACTTTTTAGGAAGTCATTATGACAGCTATCGATCGGCCCCGGGCGGTCGAGGCCTTCAAGACCTATACCGATGCCTACGACGCCACCAATCCGCGCATCGCACTCAAAATCGAGCACACCTATCACGTGGCGGAAGCGTGCGATGCCGTGGCGCGCGAGCAGAACTGGTCGACAGAGGATATTGACTTGGCCTGGCTTTGCGGTCTGCTGCACGATATGGGCCGCTTTGAGCAGCTGCGACGCTGGGACACCTTTAAGGATGCCGAGAGCATGAGCCATGCGGCGCTAGGCGTCGAGGTTCTTTTTGGCGAGAACCCCGCCGACGCGCCCGCCACGACCAACATCCGAGATTTTATCGAGACCGACGAGTACGACGAACTCATCCGCGCGAGCATCGCCTATCACAGCGATTTTCGCCTGCCCGCGCATCTCGACGAGCGTACGCGAAACTTCTGCGACATCGTACGCGACGACGACAAGGTCGACATTATGCGCACCATCGCCGACAGCACCGTCGATACCATCCTTAAGGTCGATGGGGACACGTTTCTTTCCAGCCACTTCTCGGCACCGACACTTGCCGCCTTTGAAGAGCGCCGCTGTGTCGCACGCGACGAGCGCGAAGAGCCCGCAGACTACTTGGTGGGGCTTATCTGCTTTATGTTTGAGTTCGTCTATCCGGCAAGCCGCGCGCTGGCGCGCGAGCAGGGAGATATCTACCGCCTGCTCGACGCGCCCTTTGGCATTACGCGGCCCTTTACCGATCCCGCCGCACAGGCGACCTGGGAGCGCCTAAAGGATGAGATGCGCACCTGGCTGGCCGGCGCTTAACACCCAAGCTGGGCCAGCAGCTCTTCGACGACCTCGACGGCGTCGCCGACAACCTTGTACTGGGCGGCGCCAAAGATGGGGGCATCCGGGTCCTCGTTGATGGCGATAATGCACTCCGCCCCACCGATGCCGGCAAGATGCTGGATGGCACCCGAGACGCCGATGCTCACGAGGAGCTTGGGCGATACCGATACGCCCGTCTGACCAATCTGATGGCGATACTCCAGCCAGCCCGCCTCCACAACAGGACGCGTGCAGCCAAGCTCGGCACCCAGAGCCTCGGCGAGCTTTCGCATCAGGGGCAGGTTTTTCTTGGAGCCGATGCCGCGACCCACCACGACCAGACGCTCGGCATCGGCAATCGAAGCCTGCTGTCCCCACTCCTCGGAGGGAATCGAAATCTCGACGCGAGCCTTAACGTCTTCTGCAAGCGTCACCTGGGCAATCGTGCCGGAGCGGCCGTAGTCAAAGTCAGGCGCCTTAAAGATGCCGGGACGCACCGTCGCCATCTGGGGGCGGTGATTGGGGCAAATGATGGTGGCCATCAGATTTCCGCCAAATGCGGGGCGTGTCTGCTGTAGCAGGCCCGTCCCCGTATCCATCGAAAGCACGGTGCAGTCGGCCGTAAGACCCGTCTGCAGGCGCACGGCAACGCCAGGTGCCAGCTCGCGGCCAAAGGCGGTCGCACCGTACAGAATAGCCTCGGGCTTGCGCTCGGCGACCAAATCGCAGATCAGGCGGGCGTAGACCTCCGCGTCGTTCTGACGCAGGCGCTCGTCGCGACAGACCATAACTTCGTCGGCGCCGGCACAGACCAGATGCTCCAGCTCCTCAAGCGAGCTCTCGGGGCTCATGCCGACCAGCGCCACCAGACGGCAGCCGCGGGCATCGGCAAGCTCGCGGCCCTTGCCCATGAGCTCGTAGGCAACGGGAGCCACCGTATCGTGCTCATCGGTCTGCACGTATACCCAAATGTCTTGGTATGCATCGAGATCAGCTGCGCCGGCGGCCTCATCACGCTCGATTGAGATAGCGTTGACAGGACAGGCATCGACGCACCCACCGCACAGGATGCAGCTGTCGGTCACACGGGCACAGCGGTTGGGGCGCTCGCCTTCCACCACAATGCCGCCCGAGGCGCAGGCGCGAACGCAGCGACCGCAACCGATGCAGGCTTCGCTATCGATAATCAGTCCGCTCATCTATGCCATCCCCTCGATAATCTTGGCAAGTTTTGCCGCCTGCTCGGACGCCGTTCCCTCAACAACCTCACACGTTTGGTCGCGGTCGGGCACAAACGAGCGCACGACCTGCGTCGGCGATCCGGCAAGGCCACAACGCGAGGGATCGGCGTTCACGTCGGCAGCACTGACCACGCGCACGTCCGCCTCCTCGGCCGCACGAATACCGGCGATGCTCGGCATGCGCAGCTGGCCGATCTCCTTAGCGGTCGTCATCGCGCACGGCATCTCAAGATAGACCGTCTCTTCACCGGCGTCGCATCCGTGGACGAGCGCCAGTGAGCCACACGTCGTAAAGCCCGCGCTCTGCACGCAGCTCACGTCGGTCACGCAGGGAATCTCGAAGGCGCCGGCAAGCTCAGGCCCGATTTGCGCTGTATCGCCGTCTACCGCCATCTTGCCGCAAATGAGCAGGTCAAAGTCTTCATCGAGCGCCTCGATACCGCATTTGAGGGCATACGTGGTCGCCAGGGTATCGGCGCCTGCAAAGGCACGATCGGTTAGCAGCAGCGCGTCGTCGGCGCCACGTGCGATGCAGTCGCGCAGCAGCGATTCGGTCGCGGGAATACCCATCGATACCACCGTCACGCGTACATCCATGCCAAAGCCGATAAAGTCGTCTTTAAGTGCCAGCGCGCACTCCAGAGCGCTCGCGTCAAAGGGATTGATGACTGCCTGCTTGCCATCGCGCACGATGGTATTGGTCTTGGGGTCCATCTTGACCTCGGTGCTACCCGGCACCGCCTTGACGCACACCACCATATGGAAATCGCTCATGGTTACGCGCCCCCTTTCTGGACGAGTTCATCCAAGAGCTTCTCCGAAAACAGGTTTCCGCGGCCCAGCTGTCCGACAGGATCGAGTTGGAGCTTGAGCTGCGCCGACTCGACCATGGCCTCGTGGCCGTACATCGTCTCCAAGAAGCCCGCCTTGATCTTACCAACGCCGTGCTCGGCGGAGACGGCGCCACCCATGGCCGTGACCTCGGAAGCCCACTGGGCAAACAACTCGCCGCCGCGGCGGTAGTCCTGCGCATCGCGCGGAAGAATGTTCACGTGCAGGTGGTTGTTGCCGATATGGCCCCACGCGGCGGACTCGAGACCGCTTTGGGCAAGCGTTTTGCGATAGAGCGCGACAACGTCGGCCAGGCGCGCGTTGGGCACTGACATGTCCGAGCCCAGCTTGGTAATGGTGGGGTCAGTGCGGCGGCGCTCGTCGATGAGCATATTGACGCTCTCGGGCACCGCATGACGGAAGAATCGCTGGCATTCGCGATCGACCTCGGTGCGCGCGACCCATGTCGCATCGTCACGGCCGCCTGCAAGCTCCAACACCCAGCCCAAGTGATACAGCTCCTCAGTCGCCTGGGCCTCGTCGTCGCAGTCGAGTTCCACGTAGACGCAGACTTTGGCCTCTTTGTCGAGCGCCGGCAGCGAAGAAAACGCCGTCGACTGCTCACGCTGACGGCGCAGGATATCCAGGGCGCCTGCATCGAAATATTCGATGGCGGCTGCATGGGATAGGACGGGACGCACGGAATCGGTAAAGGACACGGCCTTGTCTTCGCTGTCAAAGAAGCAGCTCACGCCCCAAACGACCGCAGGTGCCGCCTGCAGGGCAATCTCGAGCTCGGTGATGACGCCGAGCGTGCCGCAGGCGCCGATAAAGAGGTCGATGGCATCCATGTCGTCCGCGACAAAATAGCCCGATGCGTTTTTGGTCTTGGGCATGGCATAGGAGGGAAGATCGAGCTCGAGCGCACGGCCTTCCGCTGTCACGAGCGAAAGGCGACGACCATGCGCAAAAACCTCGCCACGGCGAAGCTCGAGCAGGTCACCGTCGGTCAGCGCGACGTGAAGGCCCGTGATATGCGGGCGCATGGGGCCGTAAGCGTAGCTACGGGCGCCGGAAGCGTTGCATGCCGCCATACCGCCCAGGCAGGCAGATGCCTCGGTGGGATCGGTGGGAAAGAACTGCTCGGGGGCTTCCTGGAATTCCTCGTAAGCCTTAAGCGAAGCCTGGTCCCAACCTGCGGTCGGAAGCACCTTCTTGCCCAGCTGTTTGCGCAGCTCAGACAGCACGACGCCGGGCTCAACACGCAAGAGAAAGTGGCCTTCGTCATCGCGGCGAAGGCCTAGGTAGCGATTCATGCGGGAGGTATTGAGGATGTGGCCGCCATGGGGCACAGCGCCGGCAGCGAGACCCGTTCGAGCGCCCTGGACAGTCACCGGGACACCGTCGACATGGAGCTGCCGCAGGATGGCGCGAACCTCGTCTTCCGATGTTGGAAACGAGATGCTCGAGGCCTCGCCCGACGAGCGAGACTCGTCGCGACCGTATTCCTCGAACTCATCGGTGAAGGGTTTGATGGTTGCAGACATGCAGAACTCCCCTTTAGCTAACTACAGTGTTTGCAGGGAGATGTTACCGCATCGTTTCGTTGACGTGTTCGAGACCGTCTCCATAATTGAGGATTTTTACGTCCGTGCAATTCGGCGAGTGGCTGCTAGATCTCGGCAGGCGATGTTTTTGACACATATCGCTTCGCCGCCAACGATCGCGAAATTGGCACTCGAAAAATGTTGAAGTATTTTTTACCACCTGCTACCTGCGGCGATGCAAATCCGTCAAGCATTTGGTCAGCTTTTGGTCAAGTAGCGGCTGATACGGTCGGCATCGACAGCCAAACCGATAGAAGTTTTGGCCCCAGAAGCAGGGAGGTTCCCATGGCATATTACTGGCCCCAGTACGGCGTCGCCATCGAAGTCGACGACGATCCCCATCTCCTGCCTTTCGAAGAAGAGGCATTCCCCGACACGACGGTCTACCACGTCACTACCGATGTGATCTGCGACCCCGAGTCGTTCTCGGCACTCGCCCACCACATCGCACGCATCCACGACATCGAGCTCCCTCCCGACTTCGATGAGCTTGTCTGCTCGCGCCGCCTGATGCTTCATATGCTCTTTGGAGCTGACCCGTCCACGTTCGCACGCGTCTACACCACCAAGGACGCCGCATGAGCGCGAAGAAGTTGCCCCAACTCGCGAGTCCGGGGCATCGCAAGAAACTCATCGCTATCTGTCTGGCTATCGTCTGTGCCCTCGTCGCCGTAGGCTTGTACGCCTGGCAGTCGCAGCCCGTACCCGAAGCGGGCGCCTCAGTCACGACGGCCGAGGGCAAATCGCGCCAAGAGATCCAAGATGAGCTCGACGCCATCGTCCGCGACAACATGATGACGATCTCGGTCGCACCGGTCGCCCAGTTGCAGGAAGGCGGCAAGTTGCGCGTCAACGTGCAAAACGTCCAGGACAACAAATTCCCCCAGCGATTCCGCGTCATTCAAAACGACGAGACCATTTATGAGTCCGGCATCGTCGAAACCGGCAAGACGGTCGAGACGTGTCCCGCCGGCGACATCGAAGAAGGCGAGGCGTATATCGAAATCCAGGCACTCGACACCAAGACCCATGACAACCACGGCAATCCGACGCGCGTCAAGGTCCGGGTGGAACAGGCCGAGAACTAACCCCCTAACGCCCGCTGATCATTGCACGCGGCCACCAACACTCGTCCAATCATCGCGGGGACGGCCCGCGGCGAATAGAAAGGAACGACCATGGACATCACCAGAAACATGAACGGAGCCAGAGCGCTCGTCGTGGGCGCAGGGCTCGCGCTCGCGCTCGCAATGGGCGCCTCCCCGACGCCAGCCATGGCAGCCGGGCGTGTTGGAAGCACGAAAGTAATGGTCAGGACCGAGATCGACAACATCGAGTTCAAAGCACCGACGGTTATTCCCTTCGTCGCCACGGCCGACGGCACGCTTCAGGGTCCCTCAGAAGATGCAACCACCATCGACAATCATTCGGCCTACGGCATCCATGTCACCAACATGAAGATCGACGCCATGAACACCTGGACCATTGCCGCCGACGCAAAGACCGGAACTGCACAGAATTCCATTGACTTTAAGGTCGGCCCCGAAGGCGCACTCCAGGACGCCAGTGCCGCAACGCAGGGAACAGGAATCGATCTTTCCAAGAACGCAACCTTTGATATGGGCTATCAGGGTATTGCCGGCGGTTCGGACAAAATCAAGCTCAAGACGAGCGGAAATGTCGCCCGCGTCACGCGCGACATCTTCCATATAACCGGCGAAGGCGATCAGGTTGCAACGATCACCTGGACGGTCGAGCCCGGTGCGCACACGGCATAAGGCGATCGCATCTGCCGCCATCGTCGGCATCTTGGCGCTCGCGCCGGCAGCGGCCTTTGCCCAGCAAGAACAGGCGCAGGCCGCCACGCAAGTGACGGTCGACCTCTCGGGGCTCGACCGCGGCGACCGCCAGGAACCATTGGCGCAAACGGGCGACGGAAAGCAGCTCTTGGCAGCAAGCGTCGCTGTGGCAGGCGCGGGAGCTGCCGGACTCGGCCTGCGCATCAAACGCAGCCAGTAGCCAGACACAGGCAGGCCACACATAATTTGGTAAGGAGACCCCATGGCATCGAAGAACCTTTTGCCCGTCGTCGCACTCTGCGGCGCGCTCGCAACCGGAACGCCTGTCGCCGCTTGGGCGACCCCCGTCATGGCGGACTCCTTGCCGGCAGCCCTAAGCCCCGCACCAGACCCGTCGAGCACCATCATGTGCAAGCGATTTTCGCTCAAGCAGGCCACGATCCTGACCTCGGGATGCCTTCGCCGGAATACGGACGCCTCGATAGTCGTGGATATCGAGCGCTCGAATAAGGAAAACGAATCCCAGGCAGGTTGTGCCGTCTGCACATGGCATTCGGTTGTGCTTGACGCAGATGACGATCCATGCGATTTGGAGCTGCGCATCGACATCGCTTCGATCGATGACTCGGCGAACGGAGCGAAGGTCGCCTTCGACAGCACGTTTTTCGAGAAAGGAGGCGGCATATGTCTGGGCTGCGCCGCCGCGAATGCAGACGATGCGCAGCCCACCCTCTCATTCACGGCATCGTTGCGGCTGACCAAGGCCGGCACCGATGCCATCGCGGCGGGAGAAGCGTCCCTGCTGTTCTACGCCGTCAGCACCGAAGACACAGACATTCATTTCGAGAAGTCAGCCGGGGCACTCAGCCTTACGCGAGGGACGAAAGCAGGCCCCATTGAGATTGATGCCCACGCGCTAGGCAGGCAATGCATTCTCGCCGACCCGGCGCTTCTCGAAATGGAGTGGAACGGATCCGGGGCCGTCGGGATTGCCCCCTCCGCGCTTGGAGCCAAGACGCTTCCCTCAAACGAAGGACCCAGCAACGCAACCATAAAAGAAGAGGGCGCAGACAAAGAAGCAGGTATGGACGACACGCCAGCGCTGGCAAACAGCGTCCCAGCTTCTTTCGAAGCCCCGGACGAAACCGTTGCCGATCCAAACGATTCCGAGCTTGCGGACAGCCTAGGGCTTGCTGGTCCTCAAGAAGTCGATGAGGGCAACTGCTGCGTGCTTGCCGCGCTCGACCACACAGAGACTATCGACGCCGCGAACATCGAAGTTGCCGCCGCCAATCAGCCCGTCCGCAAGTCGGCCATCATCGCATTTCCCGAGTCCGTCGAGGTCGTCTTTTTGCCATCGGGCGAGGTTGTGGCCCCGACACTGCTCACCTTGCTGGGTGCTAAGAATACTCGAAACGAAATTAAAAAGATCACGGTTGTTGACCCTGCAACTACCGCCAAGCTGCGTCTATACGCCGTTGCCCCAGACGGAAGCAAGACCCTGGAATTCGATGGCGACACGCTCCTAGCCTGGCGGCGTCTGGACATTATGCAAGACGTCTCGTATCAGATCGAACTCGAAGGGTTTGATCGAGCCCGCGATGCCAATATCATCGCCGCGGCTATTGAATCCCCACAGCAACTTATGACACTGCGCTTTGACTACTATCCCTATGTCCCGACAACTACCTGAGGCTTAAATGCTGCGCGTCGTTTCTAATACCACTTATATAACGTATTAGATGAGTCGCGATGTGCCTCGCATTCCGTTCTGCTACGATTGCCACGTTGGCATCAATACGGGAGGGCTCATGCCGGGCTTGGGAACAATCATCAACGTTGTGCTTTTGATTGCGGGCGGTCTTTTGGGATTAGCGGGCGGTCGCTTTATCACACCGCGCATCCAAGACACGCTCATGAAAGCATCGGGGCTGTGCGTCCTGTTTATCGGCTTGGGCGGCACCATGCAAAAGATGCTCGTCATCGACGGCGGCGTCCTGTCGACCACCGGCACCACCATGTTGATCGTCTCATTTGCGCTCGGCTCGCTTATCGGCGAGGCCATCAACCTGGAGGCCGCCATCGAAAACCTCGGCGAATGGCTCAAGCGCAAAACCGGCAGCGAGGGAGACAACGAGTTCACCAACGCCTTTGTCTCTGCATCGCTCACCGTGTGCATCGGAGCCATGGCCATTGTGGGATCGATTCAGGACGGCCTGCTCGGCGATTGGTCCACGCTCGCCCTGAAGGGTGCACTGGACTGCATCATCGTCTGCACCATGACGGCCTCGCTCGGCCGCGGCTGCATCTTCTCGGCCCTGCCCGTCGCCGTGTTCCAGGGAACGATCACGCTGTTTGCCGGTGCGCTCTCCCCCATCATGACCACTGCGGCCCTCGACAGCCTCTCACTCGTGGGGTCCATGCTCATCTTCTGCGTCGGCGTCAACCTTATCCGACCTCAGACCTTCCGCACGGCCAACATGCTCCCCGCCGTCGTCATAGCCGTCATCTACGCCCTCCTGTTCTAAGTCTATCTTCATAGCGGTATCTCGAACATCTGTTTGATGCTGTGCTATGATATGAGGTCACCGACACCGTATAGGGAGAGGAGAGGGCGGTGGCCGACCAGGACGTCAAGATGCTCATCGAGCGCATTATGGCCGAGGCCCGGACCCATCAGTCCGCCCGCTTCTCAAACAAAATCTATGCTGACGAGCCGATTCTTAAGACCGGCCGTCAGATGCAGAACTTCCTCCCCGACCAGTACCGCAAGATGCGCGAGATATCGCGCTGGCAGGATGATCCCAAGGGCGGCGCGGGGCGTTGGCTATCGGAGGCGGAGCTCTTTTACCGTCAGGGCCTGCTGATGGCCGACTTCGAGGACGATTGCCCCTACGACGGCACCTTTAAGTCGTACTTTCCCACCTACAACGCCATGAGCGACCGGCAGCTGCGTGGCTACTTTACCTGGCGCGCCCAAGTGCGTCGCGGCAACATCGAGGAGACATCGACCTCGTTTGCTTTTCTGTATCTTTACGAATTGATCTGCGGCATTGGCGTCGACGACCCACTCGATGGCTTTGACAAGATCAAGGCCTTTTGGGATGCCTATCGCGCCTTTGAGCCCGGTATCGACCGGTTCGCGCGCGTGTGGCTGCAGGATTACGCCGTATTCCACGGACTCGATCCCAAGCTGCTACACGACTCTAAAACCGTTGCATTCGACAACGCCCTCATCGAGCTGCGCCGTGCAGTGCGAGACCTTGTACCCGCGTCGGCGCCGTCGGCCCAGGCCCCCAAGCGTCGCAAAGCCTCAGAGCCCACGCTCCCCCTTCCGCCCGATGAGGCGCGCGAGGAGCGACTCATGGCCGCCATCAATGCGCTCTCCACGTACAACCTGAATAACTCACGGCTCGACCGTTCTCACC
>OQWM01003220.1_pt1 | contig 10948 bp, 6 predicted proteins | sample 1691531 | NCBI WGS metagenome assembly OQWM01 (sample SAMN03418257, study PRJEB22391) | human gut metagenome | biome: human-gut; feature: organic feature; material: feces | host: Homo sapiens | place: Tanzania | collected 2013-01 | reverse complement strand
AGATACCGTGAGGAAGACCATTGGTAGCATTGCGACGCTTAACATCGTTCTTTACGACCTTGCCATCGACTGTTAATACATCTACAATCTCGTCCTCGTCAACATCTACAGCAGAGATACCTGTTGTAGCCTGTGTGCAGACGATAGAACCATCGGCAGCAAGAGTAGAATCGTCCCAAAGAGAACCATCGGTAGACTTGATAATCCAACCGCTTGCAGGTTTTGTACCTGGGAAAATGGTAAGTTTCTCACCTACAATAAATGTACGACCAGCCTGTGGTGCAATAACGATAGTATCGTTACCAGCCATGCTGAAGATAGAACCCTTTACATTAAGCTTACTGTTTGATGTTGCGCTAACATTTACTACAAGAGTAGCTCCAGCCTGCATTATGGCATTAGAGTTTGTCGTGAGTGTAGCAACAGCATCATCTGTCATGCCAGGCTTTACAACTGCACCAGTCTGAGCAACTATACTGTTGGTAGTACCAGTTCCTGCGAGAACAGCACCCTTGCCTACTGTCATAGTTCCTGTTGTAGCAACACCTGAAATATTGAAGATTGTGAGCTTACCTTCTTTCACAGTTATGCTTGATGTATTCTCATTGCCCTTGATAGTCCAGTTGCCTGTTCCCATCTTGGTAACAGACTTAGTAAGAAGTTTACCTGAGAATGTAGCATCAGCATTGTTGTAACCAACAAACCATGATTCATCACTACCTCCAAAAGTAGGTTTTGTCTTGAATGACGAATAGCCAGAAGCATCTGTCAAAGCACCGACATGAAGAGCAGCAACAACACCATTACCTGCACCATTCTTGTAGTGACGAACTGAAGCACCATCACCAAGAGAGAGTGTAGCAAGCTTCAAGTCTGTAACATTTGACATCAGACGTGCACCACCATTGATATGCAATGTTCCTGCAAGCTTGCTCATATCTGTACTGATATCATAGCGCACACCACCTGTATTCAAAACCAAAGTTCCGCTACCGCTTACACTACCCTTCAATCCTGCACGCTCGGCACCATTGATAGTAAGTTTTGCACCTTCTTCGATAGTAATAGCATTTTGGATAGTAGGAACAGAACTCATACTTCCATTAGCAACAAAATTATATTTTGTATCCTTACCTGTCACCAAGAATGGTACAGTACCTAAAGACATGCGCCAATCACCTTGTGCTATTATTCCACCTGCCAACACAACAGATTTCACAGGGTTTGTTGTTGTCTGACAGAGATTTAATTGTCCATCGCCTTCCTTTACCAATACAGCATCCTTACCGCTGATTATACCGCCAAGAGCAAGCGAACCATTAGATTTGACTATAGAGATACGAGCAGTATCCTTGATAGCTATGGCATGGTTGGTAGAAGAGTTGGTACCTGTGAACTCCAAACGTCCGCCATTGATCTGCAAGTTGTCAGCAACAGCAGTAGATGTTCCTATAGGACAAACCTGACCAGCATCGAGAATGTCGGCAATAGAGAGTGTACCGCCATTGATGATGGTGCGACCTGTATAGTCGTTATTCTTGAGGTTCATCACCAACTTACCATTTCCTTCCTTCACCAAGTCGCCTGCGCCAGATATTGCACCATTGCCATTAAAGGTATAGGTACCATTGGTATTTACAACCACTCCGTTCTGTATCATCTTGGCATCGAGCTGAACTGTCTTTACCGCAGCATTGTCATTGAAGACAATCTCGTCGTTCTTTACGAAAGGAGTAGCAGCACCATTAAGGGCGAAGTTCTGTGAAGAATAATCCCAAGAAGAGCCTTCGGCACCTGTCCATTCCACATTCTGAGCAGCATCGCGCGAGCCACTAATATTGATAACGATATTCTTGCCGACAATACTAATCTGGTATGGATGACCGTCAAGGCCCTCTACCTTCAGCATACCATCGGCTGCTGTGATGCCTTCGGTAGTTTCAACCAAAGTATATTCTCCCTTCAAGAGTTCATTATCGGTAGTTGTAGGATCGATAACAAAAGTGAGAGGCTTAGAGATTGTCAACGCACCATTAACCTTTATCATATCAGCCTTACCATTGCCGAGAGAAGCCTCTACAACAAGACCATTAATCTTACCATTAGCTATGTTGAGCGACTTACCGAAAGTCATAACCTCGCGAGGCATCAGTCGGCATCCCTTATTATGGAGTGAACCTTCGAGTTCTACATCGCCATTGATAGTTGTCTTACCGCCAAGCGAACCAAGGGCACGCAAAGAGAGGTTGCCAGAGATAGTGCCATTAACATTCAGCACACCATTGCTGACGATGGTCTTACCTGTTGTTGTGATGTTGGCATTGATAGTTACATTGCCACGCTCACTCTTCCATACATCGCCACTTCCACCTATTGAGCCAGTACCAGAGATAGTATAGTCGTGGTCTACAGGTGCCATAAGGTATGTAGCAGCAGGTTTAACTTCGGTATTGAGAGCAATAGCATTGGTGTTGGCACCAGAGATATCGAACACTACACTCTTGCCATCAGCATAGTTGGTAGCAGAAGTCTGATCGAACGAAGTAAAGCCAGACTTACCATTAGCCCACTCTGTACCAGAGTTCCAACGAAGGTCGGTCTTCATAACAGCTGGCAATGGAGGCATTGGCATATCGTAGCCAAGATAGAAACCTGTGTTAGGCGACTGATAGTAGCCACGGGTGGTGCAGTCGAGACGATAGTGTGGGTCGTGCTGCAAGGTGTAGAAGCTATAGTCGGTAGGAATATTGGTGGTATAACCAACAAGACCAAGGTTGCGTCCACCTTTATTATATAGTAGGACTACTTCCTCGCGCCAGTCACCAATGATATCGCCCATGAAAGCAGGACGAACAGCCCAACCAGCATGGGTAGCCCACTCGCTCTCTTGTGAGAATTCTGCAAGACGTGAGCCATTATATTTGGTTATCATCACATTAGAGCTATAACCGCTACCTCCAGGAGAGTTTATAACCTCGCGCGCCAAGTCGCCATCCCACCATATTCCTTCGTATGGATATGATGTTTTGCCTTCTTTGATAACATTTCCTTTGCAGTCGTAGAGGTTGTCCATCAAGCTATACACCTCATAGCCAAGATGATCAGGATCTACATCCATACATTCGCCACGACCAACATCATACACATTTGGCAAATACCATTCCTTAAGGTGTTCGCCTGTAGCAGCATCATATATGACCTGTCCTAAAAGGTTTGACTGCTGGATGGCATATACTTCAAGACCAGGACGTGTAGGGTCGATATCGCTAACACGATAGCGGTCGCCATGGCCGATACCTGCTGATGCCACCATATCTTTCTTAGGATTTACGCTAAAGCCACCCTGTACAAGTTCATCGATACCATCACCATCAACATCGGCAACACGCAACTGATGGAACTCTGCTGGCCAAGGTGTCTTATCGTTGCGGCTCCATGTGTAGCTATGATGCCAGTTAGAAGGTGTGCCGTTATTCCAATCATACTTGAATTCAAATACATAGTTATGATGCTTCTGACCATTCTTGGTACGGTCCAAGCATTCCATCATCAACGAAGGATGCACGCCGTCGGAGTATGTGATACAGAAATGACCTGTCATAAAGGCATACTCATGACCACGGTTATCGTCCATATAGTCGGCACGATTGTCGCGAGAATATTTGTCTTCACCATCCTTAACCTTAGAATAGTCGAGCTCGGCACTATTTATTTCTTCGCCTGTCAAACCATCTACTACCGAGATATAGAAAGGAGGATTGCGCTTTTGCTGGTCTTGATAGTCGGTGATGCCATCGCCATCGATATCAAGGATGCTACTCTTGAAAGGATATAGTCCGAAGTTGTTTGCCGACTTATTCCAGAAGCGAGTACCCTCACAAGTACGGAGCATAACCTCAGCCTTACCATCGCAGTTGATATCGTAAGCCAACACTTCATCATTCTGACCTTGGCAAATCCATACATTTGGTCCCATATCGATAGTCCAAAGATATGTACCATCGGCTTTATATGCCTGCACCTTATCGGTAAGTTTATCATGATAGCGCGACACCTGACCAACAATATAGTCGTATTCGCCATCGCCATCAAGGTCGGCAGGCCAAATATACTTAGCATCGAAGCTATCAGGATGACAAATCTCGCCCTCAAACTCTATCTTCATAAAGGTGTTGGAGTATGGCTGATGGCAGCGTGGACACCGCCAGCAAGTCCACCCTCATCAATTCCCCCCTGCCCACGCTGGTGTTCCGGCCGGATACCGGGGAGATCATCTGGAGCAACGAGAGCTTTTTGCAGCTGGCCGGCGTCCGGGAGCATCTCTTTGAGATGCGGCTTTCCGAGGCCGTACCGGATTTCCAGGTCCAGTGGCTGCTGAGCGGAAAGCAGGAAAGCCCGGAGCGGGTGGAGCTGAACAATCACCGTTTCCGGGTCTACGGCAGCCTGGTGCGCTCCCGGAACCGCACCGGCGTGCAGAGCCTGGTGGCCACCACCTACTGGGTGGAGACTACGGAGGCCGATCATCTGAGAGAGGTCTACGAGGCCAGCCGCCCGGTGGCGGCGATCCTGATGCTGGATAACTACGAGGACCTGATGAAGGCCTGCGAGGATACCCAGCGCAGCGCGGTCCTGGCGCAGATCGACGAAAAATTGCAGACCTGGGCCAACGCGGGCCAGGGTATCCTGCTGAAAACGGACCGGAACCATTACCTGTTCCTGTTTGAAGAACAGTATTTTCAGCATTTTGTAGACGAAAAGTTCTCCATTCTGGACACTGTCCGGGCGATCCGTGTGGCAGAGAATATCCACCCAACCCTGTCCATCGGCATCGGCAAGGATTCTCCCAGTATCCCGGAGCTGTACAAAAACGCCAAGCTCTCGCTGGAAATGGCTTTGAGTCGCGGCGGCGATCAGGCGGTGGTGCGGAATCAGGTGGACTTCGCCTTCTACGGCGGCCGCACCAAGGCCACGGAGAAGCGGACCAAAGTGAAATCCCGCGTGATGGCCAACGCCTTCCGAGAGCTGGTCGCGGACGCGGGAGAGGTCTACATCATGGGCCACTCCTTTGCGGATATGGACGCCGTGGGCGCTGCCGCGGGTATCTGCTGCGCCGCCCGGAAGCGTGGAAAGCAGGCCCGGATCGTCATTGACCGGGAGCACACCGCGGCCGAGACCCTGATCGCCCGGCTGGACGCGCTGCCGGAGTACAGCGGCGTGTTCCTTACCCCTGCTGAGGCATTTTTGCAGATGCGGGCCGACACGCTTCTGGTAGTGGTGGATACCAACCGTCCGGACATGGTGGAAAATCCCCAGCTTTTGGAATCCTGCAACCGGGTGGCGGTCATTGACCATCACCGCCGGGCGGCGACTTATATCGAAAACGCTGCCTTCAACTTCCACGAGCCTTACGCCTCCTCCGCCAGCGAACTGGTGACGGAGCTGCTGCAATATCTGGTGGAACCTACCGACCTTCTGCGGGAGGAAGCGGGGGCGCTGCTGGCGGGTATCGTGCTGGATACCAAGCATTTCACCCAGCGGACCGGCGGCCGCACCTTTGAGGCGGCGGCCTTCCTGCGGCGTTCCGGTGCGGATACGGCGGAGGTCCAGCGGCTGTTCCAAGGCGATTTGAAGGATATGGTCACGAAATACGATATCATCCGCCGCGCGGAGATGTACCGGAGCAACATCGCGGTCTCCGTGGTGGAGGAGCCGGGCGTGGACCGCGTTGCAGCGGCCCAGGCGGCGGACGATCTGCTGACCCTGAAGGGCGTTCAGGCTTCCTTCGTGATCTACGCCGCCGAGGGAGCGGTGCTGATGTCAGCCCGGTCTCTGGGCGAGATCAACGTGCAGGTGATCCTGGAGGCCTTGGGCGGCGGCGGCAACTCCACCACCGCAGGCGCACGGATCGAGGACACGGACCCGGAGAGCGTCCGTCAGCAGTTGATCGGAGTCCTAGACGCATACTTTGAAAAGTGAGGCGGCCTATGAAGGCGTTTTTGAAGGCGTATGCGGTCTGCCTGATCCTGATGGAGGTATTTATCTTCTTTGGTGGGTGGATGCTGTTTGATCTCAGAGGTACCGGCATCTATCGGGCAGGCGCTGTGATCGCGCTGATTCTGGCGATTGCCGTCTGCACGTGGAGCAGCACGGCGCAAAAGGTCGAAGCGCTGGAAGCGGAGCTTCAGGAATTGAAAAAGCAAATTCATTCAGAACATTCGGAAAGTGAGGATATATAACATGAAAGTGATTTTACAGCAGGACGTGAAGGGCCAGGGCAAGAAGGGCGAGATGATCGAGGTTTCCGAGGGCTACGGCCGGAACTTCCTTCTGCCCAGAAAGCTGGCGGTGCCTGCCACGGCGGACGCCATCAACACCATGAACCTGAAGGAGAAGGCCCGCAAGGCCGAGGAAGCCCGGCTGAAGGCTGAGGCGCAGGAGATCGCCGGGAAGCTCCAGAACTGCCCCGTGAAGCTCAGCGCCAAGGCCGGCAACGGCGGCAAGCTGTTCGGCGCCGTGACCAACAAGGAGATCTCCGAGGGCCTGAAGGCCCAGTACGGCGTGGATATTCCCAAGCAGAAGATCGTACTGGATGAGCCGATCAAGGCCTACGGCAGCTATCAGGTGAAGGCCAAGCTGGGCTTTGAGGTCAGCGGTACCGTGTACGTCACCGTCTGCGAGGAGAAGTAAGACTAATTCAAGGGGGATCAGGATACACCGTCGCGGCAATACGATTTGCAGTCTCTATGATAAGACTGCAAATCGTGCCGCATCCTCGAAACAGCCTTGCTTATTCCGCCACTGGCGGCGCTGCGGCGGTTTCCCCTTGAGTAAACCCCGCACCAGTGAGATCCACTCACTGGTGAACGCTGTCCAAGGCAGCTGAGTCAATGTGTTTTTGTCAGGTACAGAAGGTGAATTGCCCAGCAGGGGCAAGAGAGGCTCCCCTGGGGGACGCCCTGACAAAAATAATTGCATGTCTAAATGTCTAACTTGCGCTTCCGGAGAAGCGGGAAGGAGAGTTCCATGGCTAACGAAGATCTTCTGCTGCGGCAGATGCCCCATTCGTTGGAGGGCGAGCAGGCCGTTTTAGGTTCCATGCTCATCGACGAGGGCTGCGTCAAGGACGTGATGGATAAGCTGGTGCCTTCGGACTTCTACCTGCGGCAGAACCGGGAGATTTTTGAGGCCATCTACACCATGTTCACCTACGCCCGGCCTATTGACGGCATCACCGTCTGCGAGGAGATGCAAAAGGCCGGGACTTATGACGAAAATACCACCCGCTCCTATCTGGCGCAGCTCATGGAGATCACCCCCACCAGCGCCAACGTGATGGAGTATGTGGCCATCGTTCGGGATAAGGCGTTGCTGCGGGGCGTTGCTCAGGCGGCTGGGGAGATCACAGTGCTGGTGCAGGAGGGCATCGGAGAAGCCGCTGCCATTCTGGAAGCTGCCGAGCAGAAGATCTACGCCGTCCGCCGCGGCCAGAGTGCGCAGGATATGGTGCCTCTGCGGATGGTGCTGCCGGATGTGCTGGACCGGCTCAACGAGATGAGCGAGAGCGAAAGCCGACTTCCGGGCCTGTCCACCGGCTTGTCCGCTGTGGACCGGAAGATCAGCGGCCTGAATAAATCGGACCTGATCCTGCTGGCGGCCCGTCCCGGTATGGGCAAAACCTCCTTTGCGCTGAACGTGGCACTGAATGTGGCGAAGTCTGAGAAAAAGACCGTGGCCATGTTTTCGCTGGAAATGTCCCGGGAGCAGCTGGCGACCCGGCTTCTCAGCTCCGAAGCCTGTGTGGAGAACACCCGGCTTGTTACCGGCTCTCTGCGGGAGACGGACTGGGAGAAGATCGCCGCCGCTGCCGGCGTATTGAATAGAGTGGATATCCGTATTGACGATAACCCCATGCTGAGCGTGGCGGATATGAACGCCAAATGCCGCCGGATCGACAGCCTGGGTCTGGTGGTCATCGACTATTTACAGTTGATGACCTCCGCATCCGGTGGACGAAGCGGCGAGAACCGTCAGCAGGTGGTCAGCGAAATGTCCCGTATGCTGAAGGTCATGGCCAAAGAACTGAATGTGCCGGTGATCTGTCTGAGCCAGTTGTCCCGTGCTAACGAGAAGCGGGACGATAAACGGCCCATGCTGTCGGACCTCCGTGAATCCGGCGCCATCGAGCAGGATGCCGACATCGTAATGTTCCTGTACCGCGACGATTACTATAACGAGGATTCCGAAAAGCGGAATATTGCCGAGTGTATCGTAGCGAAAAACCGTCACGGCGAGACCGGCAAGGTGGAGCTGCGGTGGATGCCGGAGTACACCACCTTTGCCACGCTGGAAAACCGCTATGATGAGGATGACTGATCCTCTGACGGCGGTGGATCTGCCGGAGGGCGGCGCACTGTGCGCCGTGTCCGGCGGACTGGACTCCATGTGCCTGCTGGAAATGACGGTCCGGCAGGGACAGAAGCAGGGACGGCGGGTAGCCGCCGCCCATTTCAATCACCAGCTCCGGGGGGCGGAGGCGGACCGGGACGAGGCCTTCGTCCGGGACTGGTGCGCCGCCCGTGAAATTCCTTTTTTCGCGGGCCGGGGCGATGTCCGGGCCTTTGCGGAGGAAACCGGACGCACCGTTGAGGAAGCCGCCCGGCAGCTGCGCTATAAATTTTTGGAGGAGACCCGGCGGCGGGAGGGCTTTGGCTGCATTCTGACCGCCCACCACGCCGATGACAGCGCAGAGACCATGCTGTTAAATCTGCTGCGGGGCACGGGCCTGAAAGGGCTGACTGGCATTCCGGAAAAGCGGGACTGTATCCTGCGTCCGCTGCTGAGTGTGACCCGGGCGGAGCTGGCGGCCTACGCCGCAGAACACCGCATCCCCTTTGTGGAGGATTCCACCAATGGGACGGACGATGCGGCCCGGAACATGCTGCGCCATCAGGTGCTCCCGGTTTTGAAGAAGCTGAATCCCAGAGTTGTGGAGAACATGAGCCGCACGGCATCGCTGCTGGCGGCGGATGAAGCGGCTCTGGACGCTGCGTGTCGAAAACTGCTGGCCCAATGCGCCGTGACCCCAAACGTTTCCGGAATGATCCCCCTCGCCGTGCTGCAAGACGCGCCGGAAGCCCTGCGGGGACGGCTGGTGCTGGCGGTGCTGGCGGCAGTGGCTGGCCATGAAAAGGATTTGACTGCCGCTCATATCCGGGCGGTTTTGACGTTGGACCGGGGCCAGCTTTCCATGCCCTACGGCGTCACGGTCCTCCGGGAGCCGGCGGCGCTGCGCTTTTTCAAGGCGGCGTCTGCGCCGGCGGTGCAGGCCGTTACCGTGGGAGAGATCATCACATTCGGTCAGTGGCAGGTTAGTCTGGCAGAGTCGGCCGGTGAGGGTGTTTCCATTTCCATCCCGGAGGACGCAGCCCTGACTGTGACGGCCTGGGACCCCAAGGACCGACTGAATGGCCGCACAGTCAAGCGCCTGTGCGGAGAGCGGGGAATTTCCCCACAGGAGCGGGACCGGCTTCCGGTCCTGCGGGTGAACGGCATCGCGGCGGCGGTGCCGGGACTGCCTATTCAGGAAAATTTCGCACCGGACCGATATGAGCGGGCGGTGCGGGTGATATTTTTAAAAGTGACAGAGGAGAACAACAATGAATAGTGAGATGGAGAAAGACATTCTCAAGGTTCTGGTAACGGAAGAGGAGCTGAAGACCCGGATCGCGGAGCTGGGTGAAGCGCTGTACAAGCGGTATGAGGGGCATCGGCCCCTGTTTCTGGGGGTGCTGAAGGGCTCCTTCATTTTCATGGCTGATTTGATGCGGGCTTCCCAGCTGATGTGCGACGTGGAGTTCATCGCTGTCAGCTCTTACCAGAACGGCACCGTGTCCAGCGGCCGGGTGCAGATCACCCATGATCTCCAGCAGGACATCACGGGCCGGGAGATCGTCATTGTGGAGGATATTCTGGACTCCGGCAATACCCTGGCCTTCCTGAAAAGCTACCTGATGGCAAAGGGTGCCAAGAGCATCTCTATCGTGACGCTGCTGGATAAGCCCTCCCGCCGGGAAAAGGCGGTGGAAGCGGATCTGTCCGGCTTTGTGGTGCCGGACGAATTCGTGGTGGGCTACGGTCTGGATTATGCCCAGCTTTACCGGAATCTGCCTTACATCGGTGTGCTGAAGCCCGCCGTTTACGAAAACACCTGAGCATGACCGGCGATTCCCGGCAGGTGCGGGAAGCGCCGCAGCCGCATGTATGCGGCGATAATACAGAAAGGGGGGATCCCCCGTATGGTAAAAAGAAAACCCGGCGTCAGCATCCTACCGCTGATGCTGATCGTGATTTTATGTGTCAGTTGGCTGACCCAGCTCAATCAGCGGGATGAGATGACCTATGATGAGATGGTGCAGCTTTTTGAGCAGCAGAAGGTGGAAGCCTTCCGCTTTACGGATTCCAGCACGCTGATGCTGCAGGTCAAGGGCAGCGACCAGCCGGTCCGCTGCCGGATCCATGACTATACCCTCTTTTACAGCGATCTCAATGATCTGGTAAAGGAGCAGAAAGCAGCAGGGATCATCAAATCTTACAGCTATCCCCCTCCGGAGGGGACTGACTGGCTGGGGATCATGCTCCCCTATCTGATGATGGCGCTGATGTTCGGCGGTATGTGGTACCTCATGAGCGTCCGGGCACAGGGAGGCATGGGTCCGGACCGGATGGCAAAGTTTGGCTCCGCACAGATCCGAGGCCTCAGCGAAAAGGATAAACAGGTCACCTTTGCTGATGTGGCGGGGGCCGACGAGGAAAAGGAGGAGCTCCGGGAGATCGTGGAGTTCCTGAAAAATCCAAAGAAGTATATCGACCTGGGTGCCCGGATCCCCAAGGGCGTGCTGCTGGTGGGCCCTCCGGGCACTGGCAAGACGTTGCTTGCCAAGGCGGTGGC
>OQWM01003218.1_pt1 | contig 10949 bp, 11 predicted proteins | sample 1691531 | NCBI WGS metagenome assembly OQWM01 (sample SAMN03418257, study PRJEB22391) | human gut metagenome | biome: human-gut; feature: organic feature; material: feces | host: Homo sapiens | place: Tanzania | collected 2013-01 | reverse complement strand
TCTGCATATCAAGGAGTTGGTCTCACTACTTTACGGTTTAGCGGACAGTAATAATAAGTTATAGGAAAGCCCTTTGCCCTACATCCGTGTAATCCGTGCTATCCGTGTTCCTCAAAAAGTCATACCTTGGTAGTTCTCCGTTCCTTAAATCCGTGTTCCATTTCATAAAACTGTCACAAATGACACTTTTGTGAAATGGGGGGTGTTGGATGAGATGTGATAATAACCTCCTTTTCCTGATTCCTTGCGGGAAAAGTTTGTGTGTGTGAATTGTGAAGTGCGGATTATGATGACCACGGAGATTCTGTGGTAATGCGTGCTGCGTAGTTTTGTTGAACACGGATTCCACGGATTCCACGGATACTTATTTAGAGAAACCCTTTCTTGTATCCGTGTTCGTTAATAGAAACAATCTGTGGTCTTTTAGAATTCTATGTATGGCTGGAGGCGCTCTATGTCTCTTGGGGTGAACTCCTTGAGGGACTCCAGGTCGGATGGTGAGCGGAGGGGACCTTTGTCGGTGCGGCGCTCGTAGATGGCACGAGCCTGATAGAATGTGATGTAAGGGTGACGGCGCATCGACTGCACAGAAGCCTTGTTGAGGTTTATCTTGCGGGTTCGGGTGTGCGAGAGACAAAACCAGTCGAGCACATCATCGGGCATGGAACAAGACTCCATCACCTGCTCTACACTCACGAAACCGCCCAGACTCTCGCGGTAACGGACTATCTGCGAAGCACGATAAGAGGCTATACCAGGAATCTTCTTCAGTTGGTTGGTGTCGGCTGTTGCCAGATCCACTTGCACCAGACTCTCATATTTCACCGGCCTCTGTATTGTATCGCGGGGAACTGAAGGTGATGATGCAAGTGAAGATGAACGGGCGGGCAGGGTGGAAGCAGTGTCGGCAGCAGAAGCTTTGGACTGGGGACGAGCGGCACTTGGCCTGCTCTCCCTGGCTTTGGCAGCAATGGCTTCAGCATCTACATACCGGTAACGCTCGGCTATACGTATCTGAGGCGAAAGCCGTTGCCACATCTCATTGGTCATGCCAGGTGTGCGTGCGAAATCCTCTGGCGTGTGATAACGCCCATGCTTGGCACGGTAGTGATAGATAGCATGCCCGATGATGTGCTCGACTGGTTTTGTCTCTCCACGGAGCCAGTCCCAAGCGCAGAAGCTGTGTGCTGTCAGCTGTGTTCGGGTCAAAAGGGAAAGTCTCCACAGGAGTCTCCTCGGTGGCATAAATATATGTTTTGCCCTTGCTCTGACTCTTGCTTGTGTGCTGTTTGGTGGTGCGCTCGGTGCGCTGGCCAGCAGACTCTTTCCCGCTATCCTCCTGAGTCCATGAATACACGAAGAAGCCCAGCACCACCAGCACCAGCACCCACTCCAGCAGGAGCAGTGCACGACGGTCGGCACGCGAAAGGAACGGTCGGCGCCTCATTTGCCCAGCAGTTCGTGAAGGAAGATAGACACAATGGCCACAGGCACCACGTAGCGCACCAGGAAGATGTAGGCACGCAGCAGGCGGAAGCGTAACTTGCCCCCGTTGGTCAGTTCGCTCTCCACCAGCCGCCTGTCCAACTTCCATCCCACAAACAGGCAGATGATGATGCCGCCGAAGGGCAAGATGAACTTGGAGGAAACGAAGTCGAAGAGGTCAAAAACCGTCATGCCAAACAGGCGGCAGTCGCTCAGCAGGCCGAAGGAAAGAGCGCACAGGCACGAGAGAGCCACACAAGTGCATGACACCCAGGTGGCTGCTGCACGTCGTGAGATGCCGGTAACCTCGAGCAGATAAGCCGTAACCGGTTCGTGCAGCGACATTGCGCTGGTGAGAGCTGCCAGCAGGAGCAGCATGTAGAAGAGGCCGCTGAACACATAGCCTACTACAGGCACAGAGTGGAAAGCGATGTTGAACACATTGGGGAGAGTCTGGAACACCAGTCCCGGACCGGCATCCACAGTAGCACCTTCCACACTGAACACGGCAGGGAAGATGATGAATCCGCTCAGAACAGCCACAAAGGTGTCGATGGAGCAGACACTGAATGCCGTCTTCACCAGATTGGTGTCGGGTCCGAAGTAGGATGCATAGGTGCACAGACAGCCCATAGCCAGACTGAGCGAGAAGAATGCCTGCCCCATGGCACTAAGCACCACATCGCCCGTAATCTTGCTGAAATCAGGCCGAAGCAGGAAAGTGAGCCCCTGGGAGGAACCAGGCATGCCGAAGGAGCACACTACCAGAATGCCTATGATGAGCAACAGCATGGGCATCATCACCTTGGAAAACCGCTCGATGCCCGAGCGCACTCCGCGCACGATGACCATGTGGGTGACTGCCATGAAGACAGCGGCACAGAGGATGGGCTTCCAGGGATGGGAAACAAAGGTGGTGAAGAACTCCCCGTAGTTTCTCTCGGCCTGCAGATGACCCATGAGCGACTCTACCATATAATAGAGCGTCCAGCCGCTTATAATAATATAATAGGAGAAGATGAGGAAGGCAACGAACACACCCTCCACACCGCCTATGCGCCACCAGGTGCCAGGTGCCAGTTTGGAAAAAGCGCTCACCGTATTGGCATGCGTATGACGTCCGATGACGAACTCGCTTATCATCACCGGCATGCCCACCAGCACCACGCACAGCAGATATACAAGGATGAAAGCGGCACCGCCATTGTTGCCCACCTCAGTGGGAAAGCGCCACACATTACCCAGTCCTACAGCACTGCCCGCAGCGGCAAACACTACGCCCAGTTTGCTTCCGAAGTTGTTTCTCTTTTCTGTCACTTCCTGTTTCTGTTTGTCTGCCCCGTGGGAGGCTGTCTGCTTCCTTGGGACGGTTTTGATTTAGATGAATGAGGGGAAGGATGGTTCCCCTGTTGATGCCAGCAGGCTGATACCGAGTGCGTCAGGCCATCAGCTGGTTGAGGAACACGGCTCCCACGCCCACTGGAGCCACCCAGCGGATGAGGAACAGCATCACGCGGGCAGCCCGGCACCAGCAAGTACCCTCGTTGGTCAGTTCGCTCAGTGCCAACTTGCGGTCAAGATACCACCCCACGAATACCGTGATGAGGATGCCGCCCAAGGGCATCATGAACTTGGCGGTAATGAAGTCGAAGAGGTCAAAGAACCCCATGCCGAACAGCTTCACGTCGGCCCAAGCGCCGAAGGAGAGCGAGCAGGCAGTGCCCAGCACGATGGCTACAGAGGTGACTATGATGGTGGAGCAGCGGCGGCTCACATGATAATTCTCGTGGATAAAGGCAGTGGCTATCTCGTTCATAGAGATGCTGCTGGTGAGTGCAGCCAGCAGGAGCAGCAGATAGAAGAGGCCGCTGAACACATAGTTGAGTACAGGCATGTGTGCAAAAGCCGTGTTGAACACATTGGGCAGAGTGATGAACACCAGTCCCGGACCGGCATCGGGTACCATGCCAGGTACGCTGAACACGGTGGGAAAGATGATGAAACCGCTCAGAACAGCCACCAAGGTGTCTATCGCACACACATTGAAAGCCGAAGAGACCAGCCGGGTATCGCGCCCGAAATAGGATGCGTAGGTTACCAGACAGCCAATGCCCACACTGAGCGAGAAAAATGCCTGGCCCATGGCACTGAGCACCACGCTGCCCGTAATCTTGCTGAAGTCAGGACGAAGCAGGAAGGTGAGTCCGGTAGATGACCCTGGCATCGTGATGGATACAGCCACCAGAAGCAGCAGGATGACGAAGAGCAGCGGCATCATGAGTTTGGAATACCGCTCGATGCCGTTCCTCACGCCGCGAGACACCACAAAGTGGGTGAGCAGCAAGAAGAGATACACATAGAGCAAAGGCCGCAGAGGGTGGGCTGAGAACTGGCTGAAGTGGGCGGAAAAGTCCTGTGAATGCATCAGTTGTCCTGTGAGCGACTCCACAGTGTAGTTGAGCGTCCAGCCAGCCACCACGGAGTAGAACGAGAGGACGAGCACTCCCGCCAGCACACCCATGAAGCCTGTGAGCACCCACGGTTTGCCTGGAGCCAGCACCCGATAAGAGTGTACGGTGTTGGTCTTCGAAGCCCGTCCGATGACGAACTCGCTCACCATGACCGGCATGGCCAGCAGAACCACACACAGAAGATAAATGAAGATGAAGGCGGCACCGCCATTGCGGCCCACCTCAGTGGGAAACCTCCAGATGTTTCCCAGACCGACTGCGCTGCCTGCCGATGCAAGCACCACACCCAACTTACTGCCAAAACTGCCTCGGCTGTCCATTTGCTGTGCTGATGAAGTTAAGTTCTATCGTGCAGCCAATACATTCCGCTCGCACGAATTGCAAATATACAAAGAATTTCCCTACCTTTGCATCAATATTCATACAAAACAGCTACGCATGCTTACACATTATATAAAAACATACCCATTGGGCTTACTTGTCACTCTGGCTATACTGGTTCTTTCCTTGGCTCCTATTCCTGAGGTGCCGGCAGTGGAGGATGTTCCCCTGGCTGACAAGTGGACCCACATGGTGATGTATGCTACCCTCACGCTCACCATCTGGTGGCAGTATCTGCGCAGTCATAAGTGCATCTGCTGGCAGCGGCTCATCGTCTTCGGCGTGCTGGCTCCCGCAGCATGGGGAGGCTTGATGGAACTGGCACAGGCTTACCTCACCACCTACCGCTCAGGTGATTGGTGGGACTTTGTGGCCAACAGTATAGGAGTTTTGATAGCCGTTGCCATTGCTCTGGTCGTGCGCCGCTGGATAAAGACGGTGTGCCGCTAAGGCAGGTTCCCCTTCTTTAGATTGTCTTTTCATGCTGCCTGTGGGTTTGGGGGATGGGTATTGTTGGCTCACCCTACAAACTTGGGGGGAGCCGGGAGATGGGGACCGACGGAAAGCGCTTCGTCACTACACGCTTCCACAAGAACCGTCGGCTGGGCTTTCTTAAGAGGCACCGCAGCAAGCTTATGTCTATATTTCGCAAGGCCGACTAGGTAGGCTTGCATATCGATTGCTGCTGATTGTCAAACAAAATATCAATTGGCACACAGGGAGAAGAAGGCTTCTGATGCACTTCCAGTTAGTCGTCTTGAGGGAGAATGCGCTTTCCGTCACCGTCCAACCCAAGGCTGGACGGTTGATGAAGCTTGGATACTTTGGCATCGAAGTATATATTCTCTGACCGTCCAGCCTTGGGTTGGACGGTGGAGCATACTGCATACCCGCCCCTGGAGGCGGAAAGTAATCTCGAAACAATACTGGTTCGTTGCCCAGAAGAGCCTGCTGATTGTGCCGTATGCCATGAAGTGCTTTGCGCCAGAGAGAATGTTGTATCGCAAAGCCACCATCGTAAAGCGCCTGTGCCAATGCTTGACACCTTAGGCAGAACCACCAAAGAGGCTACACCTGAGCATGATGCAAATGTATAACTCTTCTTCTGTATTGCGGAATCTTTCTCCCTTTGGTTTGTCGGGTGGGGCGTGTTGTTGGGTGAGTAAGGGCAGGCAATCGCCTTCTTCAGGTGTATTCATGATGCAGGGGATAGTGTTTGGCAGAAGTGCAAACACTATCCCCTGTATGTTGCCACCGAGCCTTCGGACGTGCCAGTTGCGAATTGTGGAATGCGGGAAGGTGTGGGGCGGAGGCGGGTCAGATGTCATCCTTCCACATCTTGAACGGGTACTGCCGCATGTGGGAGTTGTAGAAGCGGCGGTCGCCGGTGACTTCCCTGCCAATGAAAGACGGCTTCTCGAAGGGTTCATCTTCGGATGCCAGTTCCACTTCAGCCATTATCAGCCCCTCGTTGTCACCATAGAACTCATCCACCTCAAAGGTGTGACGGCCGTCGGGAGACTTCACCAGATAGCGGGTTTTGTCGATGATGCCCGGTTCGCAGATGGCCATCAAATCATGTGCATCAGCCAGCGAAATCTCCTGCTCGAACTCATAACGCGAGAGTCCGGCCTTTGTGCTGGGGCCTTTGATGGTGAGATAACCCTTGTCATCACGTATCCTCACGCGCACAGTACGCCCATTGCCCGAAGCTATATACCCCTGGCAAATGTGCGTAGAATTGTATGCCTGGTCCTTGAATTCCCCAACGACCAGGAATTTACGCTCTATCTCAAAGTGCATAGTCGGTCCTTCTCTAAGTCTGGAAGGCTCAACCCCACCAGATGATGGTGGCTACAAAGACAAGGACAAAGAGTATGATGAGAGTGGCCACCAGGTAGGTAACCACCTTCTTGCCCTGTTCCTTGACGTATGCATCATGTCTGCTCTTTTGTAGTTTTCTCTTCTCGCTCATATCTATGTAGTTATAGTTTCTACTTCTCTGTTTGCTCTCTCTGTCTGGCCTCTGCATCCGTTCCTGCCGTCTGTGTATATATATAATGTGTGCTCTGTGCCGGCAGCATCAGGCTACACATTATATATAATATAAGAGGCCGGCTGCTTAGGCTTCGCCACCGAACTCCATCAGGTAAGCCTTGATGAAGGCATCTATCTTGCCGTCCATCACGCCGCCCACATCACTCGTCTGGTAGTTGGTACGGTGGTCTTTCACGCGGCGGTCGTCAAACACATAACTGCGTATCTGACTGCCCCATTCTATCTTCTTCTTGCCAGCTTCCACCTTGGCCTGTTCGGCCATTCTGTGCTGCAGCTCCTTGTCATACAGCATAGAGCGGAGCAGTCGCATGGCATTCTCCTTGTTCTTCGGCTGGTCACGGGTTTCGGTGTTCTCGATGAGGATTTCCTCTTCCTCGCCCGTGTAGGGGTCTTTGTACTGGTAACGCAGACGTACACCAGACTCCACCTTGTTCACATTCTGACCACCGGCACCGCTGCTTCGAAACGTATCCCACGAGATGCGGGCCTGCTCGATGTTCACTTCGATGGTGTCGTCAACCAGTGGCGTTACGAACACACTGGCGAAGCTGGTCATTCGCTTGCCCTGTGCATTGTAGGGACTTACGCGCACCAGGCGGTGCACACCGTTCTCACTCTTGAGGAAACCATAGGCATATTCGCCCTGAATCTCCAGCGTACAAGTCTTGATGCCTGCATCATCGCCGTCTATCAGGTTGCTCACCACGCACTTATAACCGTTTGTCTCGGCCCAGCGCATATACATTCTCATGAGCATCTGTGCCCAGTCCTGTGCTTCGGTGCCGCCTGCACCCGAGTTTATCTTCAGTACTGCGTCCATGGGATCCTCCTCCTGGCGCAGCATATTCTTCAGTTCGAGAGCCTCGATGGCTTCGATGGTCTTGGCATACATGCTATCCACTTCCTCCTCGGTGACCAGTTCCTCCTTGTAGAAGTCGAAGGCAGTCTCCAGTTCGTCAGCCATTGTCTGCACCTGCTCATAGCCCTTGATCCACTTCTCCAGCCCCTTGACCAGCTTCATCTGCGCCTCTGCCCGCTTCTGGTCATCCCAGAAGCCAGGTGCCTGAGTGCGCAACTGCTCCTCCTCATACTGCACCTTCTTGGCATCGATATCCAGGTAGCGATGAAGTTGTTCTGTTCTCTCCTTTACGTCTTTCAGTTGTTCTGCTGTAATCACTTTCTATCTATCTATGTTATTCTTCGTACATCTTGTCTATCTGCGCCTTGTAGTTCTGGTAGATGACAGGGCGTTTCACCTTGAGCGTATTGGTCAGTTCGCCCCGTTCCATGCTGAATGGTTCGGGCAGCAGGGTGATACGCTTCACCTGCTCGTAGTGTGCAAATTCCTGTTGCAGCGTGTCGATGCGGTACATCACAAACTCTACCACCTTGGGGTCAGCGCACATCTCTTCGCGGCTCTGGAAGTTCATCCCGTGCTCCTTGCATGTCTGCTCCAGCAGGGCATATTCGGGTATCACGAGTGCCGATACGAATTTCTTCTGTTCGGCTACTATCACTATCTGATCCACATACCTATCTACACACAACTTCGATTCCAGCATCTGTGGCGCTATGAATTTGCCGTTGCTGGTCTTGAAGAGGTCCTTGATGCGGTCGGTGAGAAAGAGTTCGCCGTTCTTCATATAGCCGGCATCGCCCGTGTGGAACCATCCTTCCTCGTCGATGGCCAGTGCTGTCACTTCCGCCTTGCGGTAGTAGCCCTTGGTGATGGTATCTCCCTTGAGCAGGACTTCATTGTTGTCACCGAACTTCAGTTGCACTCCATTGAGCAGCCTGCCTACCGAACCTATGGTGATGGGTTTGTCCCAGCGGTCGAGTGTGACGGTTGCTGTGGTCTCTGTCATACCATAACCTATCACCAGCAAGAGACCAACCGAGCGCATGAACTCTTCCACCTTGGGCGAGATGGCTGCGCCGGCTGTGGGGAAGAAGTTGTGTCGCTCCAGTCCCAAAGTCTTGAGCAGTAGTGCAATGACCGTCTTTTCGTAGAAGGCGTATTGCAGTTTCAGCGACAGGGGCGGCACCAGTCCGCGCATCTTGTATTCCACATTGTAGGCATGACCGACGCGCAAAGCCCCCTCCAGCATGCGTCTCTGTACGGGGCTGCTCTTGTGCATACGCTCGATGACACCTGCATACACCTTCTCCCAGAACCTGGGTACCACACACATCGTGGTGGGATGCACCTCACTCAGACTTCTGAGCACATCCTGCGGCTTGAGGTTGAGGGCCAGTGTGCAGCCAGTGGCCAGGCAGAGGTAAGTCCATCCGCGTTCAAATACATGTGTGAGCGGCAGAAAGGTGAGCGTGAGGTCTTTGTCGGAGAGCCTTACAGCCCCCTTGTGGGCATGAATGCCAGCCATATACATGCGGTGGGTAAGCATCACACCCTTACTCAGTCCGGTGGTTCCGCTGGTGTAGAGTATGTTGGCCAGATCGTCCCTGTCCAGCTCGCGGGTGCGTACCTTCACCTCATCCTGATGCAGCAGACGTTCGCCCATGTGCAGGAATTCATCGAAGTAGATGCTCACCTGATCCTGAGGATTCTTCTTTACGCTGCGGTCGAAGATAATCAGTTTGCTCACCTCTGGATCTATCTTCAGCACCCTGTAGGCCGTATCATACTGGTACTGCTCACCTACAAAGATGAACCTCACCTTGGCGTCACTCACCATATACTTCACCTGCATCTCACTGCTGGTAGCGTAGAAGGGGATGGTGACAGTCCTGATGGCATACGCACCGAAATCCACATACAGGCATTCGGGCTTGTTCTGCGAGAATACCACAATGTTCTCCTGTACCCTCACACCCAACTCCAGCAGCGCGTTGCTCACCTGCTTCACCCGCAGCGAGAACTCGTTCCAGGATACGTTGTTCCACTGGCCTGACGTGTAGTCACGCCACATCAGAGCCGTACGGTTGCCGTAGCGTTTGGCCTGACTGTGTATTAGTGTTGATAGCGGACTCGGATTCTGCATAACTTCACACCTTATTCTTGCTTTGCACAAAGTTAATACAACAAGTTGAGATAAACGGCAACATATTTGACTTTTTTGATTTTACTGCGTAACTTTGCTCATCGGAAAGGACAATAGAGCGAGATGACAGACCAACTGACATACGAGGCAACCCAACTGCTGGAGCGCCTCATAAGCATTCCGCGCACGAGCCGGAACGAGAGGGAGGCAGCCGACATGCTGCAGGATTGCATGATGGGCGAGTATGGATTGCAGGTGGAGCGCACGGGCAACAACCTGCTTGCCACGGCTCCTGGCTTCTCCTCCAGTCGTCCCACGCTGCTGCTCAATGCGCACATCGATACTGTGAAGCCCGTGAGTGCCTGGCAGAGAGACCCTTTCAGTCCGCAATGGGAGGGTGACAGGCTCTATGGGCTGGGCAGTAATGACGACGGAGCCAGTCTGGTATCGCTCCTGCAGGTGTTCCGCAGGCTCAGTGGGGAAGCTCTTCCTTACAACCTCCTCTTTCTGGCAAGTGCCGAGGAGGAGGTGAGCGGGCGTGATGGAATGGAGCGTATGGTGGGTCTGTTGCCGCATGTGGATGTAGCTCTGGTGGGCGAACCTACTGGCATGCAGCCTGCTATAGCCGAGAAGGGGCTGATGGTTCTCGACATCACAGCCCACGGAAAAGCTGGTCATGCAGCCCGCGATGAGGGTGACAATGCCATCTATCATGCACTTGACGACATGCAGTGGTTCCGCACCAAGGAGTGGGAGAGAGTATCACCCCTGCTGGGCAAAGTGAAGACAACGGTGACGATAGTCAACTCCGGCACCCAGCACAACGTCATCCCCGACCAGTGTACCTTCACTGTGGATGTGCGCTCCAACGAGTTGTATTCCAATCAAGAACTCTTCCAACTCATCTGCCAGGAAGTGAAGAGTGAGGTCAAAGCACGTTCCTTCCGCCTCAACTCCTCATCCATCAGCACCAGCCACCCGATAGTGCAGGCACTCACAGCCATGGGCAAGAAACCGTTTGGTTCGCCTACCCTGAGTGACCAGGCGCTTATGCCCTTCCCGAGCCTGAAGATGGGACCGGGAGAAAGCAGCCGTAGTCACACCGCCGATGAATACATCCTGCGCTCAGAGATAGCCGATGCCATCAGCACCTACACCTCTCTGCTGCAAAATCTCGTTCTTTAGTCTGGACTCTTTTCTTCTTTGAGTGGAACGCCTTTACTCTTTAGGCCGAACTCCTTTCCTCTTTGAGTGAAGCTCTTTCCTCTTTGAATGAAATCCTCTTCCAGGTTTGAGCGAAATCCTTTCCTTTTTGGGCGAAATGGGACAGTCAAATGCCTCAAATCCATCAAAGTTTTACCTTTTGTAAAAGAAAAAGGCCCAACTGTTTGGTCAATCAAGGAAAAGTGCATACCTTTGCAGCGTCTTTGGAAAGGGGTGCTGGTAAAACAGCCTTCCGGACACAAAACAAAGATGCTTCACAAGTCGTTGTGAAGGTTTGGAGAGATGGTAGAGTGGTCGATTACAACGGTCTTGAAAACCGTCGTACCGA
>OQWM01003217.1_pt1 | contig 10950 bp, 8 predicted proteins | sample 1691531 | NCBI WGS metagenome assembly OQWM01 (sample SAMN03418257, study PRJEB22391) | human gut metagenome | biome: human-gut; feature: organic feature; material: feces | host: Homo sapiens | place: Tanzania | collected 2013-01 | reverse complement strand
GATAGAATATGCTCGCGGCGCGTGGATTGATGATCGAAATCAATCTTAAACATCATGCCGTCCTTCACGCGGTTTTGCGCCATCAATTCCTTTTTGCGCTCCTCTGCGTCCATATACATGGTGCGGAATTTGTAAATCTGAAACCGTTTTCCGTTTTTACCCACACGTTCTTGTTTAAAGAACACCGGTCCGGGTGACTGCGTTTTGATAACAGGCACCATAACCAGACAAAGAACGCCGGTAAGCGCCGTGCCGACCAAGCCGCCCAAAATATCCAACAGGCGCTTGCACAACAGCTCCAGCGGCGATGCACAATTGATGCTTGTCGTGAGCACGGTAAATCCGCCGACATTTTCGACAAACTGCTGTTGTCTGGACGCCGAAACGACATTGATCAAACGGCGATGCACCACGATGCCCATGGTGTACAGCTTGTTCTTGAGGATATCAATGCCTTCCATATCATCCGGCACGTCAACTAGAACCTCATCAATCCACGCGCCGCGAGCATATTCTATCAGGGTCTTTCCGCTTGCAACGACCGGTATGCCGTGTACAGACGTTTTCACCTTGTCATCGTCCAGAATCACCAGACCCGCCACGTGGAATTTTTCGTAGTTGTTGGCCTCAAATGTCGCAACACATTGCTCTGCGCGATCACTGATTGTCACCAACAGCAAAGAACGCGCATGGGTTCCGCATCCTCTCTTGAGCAGCCAATTTTTCCAGATTAACCGGAAACTATAGTCGAAAGCAAAGTACAGAACAATCGACCAAATCATCACGGTGCGGGAATAAATATCGGCCCGATGAATTATGTACAGATATCCTATGTTTAACAGGGAAACCATAACCACCTGATGCAGTGTTTTCACAAACTCTTGGTATTTCCCGCGTTTCAGAATGCCCTGCATTGTCTCAAAATAAATAATAACAAACAGGCTGATTAACTCCGCCACAATATCAACGTTGCGATATACGTCATCTGCATATGGATTGCCGAATCCAAAGCGAATAAAATATGCCACAACCATGCTCAACTGCAGACATATAAAATCAATGATGATAAAATCTGCATGTTTCAGCCATTTTTTCGTATCTTTTTTATACATTTTCCTACTCTTCCGCTTGAGATTGACTTTCTCTCTGATGCGCACGAAGTACGTCAAGGAACATTTCTTCGCCCTGTTTTCGCGCTTCTACCGCTTCATCGAAGTCATCAAATCCCCCTAAATAATGACACTTTCCTCGAAACATAATTTGCGCAATCCATTTTTTGCGCTGTTTGTTGAAATATACGCCGCGCGCACCGCTGGTATTTGCTTTCGAAATATGACTCGTCTGCAAGTGTTCCAGACATGTTCCATCTACGAAATGCAGAATTTTCTTGGGTGAGTGCTCACAGCCGCAGCTCTTAGACAGTCCGTTTTTCAAATTGCTCTCGCGTACAACCGTCGTTTTGCCGCAGTCGCAGCGACAATTCCACGTTCTGTGGCCGTTTACCTTTCCCTGATAAGAAATTACCGTAAGCTTTCCGAAACGCTTGCCGGTCAAATCTTCCGGTTCTTTATGTACGCCGCAGCCACAGCTTGTTGTGTTTCCGGAGGTCAGGACGTTGCGCGCCAGCAAAACCTCTTTTCCGCAGTCACAGCGGCAGCGCCAGATGGTGTAGCCGTTTTTGCGCTGACCGGTAGGCGCTTCGACGCACAGACTGCCGGCACGATAACCAATCATAATTTTCGGGATGCTCATTTCTGCCTGTATCCTTATATAAATGAAATCGTCATTCAAACGGCGCGGATGCGCGGCATTCCGTCCGTGTCCCGGACGACAAGATACACAAGCGGATGCTCTGCCGCCCAATCCGGGTCAGCGGACGCTTTCTTTTTCCACGCCTCGTACAGCGAGACTGCCTCGCCGAACAGCAGCTGCTCCGCCTTTTCCCGCACCGCCGCCGCGTCCGCCGCTTTTTCAAAGGTGCCGAGGAAATACTGCTTCTTCTGGAACACGATCTTCGCCGTGTACTTGCCGCGAATTTTATAAACGCCTCTGTAGCCGGTTGTGTTGTTGGCGGGGCGCTTGCCGCTGCGAAGTGCTTCGATGCAGGTTCCGTCGATATGCGTCAGCAGCTCCGGCATCTGCGCGTCATGCTCCTTTTTCTGGCAGCCGCAGCTTTTCATATTTCCATAAACCAGGTCGTTGTACGGTACGTCAATTTCAGTTCCGCAGTCGCAGCGACAGTGCCAGACGATGCCTCGACCGTTCTGTGCTTCCGCTGGGTACCGCGCTGTGAGCCGGAAAAAGCGCTGTCCGGCGATGTCTTTGACCGCGTAGTTTTTCCGGTGGTTGGGACAGCGCGTTCTGCGGCCGCTAAGAAGAAGCGTTCCGAGGACGGTATATTCCGTTCCACAGGTGCAACGGCACAGCCAGCGAACGCCGCCCGCTTTCTGCGCCGGGGCAGGGCCGAGCACAGTCAGCTCACCGAAGGCTTTTCCGGTCAGATTGGCGCTGACCGCCTCCTTTGCACGCTCTTTCCGCAGACAGCCGCAGCTCTGCGACCCGCCATAGAGCAGGCTGCGCTCCAGAACGAAGCGCTCCGTCCCGCAATCGCAGCGGCAGAGCCATTTCCGCTCTCCGGTTTTTGAGAACTCCATCTGACCGAGGACTGTCCATCGTCCGAACCGCTGCCCCTTCATACTGACCACCTGGTACCACATAATTTTTCTTATGTAGTAGACTGACACAGGGAGACGAGTAAAAACGAAGGCACAATCACTGCATCCGTACATGAATTACATCCAAATGGGCGCAAAAAAACAGGCCAATGAAAAATGCAGATTCATTGGCCGATTTTCCATGTCGTTCTGTTCGCCTGACATGGATGAATCATGGTTCTTGAATGATAAATCTACGATTTAGGCTTGAAGAATTTCATAAAAAGTGTTATTATTTCTAATAAGTAGCGGGTGCAGTCTGACCATTCGGTCGGCGCGTCTACTACATAAGAAAAATAATGTTGTGTCCAGTTGCGCTAAGCAAGCAAACCCAGCTTTTCCATTTGATGGCGGTGCTCTGTGCCGGTGGACATGATGTAGATGCGCGTCGTGTTGATGCTGCTGTGACCGAGAATATCTGCCAGTTTTGCAATATCCTTCTCCATACGATAGAAAGTCCGGGCAAAGAGCTTCCTCAGATTGTGGGGAAACACCTTGTCCGGATTTACGTTTGCCTGCGCACACAGCCGCTTCATGGCAGACCAGATATTGCTGCGGTTCATCGGCTTGCCGGTCCGGGTACGGAAGATATGCCCGCTTTCGATTCTCGCGCTGCGCACGTATTGCAGCAGGATGTTTTGCAGCCCCCTGGGAATCAGAATGCTTCGCGTCTTACTCTTGCACGCGACGGAGATTTCTCCGGCTCGGACAGCCTCCACCGTAAAATATTGCAGCTCGGATACGCGGATTCCCGTGGCGCAGAGCGTTTGCAGCAGCAGCCACAGCCGCTGATCTTTCCTGGCAGCGTGCAAAAGCCGCAGGTATTCTGCCTTGCTCAGTTCCCGGTTTGCAGCCAGATACGTTTTCTTCTGCACGCGGTACAGCTTAACCTTGCAGTCCGTCCTGCCGCAGAAAACAAGGAAGCTGTTGAGCGAGGCGAGCATGGAGTTGACCGATAAAATCGTGTAACCTCTGGTCGGAAGATCACGCTTATATGCAATTGTCAGATCTTTCGTGAGCGCTTGTGAACCGACGTATTTTGAAAAAGTACGGACATCGCGGATGTATTTTTGGATGGTAGCGCTGCTTTTTTCTTCTTCGTACAGCTTGTGGGCATACTGCGCAAGCAGCTCGGTGGTGATATAAGTCTCATTCATATTGTTCTCTCTTTCTGTGTCCCCATACGGACGCAGACTTATTATACCGTTCTTTCTGCAAAGTGCATGACCAGCTTTGGAGGACTTTTTCAAAAATCTCTCCTATCCGCAGCTTTCTGCTGAACATTTTTCCGGATGTCTTGTGTTTCTTCGGATCTTCGTATATCATGTTCCATATTGAGTATGATCTCCGGCAGGACAAGCACCTGACGGATACCCCTCTGCATTTTAGCATCCGCAAAAAGGAAGTGAACGCTATGACCTGCGACGAGGCTTTGTACCGCCAATATCTGAGCGGCGACGACGCGGGGCTGGAGGCCCTGATGAAAAAATACGGCGACCCCCTGACCCTGTATATCGACGGCTATCTGCACGACGTTCACGAGGCGGAGGAGCTGATGCTGGATGTTTTCGCCTATCTGTTCACGAAAAAGCCGAAGATACGGGACGGCGGCTTCAAGGCGTATCTCTATAAGGCGGCGCGGCACATGGCGCTGCGCCATAAGAGCAAACGAAAGCCCCTGTTCAGCCTCGATGCGCTGACCGGCGAGCCGGACGGACGGCTGCTGGCGGAGGAGGTCATCCGGACGGAGGAGCGAAACCGCATTCTGCATTTCTGCATGGATGAAATGAACCCGGACTATCGGGAGGTTTTATATCTCACCTATTTTGAGGATATGAGCTACGCGCAGGCGGCGGAGGTCACGGGAAAAACGGTAAAACAGATCACCAACATGGTGTATCGCGGAAAAGAGAGCCTGCGAAGGCTCTTGGAACGGGAGGGAATCACAAATGCGGAGTCATGAGGAACGGGTCGCGGAGACGAAGCGGCGCATCGCCAAAATTGAGCGGGAGAAACGGCTGCGGCGCAATACGATCACCATGGCTTCCGCCGTGGCGGCGTGCCTTGCGCTGCTCATCGGCGCGTCCCTCGCCATACCCGGCATCGCCGCAAATATCCAGACAGGCGACTATTCCGGCTTTGAAACGGCGGCAAGCATCTTTCACGGCGGCGCGGCTTTGGGATACATCGTCATCGGGCTTTTGGCGTTTTTACTCGGCGTGTGCGTGACCGTTCTGTGCTTCCGGCTGCGTCAGATGAACCGGGAGGACGATCAGAACAACGAAAGCGAGGGGATTCATGGAGCTGATTGAGAACCTGCTGCAACTGCTGACCACGTTCATCGGCGCGCTGCTTTCGGGTATCGCCTATCGAAAAAGCGGACGACAGGCGTATTTTTTGCTGCTGTGCTTCTACGGCTGCTTTGCCCTCGGCGCGCTCTACTGGACGCTGTATCTGCTGCTGTTCGATACCACGCCGCGGGTCTTTTATGTGTCGGAGTTCGGCTGGGTGGCCAGCGTAATTTTCCTGCGCATTTTGCAGGCCACGCTCTCCACCCCGGAGGAACGCGCCTTCCGCTGCCGCAGGGCGTGGCTTGCGCCTGCGTTCGGCGTGCCGCTGCTGGCGTTCTACTGCATCTTCGGGGACATTCTCTCCAACCTGATCTGGTGCGGCATGATGATATGGCTCTCCTTCTGCGCCATACGGGGGTTTGCTTATGCGAAAACGCAGACGGGCGCGGCGCGGAATATGCGGTACTTCCACATCGGCGTGCTGTGCTTTGCGTTCGCGGAGTATCTGCTCTGGACGGCGGGCTGCTTCTGGCCGGATACCTCACCGGCAAGCCCCACCTTCTGGTGCGATATGCTGCTGACGCTTGCGATTCTGGGGCTGCTGCCCGCCACGAGAAAGGCGGTGGACGCATGACCTACATCGAAAACATCTTCCTCTGCATGGTGTCCCCGCTGCTGGTGGCCGCTTTGTGCATGGGCAGGCGGCAGCTCCGCTTCTTCCTGTTCTGCATTGCCGGGATGGGGGTGTGCCTGCTTTCGGCCTATATCAACACCTTCCTCGCGGCGGTATGTCAGGCGGACGCCCTTGCCGCCACGGCGGAGATCGCGCCGGTGGTGGAGGAAATGATGAAGCTGCTGCCGCTGGTGTTCTATCTTCTGGTATTCGAGCCGGAGGGGGATAAAATCAAGACTGCCGCAATAACAGTCGCCCTCGCCTTTGCCACCTTTGAAAATGTCTGCTACCTCATCCAGAACGGCGCTGACCGCTTCTCCTTCATCTTCTTCCGGGGCTTCGGCACAGGGGCGATGCACGTGCTGTGCGGTCTGATCGTCGGCAGCGGGCTGGCGTATGCGTGGCAGCGGGCGTGGCTGAAGGTGGCCGGTACCTGCGGGCTGCTGGGCGCGGCCATCACCCTTCACGCCACCTATAACCTGCTCATCGCCTACGGCGGTGCGGCGCAGTATATCGCCTACGCCCTGCCGGTGCTGCTGATCGCGGTGGGAAAGCCCTCCATCTCCCTGTCTGCCCGGCGGGAATAATCAAATATTACTCCTTGAGAGCCGCTTTTTGGCGGCTCTCAAATTTTTTTGGAAAATTTTGCGATCAGGGTGAGAGTTTTCCCGATTTTTTGTACCTATATAAGTAAGAGGCTTTTTGAGCCGCCTTGTCGAGAAAAACAGAGAGGAGGTTGCAGACGATATGTACGATACCGCAAGACGGGTCGCCCTTGTCAAAAAACGGGTGCGTGACAACACCCGCCGGAGGCAGCGGCGCAGCGTCTACGGGCTGTCCGCCGCGTGTATGCTCCTGTTCGCGGCGCTGATACAGGCGGAGGGCGTGGTGGTCGGTCAGGGACAGACCGCCGCGCAGGGCATCTTTGGCGCTATGCTGCTGCGGAAGGACGCGGGCGGCTATGTGCTGGTGGCCGTTGTGACGTTTGCGGCGGCGGTTATGCTGGTGATCGCCTGCATACGGCTGCGCGAGAGGGAGAAACGGAGGAACGGAGACAAGGAAAGAGAGAAGGAGAGTGAAACATGAAAAAAATACTATCCCTGCTATTGACACTATGCCTGCTTTTTAGCATACTGCCTACGCAGGCGCTGGCCGCTGTGGGAGACATCCGGCCGGTAGGAAACAACGCTGTGAAGCAGACCACGCTGAGCAGCGGGTCGCTTGCGCTGCAAAACGACTATATCCGCGTGATCGCGCGGAAGGACGGCACACTGTCAACGGCTCCGGCGACGGAAAGCGCCGACCCCACGGACAGGCAGACGCCGTACTGCTACTTCGTTACCTATGCGGGCTACGGCTATAACAATAAGGCGACCTCGCATCCGGCAAGCCTGCGCCTGAAAAGCCTGACCTTTGTGAACAAGACGCCCAACGGCACGGCAAAGGCCATCAGGGCGGACTATGACCTGACGGTCAATCTGACCAAGCTCACCGTTAGCGGGACGACCTCCGTGTACCATGAGCTGGTGCAGCTTAAGGAGAACGAGTCGTCCGCCGGGAGCTGGGGCGTGATGGTATCCGTTGACAATATCCGGCTCAACGTGCAGGACAGCGGGGCGTTTTTTCAGACGATGAACACCGATGTGGACGTTTTCTGGGGCTATACCCTCAGCGGCTTTACCGCCATGGGGCATCCCAAGGCCGCGGACAGCCCCGCCCTCAAGCTGGGCCGCACCGTTTATAATTATGATAAACAGACGGTGCTTTCCACCGAAAGCTCCGTCATCACCGGCAAGCTGGAAAATGTGTCCGCATATACGGGCTTCTCGCAGGGCCGCGACTGGTGCTACGACTACATCACCGAGGTCTATACGGACGGCTACACCTGGGCCAACCCCTTTGTGGGGCTGTCGGCATACTATAGCCACAATAAATCCAACACCATCAAGGTATATCTGCCGGACACGGTCAGCGTGACGCCGGCCAGCCGCCCCGCCGACACCCGGGTGGTGTGCGAGGACGGTTTGGGGCTTGTTTTCGGCAACGACGAGTCCTATCCGAGCTCCTCGCGCTTCCTCTGGGGCTTCCGCAATCTGGTGGTGAAGGCATCGGAGATCCCCACCAAGCCGGATCAGGTGGATCCCTCCATTCAGGCCAAGCGGCTGGCGGTCTTTGCCAAGGGGAACGGCGTGGTGGTGGAGCCTGTGCCGAATAATACGGCGCTGTCGGTGCTGAAGATGTTACACGGCGCCTCTCCCATCGGCTTCATTAACGGTGACTACGAGAGCAGGAACGGCTCGAAATTCACCTTCACCGGCGGCGCGGCGCTGCTCTCCCCCTCCGTCACCGCCACATGGGGCAGAGGCGGAAGTCTGGTCATCCGCCGGGATGGAACGGTGGAGCAGCGGGGCGTGCATCTGAACGCGCCGTCCTTCAAGTTCTATCAGCCGAAGAGCGGCGCGGAGAGCAATTTGAAGATCAAGCTCACGAACAAGGGCTTCTCGTTTGACATTGATCCCGCCAAGAACGACGCCATCATCTTTGTGGACATTCCCTACGCCTCAGTGAAGCTGGAGCAGGCGACGGCGGACGCCGCGGGCAACCTGATCTTTGCCGGCAATATCGGCTTCCAGACCATCTTTAACGGCGCGGCCTTCTCGCTGGAAAAGCTGGGCTTCGGCTTGAATGAGAAAAAGGAGTTCAAGGTCAACGGCGTACACGCCAAGGGCAGCTTCGACACCGCGAAGCTGATGGCACTGGAGCTTGCGAAGGTCGAGGGTGAGGTCAACACCTTCAAGGGTGAGGAGCGCTACGCCTTCGAGCTGGAGCTGAACGTCTTCGACCTCTTCGAGACAGAGGCCACGCTGGCGCTGGAGCGCAGCAAGAAGGACGGCTCGCTGATCCCCGACGAGCTGTGGTTCTTTGTTAAAAGTGAGCCGGGCATCCTCCTGATCCCGCCGGTGCCTGTGGGCCGGCTCACCGGCGGCGGCGCGGGCTTCAAGGATCTGGCCGCTACGGTAAACGGCAACTATTTCGCCATCCCGCCCATCAAGCTGCGGGGCGCGGTGTCGGGCGCCTATTTACAGCTCGTCGAGGGCCGGGGCGATGTGGTGCTCGGCCCCAGCGAGATCTCTCTCAAGGCTAGCGACGTGGGCATTGTGGGATTTGGCAAGTACGGACAGGTCGTTGACAGCTTCGGCTACGCCCTCAAGCTTACCGGACAGGAGCGAAAGTATAAAGGCACGGCCTACCAGGGCGTCTACCTCGTCGGCTCGGAGGAGCTGGAGCTTCATCTGCCAAACACGGAGTTCAACGTGATCGTTTTGGATTCCCCTATCGAGCTGGGCGCTTTCGGCGGCGTGAACAAAGCGAAGGATCGAGTGTATCTCGGCATCGGCGCCAACGGCACGGTAGACGGCAGAGTACAGATCCCGAAGGGCTTCCCCTTTGCCGGAACAAAATTCGGCAGCGCGAAGATCCAGCTCATCGTCGGCGGCCAGACGGAAATTCCGATCAGAAACGTCAGCGTCAGCGAGGGTATGAAGCAGGCGTTTCATAACATCGACGCCTACCTCGGCGCGATGGCTCAGACGCAGAATCCCGTGTTCGGCGTGCGCGTGTGGGTGCTCGTTCCGAAGGTCCTCCAAACCAAATTCCGCTACAAGGAGGGCTGGGCCATCGAGGGGACGTTTATCAAAAAACTCCCGGAATGGGACTGGAGCAGCAAGGGCGTTGAGCCGGTGGTGCAGGCCATCTCTCTGGAGGACGGGGAGGAGTTTGCTGTCATGCTGGCCGCGGATCCGCCTGATGCGGAGACCCGCAGTGGCGGAAACTCTCAGGAGATCACGGTAAAAGCCGTTGGGGAGGAAACGCCGTATATCCTGCTGGCGTTTGATAAAGACGTCACCGAGCAGGAAATCAAGACCAACCTGTCTGTTACGAAGAAAAATGAGAGCGATCTCACCGAAATTTATTGGGTGGGTGAGGACGGTCAAATCGATCCCACCGCGGAGATCTATGCAGGCATCGACCTTATCAAGAATAATAAGGATGGGGAGGAATACCGTGTAGCACTCCTGCGGCTGAAGGATGGCGGGACTTATGTGGTCAATACGGGTGATCTTGAACCTCAGAAGCACCAAACAGCCACCGTTACACCGTTTGAAAAGCTGAATTTGAGTTTGAGCGGCAATCAGGTGTCCGGCGAGGTCAAATACGCTGAGGATGGTACAGAGTATACCCTGCGCACCTATCTGGGCAGCGCCGAGGGCGAGGCCGATTATCTGGTGGACGAGCGGACTGTGACAAACCCCGACAGCATTTCCGTCACCGTTCCCACCGAGGGCACGTTCATGCCCAGCGGCGAGTACTACGCCACGTCGTTCCTGATGACGGAGAAGGAATTTACCTTTGAGGACGAAAGCACGGAGACCGCTCTTATGGCCATCGACAGCCAGCAGTTTGACCATCCGATCACTTATACGAACACCAATGAGCCTGACGCTCCCGGAAGTGTTTCTCTGGAATTTGTCGGCAACGAGGTGATGAAGGCTGAATGGGACGCCGTGGACGGCGCCGACGGCTACCGCGTGACGATCTATCAGGCAAAGGGCAGCGGTTGGCAGGACACCAGCTTTGGCTACGATCTTGACAAGAACACCACCTCCATCGACATGGCGCTGACCGTGGGCGGTGAGGAAACGGAAAATTCCAAAAATCTGTCCGCCGACGAGACCTACAAGATCGGCGTGAGCGCCTATAAAGAGGAAACGTACTTCACGGAGAGCACGGAGACGGGCTCTACGGAAGGCGAGGAGACAGGCGCTGCGGAGGGCGCAGAGGGCAGTACCGCGAGGAGCGGGGGAACGAACACCCAAAAGGCGCTTACCGCGAAGTATTACAGCCCGGAGAAAATGTCCGCTGAGGAATACCTGCCGAAATACGAGCCGCTGCATATGACGCTCACCGTGAACGGCACCGCCATCACCGCAGATGAAAACGGCGTGTACCACGCCTATGTGGACGGCGGCAGCAATTCCCTCACGGTGACAGCGGACGGCGCAAACAGCATCACTGTCACGAGAATGGACAAGACAACAGGTAACGAGATAACGCCTGATAGCGAAGGTAGCTATCCGCTCCCTGCATTTGAAGGCAGTCTGATGTTCAAGATCGACGGCAAGCAGGGAATGGACGTGACCAGCGTGTTCCTGCTGGTGAGCCGCGACGTGACGCCTCCCGTACTGACCCTCTCCGACCCGGTGTTCTTCGC
>OQWM01003212.1_pt1 | contig 10958 bp, 6 predicted proteins | sample 1691531 | NCBI WGS metagenome assembly OQWM01 (sample SAMN03418257, study PRJEB22391) | human gut metagenome | biome: human-gut; feature: organic feature; material: feces | host: Homo sapiens | place: Tanzania | collected 2013-01 | reverse complement strand
CCGGCCACACCTGGGCCTCGCCCAGCATGACCCTCGACACCGCCCTCTCTCCCAGGCGGATGTCCGCCGCCTCGTCAAGCCTCATCGCCTGACCCTCCTGTTATCACGTACAGCGTCCCGGGATCCTTCTTTTCCAGAGCCGCGTAGGCGGCCTCGTCAAGTATCACTATCGGAACTCCTCCGAGTGTGATGACCCTCGTCTTCAAATCCACGGTGACGGTCCTTCCGTCGGCGGAACCCGCGCCGCCGGCCGCCTCTTCTCCCGACTCCACGACCCTTACAAGGCCGCGCTCGTACAGCCTCGACTTGCCGGCGGAATCCTTGAATATGATCTCCACACCGTAGGACCCCACACCGAGTGCCCCAGCCGGGAAGAAGGCTGTGACCTTTGAGCCAATAGCCGACACCTCGCGCCCGGCCACACGGCCGAACGGCCCGACCATATTCAATGACACGCCCTCCACCTCCGAAAGGTCGATCGGGGAATATGTCCCCGTGGCTTTGTCGAACACGGACACCACCGCCTCGATGGTGACATCGTTGCCCCGCACTATCCTGATTCCGCTATGCTTGCAATCACACTCTTTGTTCATGATGTATCCTATTCTGTTTCGAGAACCAGGTCAATCTCCTTGTTCTCGGTTATGGTGAATCTCGTAGTGGAGTCTTTGTAACCGTCCTTATGCACTGATACTGTGACATCTGCCCCATCCGCGATAGCCATTCCTGCGGTGTATGTGGTTACCGTGCCGTCTATAATTACCCCGATGCTTGCGTCACTCGGAGTGACATTGACGGTCAAGGTGAAGTATTCAGGCGCTTTTTGGGTAATCGTAAATGATTTTGAGAACGTTCCCAGTCCATCAACACGTGTTCCGGTTAATGTGACGGTACCGGTTCTTGACTTGGTGGAGGTGTTCTTCAAAAAACGGACTGTCAATACGTTGACTGAACTAGATAATGAGGTGGCGGCGCTCTTGAGAGTCCCGGTTACAGCGGCGGTCAGGTTTGTAAGGTTTTCGTAACCATATCTCGATGAAACTTCTGTAGTTGTCGCTTTGACCGTCGTTGAATCGAACTCAAGCGATATCGATGGCTCTTTCACAGTAGCCTCGGATGCCGCCGCTTGGGTTATCGTGAACGATTTCGAGTAGGTTCCCTTCCCATCGGAGCGCGTCCCCGTTACAGTGACGGTGCTCACGCGCTCGGACGAGGTTGTGTTGGCCCTGAAGTTCACGACGATCGTCTTCGAAACTTTATTGAGGTTGACGGTTGCCCCCTCGAGTGCTCCAGTCACTGTCGCCGTCAGCCCTGTGAGGTTCTTGGAGGAGAAAAGCTGCGTGACACTCGTGGTCGTGGCCGGGACGCTGAACGTATCCTGTAAGAAGCTAATGGATGGATCCAGCTCGGTCGCCGCCCCTGCCGCTTGCATGACAGTGCACGTCGCGACAACGTAATTGGTTTCAACAGCGTCACAGATTAAGGAAACATGACCTGCCCTGCTGCTGGATGACGTGTTCGTGTTAACATCGATAGCTGCATCTGAGTCCACGGCGATCCAGTCCGCATCAGACTCCAGCCGCCAACCGACAGAATCCGGATCCGACACCTCGTAAGGAATAGATAAAGCTGCTGCTTCCGCGGACATCTCCGATTCCAGGTTCCATCCAGGAATCGTCTTGCAGGCCACCGTGGCGGTCTTGTTTGAATCCATCACTATTGTCTGCATTCCGGAGTCTATCATCCCATTCTTGTAAGCCCACACTTTGACAGTGGTGTTCTCCCTGAACGTCATTGGCTCCGTGTAAGTCACAGCGTCAGCCATGGACGATTGTCCCGCGACATATTCAAGAACCTTCACAGTGGCTCCCGATGTGGTGCAGTTCACTGTCAGGGTATATTCATTCACCACGGCGGCCACGGTGAGATTGCATCTTGCCGTGAATCCGCCGTCGTTGGTCCTGACCCCTATGAGTGCCGAACCGGCGGCAACCGCCTTCACCGTACCGCTTTGGTTGACCGTGGCGACGTTCTTGTTTGATGACTCCCATGTCACCGACCGGTCGGTCGCTCTTTCCGGCACTACCGTGGCCACCAATGTTTCCGATTCGCCGACAGCAAGGGATAGCACGGACTTGCTCAGACTCACGCCGGTGACGCTCACTGAAGCGATCTTGTAGGTGACAGTGACTGATTTCTCCGCATAGACGCTTGAGTTGTCCTTGCTTGTCGCCCGGATTTTGACCGTGGAACCGTTCGCTCCTCCCTTGACAGTAAGCAGCCCCTTCTCATCGATGGACGCATAGTCCGAACCGCTCACCACACTCCAGGTTATGCTCCGCTGTGTCGTGTTCGACGGTGAATATGTCACCTGGAACTGCGCCGTGTTGCTTACATCGTTCACGGTGGACGGCCCGAGGATGCCAAGTCCTGTGATGTCGATGTCCACTTTGTCAATGACAGTGTTGTTAGGGTTTGCGTAATGCCATTTGAACGTCATGCTGCTGACAGTCCTATCCGTCAGCGATGTCTTGAACTCGTCCACGACAATAGCCCGTTCCGAACCATCCTTCTCGATGATGTACCTCTCCTTGGCCGCAAGAAACTCCAGCCAGTACCCGTTCATCCCGATGCTGTCGATGTGCCCGGAGTTCTGCTCGAATGTCATCGAATAGTCATTCTCCAGCTCCTGCTCTATCCCGGAATTCACGAACACCTGCGTCTCCGACTCTATCGAGCGGCTGAACTTCCCGGTTGCGTGAATATATTCATACGTCCCTCGCCGCCCCAGGAACTTGTACGTCTTCAGTGGCAACCGTGTCCTTCTGATCTCGAATGAATATGTCTCTGATTTGCTTCCGGAATATTCAATCCAGATCTTGAACCCCGTTATTTTCGATGTGTCCAGACCCTTGGATGCAGCAGTGGACAACATTGTGCCGGTGGAGATGTCAAGGTCATAGTATTTAGTGGACACATAATAGGTGGGGCTAAGTTTGTAACTGGTAGAAGAGCCTCCGTCAAGATAGTCGAATCTGACATAAGTGGAGACATCACCCGAAGTCCTGTAGAAATAGAGCCGATCTTCCGCTCCTTCATAGGCAGGGGACTTAGTCGGCCTTGTCGTGAATATAGTTGCGGCAAGGGACTTGTACGCGAACTTCCTGCAAGGCAGCACGCTAAAACTGTACGAACACGAGGACGAGCCTTGTGTGGCCGTGAATGAGCCAGTCACCATCCCTATGCCATTGCCCATCAGCGCTCCGAGGATCTCGCCGGCCGGTAGCCGTACAATTCCGGAGTTAGGAGCCACGTCAAAGCTTAGCACCTCCTGTGATGCAAGGATTCGTGAACCAAACTTAACGGTGATCGTCACCGTGTCATCTGATTCCGTGGTCAGCGTCAGCCAAGAGCTTTCGTCAGCGAATTGTATGCTACCTGTAAATTCCATATCCGTGTTTCAATGGCAGGGTATATCATCCCCAACCCAGGACAAATGTACACCTGGAGACCCCATTCAGAAAGGACATCAGATTTCGATGAATTCCCCACGTGTCGAGACCGCCTCCGACCCCGCCGCCACCGTCACCGAAAGCTTTGCCACAATCCATTTCCTCCCCTTGAAGTACACCGGCCTGTACAGTCTGAAATTATGCAGGTCGATAGGGGAGAGGTTCACATCCACCGACACCCTTTGCCTTGTCTTCCCCAACCACTCCGCGAACGCCTTGTGGTACTTGTCCCAAAGCCCCGATGGCGTGATTGAACTTTTGCCTTGGAACTGTTCATCGGAACTTTTGACAGCGGCGAAATAACCGTTGCTGACAAGAGAACCATCGGCGTGGATTATCCCGATATACGCTTTTTTACTTCGGTCTCCCGACACTCCTTCCGGTTCGACAATCGGCATCATTCTGGTGTAGTCCATTGTCTTTTCAGGAATGCACCTCACAGCCATAAAATCAGAAACGTTATCGAACTCATCCGCGTCTTCGTCAGCCGGTGCCTCTTCCGCCTTTGCTCCTTGATAGATGACATCGGAATCATAGAAATCCGTGAAAACGTCCACAACTCTGGTCTTTTCGACTGTCACCCACGTTTCGCCTTGCTGTACATCCTCATAGTATGTCTCGGTTTTGGTCCCGGTTTTCACTTGGTATCGTCTCCCTGAATAGATGTCCTTTGTCTCATCGCAGAACACCACGGTGTAGTCGTCTTTGAATTTTGAGAGAATGTCGGACACGACGAAATCCTCTTGTGACACAATTTCGCCATTCGCGATATCTTTTTCCAGATTGTCAAGATTATAGTCGCCGGACTCATCCCCCTGATAACCGAACTTGTACTTTTGTGCGGTCTCGACCTCGCAAGAAAAGTCATCAGAAATCAAGTCATCTATAACCATCGGATTGCTCGATGTAAGGATGGCCTCCGCTGACTTCATCACCAGCCTCCCGTTTTCTGAAAAGAAGGATGAGCAGAAAATCTGCCCTACATTTTTAAGTAACTCAGCAAATGTGATGTCTGGAAGGAAGTTGGCTATATCAGTGTAGGAGTTGACTCTTGCGGGAGCCCCACGTCCGGAGTCGCCCCTTGTCGTGGATCCATCCTTATGAAGGTCGTTGAAAAGTATTCCGTGGTATTGGCCTGCAATCGCCAATGGATAGGCATAAGGCGCGTATCCCAGAATTTCAGAGGGGTAATCGACTGGTTGCTTTTTGAGAATTGCAGAGACATAGATTACAGGAATGAAAGTGTCATATGTCAAGTTCCTGTTGCTGTCCTGATAATTGTAGTATTTCAGACCACAAGCCTCTGATGAGTTTGTTTCTGCGTAAGGATGATCAGCAACGTGCTGTTTGTTGACTAATAAAGGAGTTCTGAATATCGTGTTGTCCGTTGGCAGTGAGGTGATGGGGAACCGAAGCAACTCCTGGTCCCAGATCTTCCCTTCCAGCTCCACCACCTTCTCCGTGAATGTGTACATCAGACACCCGTCCTCGATGCCGTCGTACACCAGCGTCCCGCTCACAAACGGCACACCCCCGATCCACACCGAAGCTTCCAGTCTCTTCACGTTCGGCGCCAGGAACATAGCCGGCGTGTACCCGAACACCCTCCGGTTCACCGGACTCGGCGGAAACGAAATCTGCGTGCTGAAAGCCGAAGGAATATGATCCTCCTCCAACATCGGATTCTCCATCTCGATCTGGAACTCGAACCCCTTCGTAAGATCCAGCTCCGTGAAATCCTTAGTCAATATCCTAACCATAACGAACTCATTATGGCACAAAAATAGCCACCCGCAGGTGGCCACAAAAGGACATAAGAGGTGTCAGATCTTTTTCAGCTCCACAGGCGGGCCGACCTCAAGGTAATGATCCATCGAGGCGGTGACTATCTCGAACAACTCCTTGGAACGCTCCCTTATCTGGTCAAGGATCTTCATACTATACGACATTCTCCAAAACACATTCCGGTTGAATCTGTCATCCCGTGAAGACAAGCAATCGATATAGTTATGCCGCCAACTTGCGGAAATATCGGAGAATATCAAATCGAAAGACCCATCCCGGAAAACCAGGTAAACTTTAGAGAATATATTAGCTGTGACCTTATCCAACTTCTCCCCATAGAACCGACAAGCATAGCATTTACCACCAGTTCCATACTTGTCACGAATCCCATAGAACTCCATCCAAGGGGCTTTCCATCCAGCCGTGAAAACGTAAATATCATCTTCACTCATTCCCGGCATCGAATATGTCTTCTTGAATGTAAGCGTGTCTGGATCCGCCAGCTTTCTTCCAAAGCAATCCCCGCTGAAGCCAACCAACAGTATAGCGATAACTAAAATAACTTTTCTCATACTCATTCAGAATTAATTGTCAGACAAGTCCTTGCAAAAATCACTCCGTAACGGTGTCGTGGCGGAGGATGTCGAACTCCAGCTCCTCATTCAGAATCTTTCTCAGAGCCTCATCCAACTGGTAGAACGCAGCATTCATCGTCCGAATCTCATTGTCGAACCTTCCGTCCATCAGCAACTCCTTCTTCTCGTACATCTGCTTTTCCCACTCCGAGAATCGATCTGCAATCTGGAACAGTTCAATCCTGGTCTCGATGATGAAAGAGTCAGCCCCGATCTTGTGGCTTTCTGCGGCAACAGCCGCGTTGTTTGAATTAGTAGTACGCATAACTAATTGAATATAAAAACCCTCCGCTAAGGTCTGCGTACCACATACCTGCCTTACGGCATAATGCTGTTGCGACTTTCGTCAGCAACGACCATACGGAGGGCAAAATTTCCCTTTAATAATATATCAGCAATCTTCTACGGAATTATTCAGCCGTAAAGAGAATGCTAAGTATGTAGTACGCACTGGCAAAGATGCGAATCTTTTTCCAAATTCCAAGAATTTTACGGAAATTTTTGCAAAAAATCGCATTATCTGCCATAAGTACCCCGGCGTTTGGCACGATTGTACTTCTCCGTCTGCTCGATGATCCCGTTCTTCCCCAGCATCGACACATCCGCCTTGATAGGCACGGAAAGCCTTTTGTTCAGAAGCTCGATAGCCTCCAGCAACCTCTCATCGGTCGCTGACCTTGCCGAAACTACGGCGCCAGCCCCAGAGTCGATTCCAGTCACCGGGCTTGTCGAAGTGCCAGTGAACCCACCGCTTTCCCGACCGATAGCGGCTCCCACAGGATAGACCGCCTCGAAGTTCAGGCTCTTCAACGTTCCAGCCTTCCGAGCCTCCTCCATCGTCGCCACGAACGGCAGCAATGTCGGATTGCTCAGTCCGTCAGCCGGTATCACATATTCACCGCCGTTCTCACCCACAAGCACGGTAGGGGAGGACACGAAGCCTCTCTTGTCCGGAGACAACCGCGCCTTGAACGCCTTCCCATCCTGAGCCCTCCGAGTGTTTACGAAACCACCCTCTTCCGCACCGATCGGTTGCGCCGCGATCATCGCGATCTGAGCCGCGCCCAATGCCGTCATAATGGCAGCAGGAGCCACACCCGCCGGCCATCCGCCCCATTCTGCAAAGGTCTTCATCACAGCCAAAGATGTTTGTATGATAGCCTGTGACAAACTGAGAGCCTTGGAACGCTTGGCTTGCTTGATTTCCATCTCCTCACGTCTGGCCTCTTCCTCGGCTTCCATCTCCTCGACCCTTGCATTGTACTGTTCCTGAGACATCAGACCGGCATCATAACGAGACTTGAGAGCCTTCTTTTTCTTCTCGTTGTCCTTCTGGTACCGCTTGAAGTCCTGCTGTTCTTTAGCAGCCGTAAGAGCGATCGCTTGGCTTGCCAGTTTAAACCCTTCCTGAGCCGCCCCGCCGATTCCGGACAAAGCGGTAAGCAGATCCTCGGTGCCAGCCTTGCCAGTAGCGATGTTGGCGAAAAGCTGGTTCCATTTCTCTTGCGATACACCGAACAACTCTCCGTTGCCTGTGCCCCCGAATATTCCCGCATTGCTCTTCTTCTGCGTTGCGGTTGATTCGTTGATCTTGCCGGTGACCTGCTCAAGTTTCAACCTGTACTTTTCCAGTTCTTCTTCTGATAGTTTGATGCCGTCAAATCCTCCGGTATCAACTATCTGTTGAAGACGATCTTTTAAGACATTCTGATAAGACAAATTCTCTTTAACTAGAGTGTCATCTCTGGTTCTCTTTGCTTTCATAACGCCAACAGAATTCGGGGATTCCTCGGCTACGACTTTGGAATAGTCATTCTGAATCTCTTGCAGTTTGACATTGTGCTTAGCCTCAAGCAGCGCCAACTCCCTATTCGAAGCGTCCTCTTTAATCTTCAGCAATTTATTCTGATGCTTCTTCTCGATAGCCTCCAGCACCGCCGCCTGATTCTCGTACAGCACCGGCGTCTCCTTGAACTTCTTCAATTCCGCCTGGTACCGAACCTCTTCACCATCCATCGCCGCCTTGGTCTTGTCCGTCTCCACCTCGTTGATGATCGCCGTTCCCTCCTTGGCCAGATCCGCCGCCTTCTTCTCGTACTCCTGCCGCTTCTTCAACGCATCCTCCGAATGCTTCTTGATCTTATCCTGCAGCTCATTCTCAATCTTGGCCCTGTCCGCTCCCTTCTCCTTATGAGCAGCCAGCCGTGCCGTCAACGTAGCCACCTCCAGCTCATAAATCCTATCGTCATATTCCCCTTGCGAAGCAATCTCCTTCTCATTGAACTGCTTCGTCAGCTCCGCCTTAGCCTTCAGGAACGCCTCGTCATTGCTCAATGACCACTGCTGCTTTCCGGTTTTGTTGTCAGGAGTTGTTGTGACATCGCTATCCGCAGTTGAGTAGGCTGATGTCCCGGATGTCGTAGTAACACTACTATTCTTCCTCTTATTTACGCCATACAACGCCTCTAATGTCTTCACGTCTGAATTGTACTTATCTATTCCGGAAGAGACGGGACTTAATTTCTTCGCCAAATCATTAGGATGGAAATCTCTGAGTATAGGGCTTCTTTTCAACGCCGCCGCTGCGTTGACCTTGTCGGTACTGGATGATGTCTCTGATATCATCGTGTCTCTGAATCCAACAATCGATTCCAGAACGCCACGGTAGTCATCTTCGCTCATCTTGGAGTCTTTATGTGTCTTGTTGTAGGCATTCCTGATGTTCTCCGCTGCTTTCACGGTACTGTCCTGGAGCCCCTCATCCAGCTTGGATTTGGCGTTCAGCATCCCTTTCAACCTTATCTGCTCGGAAAGCTTGTCATTGACAATGCCAAGAGCCGCGGCAACCTCATCATTGGACGCTTTCTCATCAAGCAGGTGTGGAAGGTAAGAACCGTACTGATCGTTTATCTGTTTGATGGCAGCCGCCCTTTCCTTTGACCCGATGGTCGCCGAGGTGACTGCATCCTTCAGCCTATTCACCGCATCTTTTTCCCTGTTGATTTCAGAGGCTGTGTCAGCGGCGGCTTTCCGCATCTCTGTCATTTCCTTGGTGGCTTCCTTGGACCGCCGGACAAATGAGGTTATACCGACAACCACGGCGGTGATGACACTTAGGATTAGCCCGAAAGGATTAGCTTTGATGGCCAAACCGAGGCGTTTGAATGCAATAGTGGCAGCCTTGGTATTGCCGACAAGAAGGTTCTGAGCCAATGACAAGGCAGCGGTTCCGACACTTGCACCCTTCAGACTAAGCGCTTGTTTCAGTAAAGCGTCTCTGTTCTCCTTGCTCCAGAATGCCAGCAGCTTGTCATACGCAAGCTTGAGTTTCGCCCGTTGGTTATAGATGAATATGGCTGCTGCAATCTCGGCCAGTTGGTAGCGATACTTGACCATAGGACCAATCAATGCGGAAACGGCTTTCAGACCCATATTCGTAAGTCCGACACTTTCAGACATCAGGGGGTTCATTTTCTCTCCGATTTCTACGGTCGTCTCCATAAGAGCCTTCTTCTGCTTTTCCAACGTGGCCGTCAACGAGTTGTTTTTGAGCTCATATTCATTGATGATTGAGGTACCCTCGTTGAAAGCTTCGGCCGCGATCAATTGCTGCTGCCGCAATGTCTCCGTCTGTTTTGAAAGGCTACCGAGTACCTGGATGGCGCGTGAACCGTTCAGTCCCATATCTCCCATCGCCTCGGTGATGGCCTTCATTCCACCGTCACCGCCTTTGTTCATTCCTTCCAGCACACGGATGAACGCTTCGTTCACATCGTTGTTCAAGAGGTCGGAAAAGTCTTTCAAAGACATTCCTGCAATATTCGCGAATGTCTCTGTCTTCTCGAACATCTTGGTTATGGTTTGCCCTACCGCAGTGGATGAAGTTTCAGCTTGCTGGTGCAGGGAGTCGAGCGTGGCCGCAAGTCCCATAACCTTGTCGATGCTGATGTTGGCATTAGGTGCGATACCGGCAAGCCTTCCGGAGAAGTTCACGATGTAGCCCTCGTTGGCGGTCGAAGCAGCTCCCAGTTCATTGATGGCCGAACCTACTTTCAGCATCGCCTTTTCGATTCCGAACTCATCCTTGAGGTTGAACACATCGACCATCTTTCCGACCTCCGTGATGGCGGCCTCCGCATCACCGCCAAGATCCTCGGAAAGTGCCACATTGATCTGGTTGGCGGCCTTCGCGAATCCCAACAAGTCTTCCTGACCGGATATTCCCAACTTACCGCCGGCTCGCACAAGCCCAAGTAACTCATTCTGAGCTGTCTTTGTGTCTATGCCTTTGAGTTTCTCACTGAGCTCCGAAATCTCATCTTTCGTCAGCCCCGTGGTCTTCATCGCATCCGTCATAGCCTCATCGTAGGCCAGGAACGCATCACGGGTACCTTCAAAACGACCAAGGAATTGCTTTACATTGGAAAACAGAACCGTGATGGCACTCGCTGTTTTTAGTAACTCGCTGATGGAAGTCTTTGTCGCAGAGGTTTGGCTGCTGAGTTGGGCCAACCGCTCCTTGGTTAATCGGACTTCTTCACTCAGTTTTTTCCAGTTCTCTGTTCCTGGCACGGCTTTGCTTAAAGCCGTGGTTGTGAGTTTCAGGTGATTCCGCAATTCTGACAATGTCTTATTGTTGAGCGAAATAGCATCCCGAAAATCATTGTATTTCCCTTTGCATTCAGCCAAGGCTTTTTCATTATCTTGCAGCTTCTTGGTCAGATCGACATATTCCTGCGAATTACTTTTCCCGGCTTTCTCAAGTTTTGCCAGTTCTGACTTTGTCTCTTTGATCGTGCCGGACAGATTTTTCATTTGCTTTTCCAAGGCATACATCTTTGCCCTGCCGCCGTCCCCGTTGATAATGATATTCAGTCGAAGGTCCTCTGTAGTGAGTCTATTAGATTTAGCCATAAGACACGTTGATTTTATGGCACAAAAATAGCCGCTAATCAGCGGCTGCAAAGGACAAATACAATGGAGTTTAACCCCAGATGATTGTCAAGACAACGCTTGCAAGAATGAC
>OQWM01003211.1_pt1 | contig 10960 bp, 7 predicted proteins | sample 1691531 | NCBI WGS metagenome assembly OQWM01 (sample SAMN03418257, study PRJEB22391) | human gut metagenome | biome: human-gut; feature: organic feature; material: feces | host: Homo sapiens | place: Tanzania | collected 2013-01 | reverse complement strand
AGAAAGGAAAGACTATGGAAGATACAAGAGCAGAAGCCCTGCCCATCGGCGCGGCTATGTCTGCCGAGGTCTATTTGAACGGTCAAAAGCTGGGCAGCCATGCGGTCGGCTATTCCACGTTCCGCGTGGCTTTGCCCGTCCTGCACAGCGGCGAGAACCTGCTGGTCGTCCGCGTCAGCAACGAGAAGAACCGCACGGTCTACCCACAGAAAGCCGATTTCACCTTTTACGGCGGGCTGTACCGCGATGTGTACCTGCTCACCGTTCCTACCGCACACTTTGCTCTGAACCGCCACGGCAGCTCCGCTTTGCAGGTCACGGCAGCGCTGAATGAGGATTTCACCCGCGCGGACATCAGCGCGGAAGCATGGGTCAGCGGTCCGGCGCAGACCGTCACATTCACATTGGGCGCAGAGGAAAAGACTGTGCCGGTCGATGACCACGGCTATGCTGCCGCCCGCTTTACGCTGGAAAATCCCCACCTGTGGAACGGCGTGGACGACCCGTATCTCTACACAATGAGGGCCGAACTGCCGGAAAGCGGCGACATGGTGGAAACAACATTCGGCTGCCGCAGCTTTTCGATTGACCCCGAAAAGGGCTTTATCCTGAATGGCCGCAGCTATCGCCTGTGCGGCGGGGCGCGTCATCAGGACCGTCAGGGTCTTGGCAGTGCGCTGACCCGCAAAGAGCATGAGGAAGATATGACCCTGCTGCTGGAAATGGGATGCAACAGCGTGCGTCTGGCGCACTACCAGCACGATGCCTATTTCTACGACCTGTGCGACAAATACGGCCTTGTGGCGTGGGCAGAGATTCCCTACATCACCGAGCACATGCCCGAAGCCCGCGAGAACACTGTACAGCAGATGACGGAACTGATTTTGCAGAACTACAACCACCCCTCCATCGTCTGCTGGGGGCTTTCCAACGAAATCACGGCGGCGGGCGGTGTCAACAACGACATGGTGGAGAACCATCGCATCCTCAACGACCTGTGCCACAAGCTGGACCCCACCCGCCTGACCACAATGGCTCACGCCTTTATGCTGGACATTGACGACCCGTTCGTGCGTCTGCCGGACGTGTGCGGCTACAATCTGTATTTCGGCTGGTACTTGGGCGAATTGCAGCAGAATGAGAAATTCTTGGACGAGTTCCACCGCAAATACCCGCAGATGCCTGTGGCCCTGTCGGAGTTTGGCGCGGACGCCAACCCGGCGTTCCAGAACGGCAACCCCCAGCGCGGCGATTGGAGCGAAAGCTACCAAGCCGTCTATCACGAACACATGATGCAGATGTGGCAGGAGCGTCCCTACCTTTGGGCGCTGTACATCTGGAACACCTTTGACTTTGCCGCCGACGGCCGCAACGAGGGCGGCAAGCCCGGTCAGAACCAAAAGGGCCTTGTCACCTTTGACCGAAAGACAAAGAAAGATGCGTTCTACCTCTACAAAGCCTACTTGAGCAAAGAACCCTTTGTACACCTGTGCGGGCGGCGCTATGTTGACAGAACCGAACGCGAAACCGAAATCAAGGTGTACTCCAATCAGCCGGAGGTCACACTGCTGGTGGATGGAAAGGCAGCGGCAACGCAGACGGGTGATAAAATTTTCCGTTTCACTGTTCCCATCAGCGGCGAACACCGCATTGAAGCTGTCAGCGGCGATTTGCGGGATGAAATGACCATCCGCAAGGTGGACACGCCGAACCACGATTACTATTACGGCGGCGGCAATGCCGTCAACTGGTTCGACCGCGAGGATGAAATCGTGCGCGAGGGGTATTTCTCCATCAAGGATTCGATGGAAACCGTCAATGCCTGCCCGGCTGCTCATGCCGTTATTGAAGAAATGCTCATGCCTGTACTGACCCGAATGATGGATGCCTACGGAGAGGTCGCAAAAGGTGTAACAATGCCGGAATCAATGCAGAAGTTGCTCGCACAGATGAGTGTGGAAGGCTGGCTGCGACAGGCTGCCAAGCTGGTGACACCCGACCTTGTTCACAAAATCAACTATGCGCTGAACCAAATCAAAAAGGAGAATTGAGTCATGAACAACCACGGCATGAATCCCTATCTTCCCTCATGGGAGTATGTTCCCGATGGTGAGCCGCACGTTTTCGGTGACCGCGTGTATGTGTACGGTAGCCACGACCGCTTTAACGGCTATGCATACTGTTTAAACGACTATGTGTGCTGGTCGGCCCCTGTAGACGACCTAACTGAATGGCGGTTTGACGGTGTGATTTACAGCCGCACCGCCGACCCGAAAAACGCGGATGGCAAACATTGCCTGTATGCCCCCGACGTGACCTGCGGCCCGGACGGGCGGTACTATCTGTACTACTGCCTCGATGGCATCAACGTCACCTCGGTCGCTGTCAGCAACAGTCCGGCAGGGCCGTTCCGCTACTATGGTGATGTCCATCACCCGGACGGTACGCCCTACGGCCAGGCATCCGGCGATGGCTATCAGTTTGACCCCGCTGTGCTGATTGACGGCGAGTCCAGATGGCTGTACACCGGATTTTGCCCTGCATCACTGAAAGACCGCACCGGTGCGCAGATCACGGAACTGGCATCGGATATGCTGACTGTTCTGTCCCCCGCCAAGACGATTGTACCAAGCGCTGCATATGCAGAAAATACATCCTTTGAAGGTCACGCTTTCTTTGAAGCAAGCAGCATCCGCAAGGTAAACGATCGCTACTACTTCATTTATTCATCCCAGCTCAGCCATGAATTGTGTTATTCCACCGCTGATATGCCGGACGGTCCATTTGTCTACGGCGGCACAATCATTTCCAATGGAGATGTGGGTCTGACTGACACACCGCGCTACTTTCTCGGCAACAATCACGGCAGCATCGAGGAAATCAACGGCAAGTGGTATGTATTCCACCATCGGCATACCAACGGCAGCAGCTATTCCCGGCAGGGCTGCATGGAGCCTATTGTAATTCTGCCGGACGGCAGTATTCCACAGGTCGCATGCACCTCATGCGGTCCGAACGGTGCACCGTTGCCCTGCAAAGGCGTATTTCCTGCCTACACAGCGTGCCACTTGTTTCTAACACAACCACCGATGGTAAGAACTGACTTCGGTCAGTCTCCATTCCCACGTATTACACAGGACTGCGCCGACACGCCGGATGGCATCGGTGCAGAACCCGCCTACATCGCCAACCTAACCGCTGGTGTAGTGGCCGGATTTAGCTATTTTGACTGCACCGGAATTCACAGCATCGCTGTCAAGGTACGCGGCAAAAGCTATGGATGCGGGCTTCAAGTCAGCCTAACTCCTGACGGAGAGTCCCTTGGTATTGTACCGGTGAACAGTAGCAACGAATGGCACTGGGATCGTGCGGAGATTGCTATTCCCGATGGCGTTCACGCATTGTACTTTAAAGTCGTCGGTTTCGGAATATTCTCATTCTCAGCGTTCGAGCTGGAATAACATCCGAATCGAATTTATCTTTTATAGTAAATTTTCGTATTGTTTATCAAACCGGACGGTTTATTACCCAAATTGGCTAATTTCATGCTAACTACGTCGTGGCAACCTCTGCCAAACTAATATCCGCAAGAAGTCATTACACACAAATGAAGGAGAAAATCATGGCAAGAAACAAAGTAAAGGACCCAAATAAGCTGAGTTTTGGTCGCCTGCTGGCGTTCAAAAGCTCCGACATTGTGTCAGCATGGATCAATCTGATCATGCTGAACTACCTTTCTATTTATGCGTCCGACACGCTGGGCGTCAACCTGCTGACCGTCAGCACCCTGCTGCTGGCCAGCAAGGCGGTGGATGCCGTCACCGATATGTTTGCGGGTGTCATTGTGGACAATACCCACACCAAACTCGGCAAGGGGCGCCCGTACGAGCTGTGTATCATCGGCATGACCATTTGCACGATTTTGCTGTTTGCGGGCAACCCCGCGTGGAGCAATGTTGTCAAGTGTGCATGGATTTTCTGTATGTACACGCTGACATTCAGTATCTTCGCCACGATGCGCAACGCCGCCATGAACCCTTATACCATCCGCACCTTCTCCAACAACCCTGCACTGCTGAAAAAGGTTTCCAGCTACGGCGGCATCATCACGATGGCGGGTTCCATTGTGATGAGCACCCTCTTCCCCGTCCTTATGGCCAAAATGGCCACGAGCGCCGCAGGCTGGACCCGCATGGTCGCTATCGTCATGATCCCCGCTTCCGTACTGGCGCTGGGTCGTTTCATCTTCTGCAAAGAGGATCCTGCCGTTGACGCCGAGAGTAAGCAGGAGCCCATCCGCTTTAAGGAACTGGGCGAGCTGCTGCGCCGCAACAAGTACGTCTGGCTGTATGGCCTCATTATGCTGTGCCATAATATCATGACAAACCTTGCCATTGGTGCATACTACTTCAAGTGGGTCGTTGGTAATATCGGTGTACAGGGCTTGATGAGTGTGGTATCTTTTGTGCTTGTACCTGTCATGCTTATTTTCCCTGTAATTATGAAAAAAATGGGTTCAATGGGAAAAATGATCTTTATGTTCAGCATCATCGGCGTTGCTGGCTATGTTATCGCGTTCTTCTCCGGCTCTTGGCTACCCGGTGTACTCGGCGGTTATGTGCTGGGGCAGTTGGCCACACTGCCCATTTCCTACTACGGCGTTCTGTTCATCATGAACATCTGTACTTACAACGAGATGCTGGGCATGCCCCGCATGGATGGTTCTTCTGCCATTCCCGGCAACTTTGCCTCCAAGCTTGGCGGCGCGCTGGGCGCATGGATCACCGGTGTATTGCTGAGTCTTGCGGGCTACATCTCCGCCGAGGGCGTCACCGAGCAGCCCGCCAGCGCCCTGATGATGATCCGTATCGACTTTGCTATCGTACCCGCTATTTTGGTTTTGATCATCGGTCTGTGCTGCCTTGCTTTCTCCAAGCTGGAAAAGCAGGCTGCCGAATTTGAAGCCGAAAAAAAGGCTAAAGAAACCATAGCGGAGAATGCATAAAACAAATTTATACACCCCGTTTGCTTTGTACTTTTGGTGCGTAGTCCTGCGTATCCGCGACCAGAAACAGAACCCAGAGGATTTCAAACTGAGCCGTAAGGTACGGGAAAAGATGTCCAAATAAGTTTTTTGTTCCATAAATCGTTACTGCAAAAGGTGCAGGATGGCTTTCCGCTGTCCCGCACCTTTTATTCCTTTAGAGTTCCCGCAGCTATACATGCAGAACTGCTTCCGCAGCCGGCAAGGCAAGTCGCAGCCAACGCTGCAGCCATAGCACCCGCAAGAATGCATTTTTTATGGTGATTTCTCCTTACTTTTTTATTTACCCTCGCGCTCAGGTTTTATCTTGACCTAAGTATATTGCTTTTCCCGTCAGATTTCTATCTTTTTTCGCATCACCTTTGGCGAAAAACGGATGTGCTTTAGAGGGTTGCCCGCCGGTGATTTTTTGCCGCCGATTGGATGTTTCTGCCTGGCGCACCATAAAAAAGAAGCCTCCCGGCGTTTCCGTCAGAAGGCTTCTCCGTTTATATGGGAGGATTATGCACGGTACTCTGCAGGCAGCTGGTCGATGGTGACGTACTTTTCCATCGCGTCCTCCGTGCTCATGCCGTTTGCCACGGCATCGCGGCGGCAGGCGTTGACGGCCTGAATTTCCTTCATCTTTTCGCCGGTCAGGCTGTAGCCCTTCATGGCGATCAGAGTGGCCGCCCAAGCGACCATCGGGATGACGCAGAACAGCACGATAACCACCACATTCATACCGGGTGTGTAGGGGTCGTACTGGGTGGGCAGGCTCTCCAGACCGATGAAGCTGACAGCCACGCCGACAACGGTGGCGGACAGGCTGGATACCAACTTGTCAACTAGGCTGAACAGCGTACCCATGATGCCGGGGATGTACTTTCCGGACTGGTAGGTTTCGTAATCAGAGCAGTCGGCAACCATCGGGATGGGCATATCCGCCGTGGCGTAGTACGCGCCGTAGCCGATGCCGAACAGCAGGATGAACAGGACGGTGTACAGGTTGAGGGAGAGTCCGCCCTCGCCCAGCAGGCTCAGGGTGAAGCCGTCGCCCTTGCCCCAGAGCATCAGCAGGACGAACACGCCCACATAGCACACCAGCGCCACGCTGACATAGCGCATCAGGCTGGCTTTCTGCCCGTGCTTTTGGCTGGTGCGCACAGTCAGCAGGAAGAACGGCACACTAAAGACATAACCCAGCACCATCATGGGCAGGTACAGGCCGTCGTAGTTGCCCATCATGCAGCCGTACAGCATACACAGCACGGTGGTGTTGGTGGCGATGGAGAGCGCCAGCTTGCAGCCTGCACCGGCAACCATCAGGCGCTGCATGGGCTTGTTCCCCTTGATGATCTGGACGTACTCGGAAACTTTGAGCTTTTCGGTCTTTTCGCCGCCGATGCCGAAATACTTGGGCTGATCCTTCTCCCAGATGCCGATGACGGCCAGCAGGGTCAGGGCAATGGAGATAACGATACCGACGGGCGCCAGCATACGGAAAAAGCCTGCGGAGCCGTAGCCACCCTCGTAGTTCTTAGCCAGGATGGGCGCAAAGAACTGCATCGCGCCCATGCCCAGCAGAGAGCCGACGGTGTTGAAGATGGTGAACAGCGGGCGCTGCTTGGGGTCGTTGGTCAGAACGGTTTGCCCCGAACGGGTGCAACTGGTCTGGAAGGTGTAGCCAATGACCCAGACTGCGTACAGCGCCACAAACACGGCATAGCGCGCCCACATCATCGTATCGGGGATGAGCGGGGTCAGGCAGTACAGCACCAGAATGCTGACCGCCATAATCAGGTTGCCGATGACCATAAACGGGCGGAACTTGCCGAACTTGCCGTTGGTGCGATCCATCAGCGCACCGATGATGGGGTCGGTGACAGCGTCAAACAGACGCATACCGGTGACCATGACGGAGGCAAAGATCATGGACAGTGCCAGAACCTTGCTGCCGAAGATCGCAATGTAGGACAGCACCAGAACATAATACACGTTCGTGGCACCGTTGTTCAGCGGGAACAAGACCAGCTGATAAGGTTTGGCGCGGTTGACCGCGCTGTTGTTTTTGTTTTCATTCATAAGCGATTCCTCCCGATTGCGCAAGTATAAGGAAATCGACCCGCCCACCGCAGGGCGATCTGTTGCCGCAGACAGCCTATGATGAGCGAGCCGATTTCACAAGAAGAAAAACAAGGAATTAGAGAATGACTGAGAAAATTATTGCTGAATGACCGCCTTACTGCTTTTTGCGGCGTGCCAGCTGGACGTGATACACAACCGCCCATGCGGCAGAAGCCAGCAGCAGAAGCAGGGAAACCATCTTGGTCACCTGCAGAGCCTCAGCCCACCAAGGAGTGACCGGAACCATGACCGTACCCTTGGCAATGCCGTTCATCGCGTTGGAGTGCGCGATGGAGTAGCACACGCGCTTGGCTGCATTGCGCATAGCCCAAGCCATCGTGGCATAGTCGCCCTCGCCGGAAGCTTTGGGGCGGTATGCATCAAACTGCGCTTCCTCGCCGGAACCGTCGGGGATATCGCAGCCGCCGGTGTAGATGCCGTAAGCCAGCTCAAAGTAGGGGGAGTTGTCCTGCTTGCCGTTCATGTCGGTGTACATATCGGTGACGATAATGCCCTTCATGCCGCATTCGCCGCGCAGGAAGGTCTGTGCCAGCGTACCGTCGGAGGGACCGGCGATGGTGCCCAGACGGGCAAAGGAAGCCATCGTATTGTAAGCGCCGCCGATCGTGATGGGCAGTTCAAAGGCGCGCAGGTAGATCTCGCGCAGAGCCTGTTCGGGAACCCAGGCGCCGACACCGTGGCGGGCGGTTTCCTGGTCGTTGATGACGCAGTGCTTGTTGTAGACATGAACGCCCATATCCTCAATGCCGTTGCTCTCGGCAGCAGCCATCAGACCGGTCAGCGTACCGCACTCGCTGTAATACTCAGCGGTACGACCCAGATAGGGGCTGCGATGAATGTTGGCACCGATGCCGTACAGACCGGCGCAGCCGCACCAGATACCGTCATTGCCGATGATACGACCGGCGCGGTAAGCGACATTGCGGTTGAAGGTAGCTCCAATGATGCCGTTGGCGGGGAATGCCGTGGTCTTGAGGCTGCCGTTGGGATCTGCCTCAGCGGTCAGGTTGCCGTCGGCATCCACATGACCCGCCTTGACCTCCTGACGGTAAGCCAGACCCTCTTTCTGCTCATTGTAAACGCGGTTAAAGCCGTTGGGACCGTTCTCGTCGTTGCTTTCGGGCTTGTTGATGGACTCGACCAGCGCCGTATTATGGTAACCCGTGCTGACCAGCGTGGCGGTTTCCTCCCAAGTCAGCTGATCCATAAAGGTATCCCACATAGGATCGTCAAAATCAATATCGTTGCCGTTTTCATCGGTGCGCATATCCACAAGGCTGATACCGGCCTGCTTGCCATAGGTCGGGTAAGCGGTAGCTTCGGCATCCTTATCCAGCGAAATGTTGTACTCGACGGGGCACTGCTTCAGAATATCGTGCGCCATCTGCTCGGTAGCAACCACCTTGGCAGCGCCGTTCTCACGATCCAGAGAAACCGTATTGGCCCAGTCGGAACGGTCGTAGTACTTGACTTCGTTGTCGCCGCGACCCTCGTAACGGTTGATGTCCGCGTAGTCGAAAACGGACTCGATGGGGTTGCCGGTCGCATCGGAGTAAGCGTACTTTTCGGTGTTCAGATCCAGCGTGAACTTGGCGGTCATAGAGGCATCGCCGCTGCCCACCATCTTGCTGCTGTCTGCGCCCTTGGCAGCAAGCAGCGCATTGACGGCGTTGTGGGCGTCGGTGGCGGCAATCAGGTAGTAATCGCCGGGCATCAGCACATAAGTGCCTGCGCCGTAAGCATCAAAGGAAGCAAAGTACTTTTCGTCAATGGAAACAGAGATCGTTTCGGTCTGACCCGGTGCCAAAACGGCGGTCTTGCCAAATTCAACCAGCTCCACGGAAGGAACCTGAATCTGGTTTTCCTTGGCATAATCACCGTAAGGCTTGGAAACGTAGAACTGCACAGTCTCCTTGCCGGAGTAGGTGTCGCCCACGTTGGTTACGTCAACAGACACATTGTAGGTGCGGTCGCCCTGCTTTTCCGCCTTGAAATTGCTGTACGCAAAGTCGGTGTAGGACTCGCCGTAGCCGAAGGGGTAAGCAACAACCTGGCTGTAATCGTAATCGCCTGCGTTGGCTGCACCCAGAACCGTATCCTCGTAACGGGTCTCGGTGTAGCGGTAGCCCAGATACATACCTTCCTGATAGACGGTGTAGGCATGCAGGGTAGGTTCGGGAACGAACATATTGCCCTGCTTGCTCTCAATGCCGAGTTCTGCGGCATTCTCATATACCTGATAGCCGTAGTTGACATTGACGGGGTTCATCTCATGGCTCATCCAGAAGGTGTCCGTCAGACGACCGGAAGGCACATACTCGCCGGTCAGCAGCTTGCCGACTGCGGTGCCGCCGTTCTGACCCAGCGTACCGACCCACATAGCCGCATCAATGCCGTACTGCTCATCATTGAGGAAATCAGCACTCAGCATACTGGCGCCATTGTAGATGAAGATGATTTTCTTGAAAACACCCTGATCCTTCAGCGCCTTCAGCCCGGCAAGGGTGTCCATCTCGCGCTGCGTCAGGTGCAGGAAGTCGCCATTGTAGCCGTCGGAGGCACTGTCCATGCTCAGGTCAGAACCCTCGCCGCCGATACGACCGGTAATGTAGATGGCTGCGTCGCCATACTGGGCAAAGGTGTCCCCGGCAGCCTTGGTGACGTAGTTCCAGTCAACGCCGCCGATGTACAGACCCTTGCTGCCGGACCAGCCCAGCGTGCAGCGGCGGAAGTGGATGCTGGGGTCATAGGTACCTGCACCCTCGCCCATCCAGTTGCCGGTTTCAGGGGCTGTGTACCATGTGGTCAGATAGTTTTCTTTTAACGTGGGGTTCAGTTCCAGACCGGCATTTTCAAAGCCGTCATAGAAGCTGACCGCCTTGGAAGCGTCCACAGAGCCGGAACCGGTGCCGCCGTAAATGGGGTCTGCAGAGGTCACACCAAAGACGCTGACCTTGGAGGCAGAAGCCAGCGGCAGGGCGTTGTTGTCGTTCTTCAGCAGAACCGCACCCTCGCTCATGACTTCTTCGGTCATATCGGCACCGGCCTGGATCAGGGAACCCAGATCCTCATAGTCAGACTTGTAATATTCGGTGTCCTGAGAATCCGCATCCTCGCTCTTGACAGTTTTGAAGGAGGCAGTACCCAGTGCGCTGTTGATGGCGTCGGCGTTTTCCAAGGCGATCAGGTTGCCGGTAAAGGATACACCGTACACCACAGTGGTCGCCGTAACAGCAATGCGCTGCAGCAGTTCAACGGTTTTCTTTTTCATTGTCTTACGCCTCCTCCTTAACTTGTTTTAAGAACACATTCACAAGATTCAGCACCTGCAGCACCGCAAACATAGTCGTGCATGTACGGAACTGCGAGTTGAACCCGGTCGCCTGAATACCGACCATGACAACGGACACATAGAAGTAAATTCCGTATACATAGTAGAGGAACGCCACAAAGTCAGCAACGGCGATGACCGCGTTGGCCCACCCTGCCTTCTTGGTGAACATCAGCACCAGACTGACAGCGGCACCGACCAGCATAGCCACAACGGCCGGCCATTCCATGTAGCGGGAGCCGCTGTACATAGAGGCATACACGGCCGCGCAAACAATACTGGCCACTACGCTGACAAATGTCACATAAAAGCCATAGCTTTTGTTTTCGAGTAGTTTCTTCATTTGCTCTTCTCCTTTTTATTTTTATTTGTACTGACATTTCTTCGTCAGTTCGTTTTGACGTCCCCAGCATAGCAAAACCGTGCAGGTACCGTGGAAATGCGGGGCGGACTGCCGC
>OQWM01003210.1_pt1 | contig 10961 bp, 8 predicted proteins | sample 1691531 | NCBI WGS metagenome assembly OQWM01 (sample SAMN03418257, study PRJEB22391) | human gut metagenome | biome: human-gut; feature: organic feature; material: feces | host: Homo sapiens | place: Tanzania | collected 2013-01 | reverse complement strand
AAAAAAAGGAGCGCCCCGGTGCGGCCACAGACAGCGGCACCGGGGCAAATGGTAAGAAGGATTCACGAAGAAGGCGAAAGTTTATCAGCCCTTTGCGGCTTCACGGCGGGCTTTCCAATTCTTGTAGGCTTTTGTCTGGGTCACAAACATGATCACGATAACGGCGAACAACACCAGCGCCACAGGCTCGGTGAAGATGCTGCCCACAAGCCGCAGCAGGCTTTTTTGCAGGGTAATGCCGCGGCGATAGTTGTTTTCCAGCAGGTTGCACAGGATAATACCCAGTACACACGGGGCCACGGGATAATCGTAACGCTTCATGAAATAGCCCAAAATGCCGAAGCCCAGCATCCAGAAAATATCAAACAGGCTTTTGCGCAGAGCAAAACTGCCTACCACCGAAAGAATAATGATCATGGGCATCAGAATGCTCTTGGGAACTTCTACGATTTTGGCGAACAGTTTTACGCCGGTAAGGCCAAATACTACCAAAAATACGCTGGATACCAGCAAAATGCTTACGATCAGATAGAACAGGTCCGGCGAACTTTTCATCAGATTGGGGCCGGGCTGAAGGCCATGGATCTGCAAGGCACCCAGCAGCACGGCGGTTACGGCATCGCCGGGAATGCCCAGCGTGCGGGGGGAGGCGCCGGCGGCAATGACCACCGTGCGGCCACGAAAGACGCCTGCGTCCGTCTCCAGCGTTTTGACCCTTTCGGAAAGGCGGGCTGTATAGACCTCCGCGTACTCCGTCACCGCGCCGAACCGCTCCGCGCCCTGCTGCATCCTTTCGCCCAGCGTGAAGCCGTCGATGCCCTCTGCAAAGCCGGGGTAGTTGTCGATCCGCTCCGTCAGCGCCATCTGTCCACCGGCGGTGAGCTTCTCCAGCACCAGTGTGGAAAGCCCGGCGCGGGCGGCGTAGAGGGCGGCGGTGTATCCGGCGGGGCCGCCGCCGATGACGATCATATCATATATCTGCTCCATCTCCGCCTCCTTGCAGCGACGGGCTTTCCGGGAAAAAGCCGGGGCCGCTGCCTCCTTACAGTTGATGTTGTCACTATATCGGACGCCGCCCGCCTTGTCAAGCCGACGGCTCCCGGACGGCGCGCCCGCCGCGGTATAAAATGCGGGCTTGGCCGCAAAAACTGGAAAATTTTCCGCCGAACCGTCGGAGATCCATGAGATTTTTCCTATAACAGTGAAGTTTTTTCTATCGCCTTTTGGAATGAGAGCCGATACAATAGGGCCATACTGGCAAGGTGAGCGCATCACCTTGACCGGACAATCTTTTAGGAGGAACTAAGATGAAAAAGACTCTTGCTATTCTCCTGTCCGCCGTGATGGTGCTGGCTCTGCTGGCCGGCTGCGGCGAGCAGAAGCAGCCCGATAACGGCAATCAGGGCAACACCGACGCTTCCGAGCTGAACGTGGGCGTGTTCTACTATGACTTCTCCGACGTGTACATCTCCAGCGTCCGTAACTCCATGAACAGCCAGCTGGATGCCATGGGCGTCAAGTACACCAACTTCGACGGCGCCGGTAACCAGGCCCAGCAGACCGACCAGATCAACACCGCCATCGCCAACGGCGCCAACCTGCTGATCGTCAACATCGTGGAGACCTCTTCTCCCGACGCTGCGCAGAACGCTGTTGAGGCTGCCCGTACCGCTGGTATCCCCATCGTCTTCTTCAACCGCGAGGTTGCTGACGAAGTGGTGAACAGCTACGACAAGTGCGCCTTTGTTGGCACCAACGCTCCCGAGGCCGGCCACATGCAGGGTCAGCTGGTGGGCGAGTACCTGCTGGCTCACTATGACGAGGTCGACCTGAACGGCGACGGCCAGATCACCTACGTGATGTTCAAGGGCCAGGAGGGCAACGCTGAGGCCGAGGCCCGCACCCAGTTCGGCGTCGAGGATGCCAACGCTGTTCTGACCGCTGCCGGCAAGCCCGAGCTGGTCTACTACAACGCTTCCGCCACCGATAAGTATCTGGTCGACCAGAACGGCAAGTGGTCCGCTCAGGCTGCCAACGACTACATGGCCACCATCCTGCCCGAGTACTCCGAGGCCAACGGCAACATGGTCGAGCTGATCATCTGCAACAACGACGGCATGGCCGAGGGCGCTGTCTCTGCTCTGCAGGGCGCCGGCTACAACAACGGCGAGGGCAAGACCATCCCCGTGTTCGGCGTGGATGCTACCGATTCCGCCAAGCAGCTCATCAACGAGGGCAAGATGACCGGTACCATCAAGCAGGATGCCGATGGCATGGCCTCCACCATCCTGAACCTGGTCAGCAGCGTCAAGGGCGGAGGCAATCTGATGGACAACACCTCCTCGTTTAATGTGGATGCCGGTGTTGCCAAGATCCGTGTGCCTTACGCCACCTATACCGGCGAATAAGCCATAGCTAACGGCTCTCGCCCCAGTAAAGCGCCAAGGAAGAGCGGGGCTGTCAGTCAGACAGCCCCGCTCTTTTGCGAAAGCGGTTCGTATTGTGAGCCGCTTTTGAACTCGCAGATAAGGAGGTAACCGCATATGGAGCAGCCGGCATTGCTGGAAATGCGAAATATTACGAAAGAGTTCCCCGGTGTCAAGGCGTTGGACGGCGTTTCCCTTACCGTCCGACCCGGCACCGTCCACGCGCTGATGGGTGAAAACGGCGCGGGCAAATCCACGCTGATGAAGTGCCTTTTCGGCATCTACGCCAAGGACGAGGGCACGATCGTGCTGGACGGCAAAGAGGTGGATTTCAAGAATTCAAAGGAAGCGCTGGAAGGCGGCGTGGCAATGGTGCATCAGGAGCTGAACCAGGCTCTCACCCGCAGCGTGATGGACAACCTGTGGCTGGGCCGCTACCCGAAGGTAGCGGGCATTATGGTCAGCGAGGGCATCATGCGAAGACGTACAGGGGAGATCTTCGACGAGCTGGACGTCCGCGTCGATCCCAAAGCCATCATGTCCACGCTGCCTGTCTCCCAGCGGCAGATGGTGGAGATCGCCAAGGCGGTCAGCTACAACGCCAAGGTCATCGTGTTCGACGAGCCCACCTCCTCTCTGACGGAGGCGGAGGTGGAGCATCTGTTCCGCATCATCAACATGCTCCGGGAGCAGGGCTGCGGCATCATCTATATCAGCCACAAAATGGATGAGATACTCCGCATCAGCGATGAAGTGACCATCATGCGGGACGGTAAATGGGTGGCCACGCGCCGCGCCGCTGACCTGACGATAGAGGAAATCATCAAGCTGATGGTGGGTCGCGAGCTGACCAACCGTTTCCCGCCTAAGGACAATGTACCCGGCGAGGTGATTTTGGAGGTGGAGCATCTCGCAGGCCGGTATACCCGTCTGAAGGACGCCAGCTTCCAGCTTCGCAGGGGCGAGGTGCTGGGTATCGCGGGGTTGGACGGCTCCGGGCGCACGGAGGTGCTGGAGAACCTCTTCGGCGCAATGACGAAGGCCAGCGGGAGCATCCGCCTGCATGGAAAGGCTATCCGAAACAGGACACCCCAGGAGTCCATCAAAAACGGCTTTGCCCTGCTGACGGAGGAGCGCCGCGCCACAGGCATCTTCGGCATCCGCGACATCCGGGAAAACACCGTCATCTCCAACCTGAGAAGCTATCTGATGGGCGGCATCTGCCTCAGTGAAAGGAAGATGCGGCAGGATACCGACTGGGCCATACAGGCTATGCACATCAAAACGCCAGGACAGTCCACGCAAATACGATCACTCTCCGGCGGCAACCAGCAGAAGGTCATCATCGGGCGCTGGCTTCTGACCAAGCCGGAGGTGCTGCTGCTGGACGAGCCCACCCGGGGCATCGACGTGGGCGCGAAGTACGAGATATACCAGATGATCCTCGACCTTGCCAGGGAGGGGAAGGGCGTGATCATGGTGTCCTCCGAGATGCCGGAGCTGCTGGGGATCTGCGACCGCATTCTGGTCATGTCCGGCGGACTGCTGGCCGGTGAGGTGGATGCCCGAACCACCAGTCAGGAGGAGATCCTGACGCTGGCGGCCAAATATGTGTAAGGAGGAGCGACTACCGTGAACAACGAAACGAAAGCGCAGGCAAAGGAAGCCAAAGTCCGCCAGCCGTGGACGGCCAAGCGGGTGGGCGACCTCCTGCTGAACAACGCACTGCTCATCATCATGGCCATCGCGGTCATCTATATCGCCATCAAGAACCCCAACTTCATCAAGCCCGCATCCCTCATCAACATCCTCTCCCAGACGGCGGCGTATCTGCCCGCTGCACTGGGTATCGCCGGATGTATCGTGCTGACCGGTACCGACCTGTCCGCAGGCCGCGTGGTGGGTCTGACCGCCTGCATCTCCGCGTCTCTGCTGCAGAATGCCGCCAACCTTGCCAACAAGATGTGGCCCGAGATCGGCACGCTGCCCATCATCGTGGTGATCCTGCTGGCGATGCTCATCGGCGCCGCCGTGGGCTGCTTCAACGGCTTCTTCGTGGCAAAGTTCAAGCTGCACCCCTTCATCGTGACGCTGGGTACGCAGCTGATCCTGTACACCTGCCTGCTGCTGTATGTCCAGATGGGCAACAACAAGGGCATGGCCATCTCCAACCTTGACCCGTCCTACACCAACTTCGTCAAGGGCAGCCTCTTCAAGATCGGCGGCGTTCCCATCCCCAACTATGTGCTGTTCGCCATCGTGCTGACGGCGGTGATGTGGTTCATCTGGAACAAGACCACCTTCGGCAAGAATATGTTCGCACTGGGCTCCAACGAGGAGGCCGCCCGTGTCTCCGGCGTCAACGTGTTCGCCGTGACGGTGGGCGTCTTTGCGCTGGCAGGCGCCATGTACGGCTTTACCGGTTTTATCGAGGGCGCCCGTATCGGCTCCAATACCGCCAACACCGGCCTGAACTATGAGCTGGACGCCATCGCGGCCTGCGTCATCGGCGGTGTGTCCTTCGTGGGCGGCATCGGTAAGATCAGAGGTATCGTCATCGGCGTTCTGATGCTGCGTCTGATCTTCGTGGGTCTGGCCATGGTAGGCGTGCCGCAGGATCTGCAGTACCTCATCAAGGGCGGCATCATCCTGTTTGCCTGTGCGCTGGATATGCGGAAATACCTGGTCAAAAAGTGATCTTACACAAAGATGGCGCGCATCTGCGAGCCATCTTTGTTTTTGGGAAAATATATGGTATACTGAACGCAAAAGCGTGATGATACCGCATGGAAACTGAGAGGGGGTCGGAGCCGTGGAGCTGTACCGTGTGCTGCTGGTGGACGATGAGGAGGATATCCGAGAGGGTATCAGCCGCAAAATGGACTGGCTGGGGCTGGGCTTCTCGCTGGTGGGCGAGGCCGCCAACGGACAGGACGCGCTGGAGCTGGCGGAGACCCTGCGGCCGGATGTGATCCTGACGGATATCAAGATGCCGTTTATGGACGGGCTGGAGCTGTGCCGGATCCTGACAGACCGGCTGCCCGCCTCCCGGTTCGTGGTATTCTCCGGCTTTGACGCCTTTGAATATGCCAAGCAGGCCATCCAGATGAACGTGGTGGAGTATATCCTCAAGCCCATCAATGCCGATGAGCTGTCCGCCGTGCTGCGGCGGCTGAAGGAGGAACTGGACCGGGAGCGTGCGGAGCGGCGGAACATGGAGCTTCTCCGCAGCCGGTACACGGAGAACCTGCCCATCCTGCGGGAGCTGTTTTACACCAACCTGCTGGACGGCCGCATCGAGCCGGGAACGGAGCGTGACCGGGCGGCGCGTCTGGACATCGACCTGCGGGGCGAGGAGTGGACGGTAGGCCTTGCCTACATCGGCAGCGACAACAGCCGGGACGCTCTGTCCACCCTGTCGGTGCAGAACCTGCTGGAGGAGACGCTGACGGCGGATCGGTGCAGGCTCTCCCTGTACAACGACTGGGTGGCGCTGATCGTCAGCCTGACGGAGACATTTACCATTTATGACCTGATCCGCAGCTTAGACCGCGCCTGTACGCTGGCGGCCTCCTATCTGGGGCTGACGCTGACGGTGGGCGTGGGCGCACCGTGCCGGGAGCTGTCCGGTATGGCGCGCTCCTCCGCCGAGGCGCGGACGGCGCTGGAATACCGCTCTATGGTGGGCCGGGGACAGGTCATCTACATCGGCGACCTGGAGCCGGACGGCGGCCCTGTACTCTCCTTCGAGGAGGCGGACGAGCGGGCGCTGACCGCGGCGATCAAGCTGGGGAACGAGGAGGAGATCCGGCAGGCGGCTGCCGCGCTGGCGGGAAAGATCCGGCAGGCCAACCCCGCCGCCGGGCAGTACCACCTGTTCCTCATGGAGCTGGTGACCCACCTTCTGAAGATGACCCGCCGCTCCGGTGTAGGGGTGGAGGAGGTTTTCGGTACCGATTTTTCCCTCCCCATGCAGGAGCCTGAGCTTCCCGCACTGGCGGAGCTGGAGGGCTGGTGCGCCGAGCGCTGCCTGCGCCTCCACACCCTGATCCGCCGCCGCCAGACGGATACGGCGGGCCACACGGTGGAGACGGCCAAGGAGTATATCCGCCAGCACTATGCCGAGAGCGACCTGTCGGTGGAAAAGCTGTGCGCCTATCTGCATCTCAGTTCCACCTATTTTTCCACGCTGTTCAAGCGGGAGACAGGCACCAGCTTTACCGCCTACGTCACCAAGGTGCGGATGGAGGCGGCGGCCGAGGCCATCCGCAGCACGGAGGACAAGACGTACCTCATCGCCCAGCGGTGCGGGTACGACGATCCTAACTACTTCAGCTATGTGTTCAAGCGGCACTTCGGGGCGACGCCCACCAAGTACCGCAGTGAGGGGAAATAACAGACAGAGAGGGGAGCCGCCTGTGGAGAAAATAGCGTCCGGCTGGAAAGCACGGTGGAAGGCGCTGTACCACCGCTCCGGCATCCAGATGATCCTGTCTATCGCCTTCACCGCCGTGGCGGTGGTGGGTATGCTGTTTCTGGGCATAGCGCTGCTGCTGCGCTTCTCCTCCTCCGCCAACGAGGTGGCGGCGGAGAACAGCCAGCGGGTGCTGGCGCAGGTGAACTGGAGTCTGGACGGCTACCTGCGCAACATGATGCGGGTATCGGACACGGTGTATTACCGGGTCATCAAGAACGCGGATCTGGAGCAGGACGGTACGGCGCAGGAGCTGCACGACGCACTGGAGCTGCTGTACGCCAAGGACAGGGACGTGCTGGTGTCGCTGGCGGTATTCGACGAGAACGGCGGACTGATCTCCGCCACACCGCTGACGGAGCTGAAAAAAAGCGTGACGCCCAGCCGCGAGGGGTGGTTCACCACCGCCATGGAGCGCATTGAGAATCTGCATTTTTCCACGCCCCATGTGCAGAATCTGTTTGAGGACCCGGACTCGCGGTATCACTGGGTGGTCTCCCTCAGCCGCCATGTGGAGCTGACACGCGGGGGGAATATGGAGAGCGGCGTGCTGCTGGTGGACATGAACTTCAGCGGCATCGAGCAGATCTGCAAGGACGTGTCCTTCTCCAATGGGCAGGGATACCTCTACCTCATTGACGGGAACGGGGAGGTCATTTACCACCCCCGCCAGCAGCTTCTCTACGCGGGCTTGCAGGAGGAGAACAATCTGACGGCCGCCGGGTATGCCGACGGTACCCATGCGGAGGTGTTTCAGTCCCAGAAGCGGCAGGTGACGGTGAAGACCGTGGGCTACACCGGCTGGAAGCTGGTGGGCGTGATGCCGACGGAGACGCTGCGGGACAATTACAGCCAGCTTCTGCTGTTTGCCCTGTTTGTGGTGTCCTTCTCCATCTTTCTGCTGGTGTTCGTGAACCTGCGGCTTTCGGAGTGGATCACCGCGCCCATGAAAAAGCTGGATCATGCGGTGAAGGAACTGGAAAAGGGGGTGGAGTCCGTGGACTTCAACGTGGACGGTCCCTACGAGGTGGAGCATCTGAGCCGCTCAGTGCAGTCCATGGTATCCACCATGCGCCACCTGATGGAGGATATCCTCCAGCAGGAGGAGGAAAAACGCCGCAGTGAGCTGGACGTGCTGCAATCCCAGATCAACCCGCATTTCCTGTACAACACGCTGGACAGCGTGGTGTGGATGACGGAGAACGGCCGGACGCAGGAGGCGGTGGTCATGCTGACGGCGCTGGCGCGATTCTTCCGGATCTCCCTGAGCAAGGGCAGCAACATCATCCCCATCGGGGACGAGATCGAGCACGCACGGAACTATCTGACTATCCAGAAGATGCGTTATAAGAATAAATTCTCCGCCGATATCACCGTGGAGCCGGGGGTCGAAAAGCTGTACACCATCAAGCTGATCGTCCAGCCCATTCTGGAAAACGCCATCTACCACGGTATGGAGTATGCCGACGGCGAGGGCGAGATCCACATCCGCGCCTTCCGCGAGGGGGAGCGGGTGATCATCGAGGTGGAGGACAACGGGCCGGGCATGTCGGAGGAGGTCGTGGAGCAGCTTCTGACACCCGGCAGGGAGCGGAGCGCCGCCAAGGCCAAGGGCTCCGGCATCGGCTTCCGCAACGTACACCAGCGTATCCGGCTGACCTTCGGCGGAGAGTACGGCCTGACCATCCACAGTGAGCCGGACAACGGGACGCTGGTGCGGATCTGTCTGCCCGCGCTGACGGAGGACGATGCGCGGAAATATCGGAAGGAGGGGGAGCAGTGAGTCGAAAAGCGTGGTTGCAGCTGGTGCTTCCCCTGATCGGGCTGAGTATACTGTTCTGGCTGCTGGCCTTCGCCCCCGGCGAAAAGCACCACCAGCCGCCGCTGCTGGAGCTGTCCGTCATCCTGCGGGATGGGGACGGCGCCGTGTCCACCATGCGCAAGGGCATGGAGCAGGCGGCGCAGGATCTGAATGTGGAGCTGCGCTTTCTGATCCCCGCCGAGGACAACAGCGCCGTCCAGCAAGCACAGCTGCTGGAGCGCGAGGTGGCGGGGGCGGCGTCTGCCGTCCTGCTGATACCGGCGGATCGGGAGGCGCTGGGCGACGCGGTATCCGCTGCCGCCGGAAAGACCACGCTGGTCACGGTGGAGACGGACATGACCGCATGGGGGGCGGCAGCCTCCATCACCATGGACCATCAGGAGCTGGGCGCGGCACTGGGCGCGGCGGCGCTCAACGGCGTACCGGAGGGAGGTACGGTGCTGCTGCTGGACAGCCTACCCGGTGACAACGGCATACGAGAGCGGATGGAGGCAGCCAAGGCCGTTCTGGAGCGGGGGGGGCGGCAGGCCCGCGTGTACAAGTGGGACCCCGACACCACCTCCCTGCCGGATATCCTGCGGATCGAGCGGCCCCGGGCGATCATCGCCTTTGAGGCGGCGGCGCTGGCGGATGTGGCGGAGCTGTCCCGGGGGGAGGACGCCTTTCCGCTGCTCTACGGCTGCGGCTCCACAGCGAGCATTGCCGCCGCGCTGGAAAAGGGGCGTGTGACGGCCATCACCGCGGTGAACGTGTTCTCCGCCGGGTATCTGGCGGTGGAGGCCGCGGCGGCGCTGGCGCGGCACGAGGACTGGACAGCCGCCGCGCCGGTGGCATTTTCCATCGTCCGGCAGGAGAACATGTACGACAACGACAACCAGAAGCTGCTGTTCCCCGTGACATGAGCTTGTAAGGGAGAGGAGACGGTATGAAGAGGATCGTTTGCCTGATCGCCGCGCTGACCCTGCTGCTGGCGCTGCCTGCCTGCCGTGCGGATACAGGCGTGGGCAGAACGCTTCGGGTCGGAGTGGCGCTGTACCAACAGGAGGATACCTTTATTGAAACCGTGACCCGAGAATTGCAGCGGCGCGGCAGCGATGGCGGGTGTAGAGCCGCAGCCATATAGCAGGGGAAAGCTCTCATCGTTCTGCGCCAGCTCCGCCGCCTCCTGTGCCAGCGTCTCGACCTGCTGCTGGAGCGAGGCGTCCTCCACGGTCATCCGATCCAGCTTCGCGTTCGCGGCAGTGAGCTTCTTTTTCGTCTCGTCCAGCTCCGCCCGCAGCGCGGCCTTTTCGGCCTCCAGCTTCTCGTTGGCGTCCTTCACCTGCCGCAGCTCCTTCAGGTGCTCCACCGAGGCCGTTTCAATATAGTGGACGACATCGTCCCGGTTAAAGCCGCCGATCGAGGTGCGGAATTTCGTAAAATCAGCCATATGAACTGCCTCCTGCCTTTTATGGGAAAATCATATCACAACAGCCTTCAAAATACAATCTGAAAACTGCTTTTTCGCGGGTTCCTGTCCGTTTTCTCCGCCGTCCGCGCGAACGCGGCTCATGCCGCCGTTCAGTCCTCCGCCGGCGCTTCGAGACCGAACTCGCTGGGCAGGAAGCGCGGGCAGACATTTTCCGACGTGCAGATTACGGACGCGGCCAGACGCGTACCGATCCGGCACGACTCCTCGAGCGTCTTTCCATAGGTCAGGCCGATGGCCACGCCCGCGAAGAACGAATCGCCCGCGCCGGTCGTATCGCGCACATGCACGCGCTGCGCCGGGCATACGCCGCTTGTTCCATCGACCGAGGCATAGACGGAGCCCCGTTCGCCCATCGTCACGACCATGCTCGGGATCTTCGCCTGCTGGACGCGGCGGAGCAGGATCTCGCGCATCTCCTCCGGCGTTTTGTCGTGATAATCCTCCGCAAAGAGGATCCCGGCCTCGAGCTGGTTGCAGACAAAGCAGTCGGTGTATTGCAGCAGGTCGCGGCGCTCCACCGCGATGTTCATATTGGAGACCACCGCGTAGACCCGCTTATGATATTTTTCCGCATACTGATAGACGCGCTTGACGATTTCCTTCTCCATGTCGATCTCCAGAACGATGCTGTCGCAGTCCCGGAAGATCTCATCGCCGCACTCGTCCAACGTGTCGCACAGAGGCAGCAGATCCGGCCGCTTGGAAATGGAAGCGTAGACGTCGCCGTCGTTGTCAAAGATCGCAAGCCATGTCCCCATGCCGTCCGGG
>OQWM01003202.1_pt1 | contig 10969 bp, 7 predicted proteins | sample 1691531 | NCBI WGS metagenome assembly OQWM01 (sample SAMN03418257, study PRJEB22391) | human gut metagenome | biome: human-gut; feature: organic feature; material: feces | host: Homo sapiens | place: Tanzania | collected 2013-01 | reverse complement strand
TTCTGGTAATTGTAAACTGGATATGGTCTTCACTGATGTTTTCGGCAAATCCGCAGGTGGAATCGATTAGTCGATTGTTCTCATCAAGTATTTCGAGGGTGAAACGAGGTTGATTGGTGATATTATGGTCAGGATCTTGAAGCACTACGGCATATTTCAAAATCAACATATCGTATTCGGTGGAATCCGCGGTATATTCGTATGCTATACTCTCGGCTTCAGCTCCTATATTATCATCTCCCAACCTTACGGAAGCTTTATATCCTGACGGGACTTTCTTTAATTGATAGTTTGTCCGCGAATCGTATGCATTTGTGTCCACAATAACAACATGCCTGTCCGTACCCCAGAAATAATCATTGGTACCGTTCCATCGATAATTGTTATAAGTGGTATCGCTGTACGGGTTATGATAATCTCCCCAAGTCAAATAAGTATCAAAAGAAATAATATCAGCATAATCTATACACAAATCGACCGAGGTCTTTTGCGTAATACTGTTGCCTGAAGACATACCGCATTCATCGCAAAGAGTATATACGTAGAAAGTGTATTCTGTTGCCTCCTCCAATTCATCGAATGTATATTCTGCCACCCGTTGCATAACTCGTGCAACGGTATCTGCAAGAATTACATCCGAACTACCATTTTTGCGATAACCTACTACATAAGAATCTACTGTATCTATTATCCCGCTTATCTCGCTCCACCATATTGTTACCGCATCGGGAGCAACTTCTCTTATAAGAGGAATAACCTCCGGACAACCGAAATATGCGGAATATGAATAATAATTACAATCCATCGCTTCGGATTGATTTGTACCGACAATATCGATATATCCATAATCGTTACAACGCTTTTCTACCGAATAATGATTTTGAGCGAGCGGCATCCATGAACTCCCGTTATTCCGACCAAACCAATTAACGCCTGTTATCGAATCCCAATCGAAATAAATGGAATCCGTATCCCTTGTTACCTGTACATTTACCGGTCTAATATCATTACAAAGAGGAGTTATGGCTGTATATCCTAATGTTCCACACATCGGCACGCTATCACAAGTTCCATAAATGTTATAATTGATATACGCCCAAGGAGTGAAACCGCTTATTATCACGGAATCTGCATTTGTCGAAAGATTATAATGTTGGTAATATGGCGAAGAAAGATTATAAGACGGATCGCCCCAAGTCGTAACGACATAGTCTATTGTAAAGTCGGTATTTCCATTCCCGTTCCAACGAAGAACAAGACTTGTGGAATCAAGATATTCGTATGAGATATCAGAGGGGGATGCACAATCGCAGAATTGAACTATCACCTCAAAGCCTGCTGTCGGATTATCATCATCAGCGTTAAAAGTAACTGTTATTTCATCGGAGTTGATATAGGTCAAGTAATAATTATTCGAATAAGTACTATAATAAACACCAGTGGTTGTAATACCATCTTGAACAGACAATGATGCGAGGTATTGATTACTATGCGAAAGATATGATTTCACCCACACTTTGGCACGATAATTCGGGTTTGTAGCTTTAATCGTATAGGAGGCATTGACTCTTGGCGAATGTGGATTTTGACTTCCGCCATCATCGAACAAAATGCAATAATTCGAAACAGTATCTTTGTGGCCAGACACACCCATAAGTATTGTATCTTGAGCATGTCCTGCAACCACAGAGAAAAATAAAACCACTAAACAAAAAACTTTTTCCATTATCAAACAGTTTTGCAAATCCAAAGCCTCAGTTTGAACATACAGCCCTTTCTCTCCATAAACCGACTTCCATGTTTTGCAAATTTCGCTCGGCAAAGATACACATATTTGTAAGATCAGATTGATTTTGTACGCAAAATCTTTATTCGTTTCAGCTATCAGAAGGCTGCATTAGCCTGATTTCGGAATTCTATATTGCTTTGAGATGAAGCAAACAGTGTTTCCTTTTCATCAATATTTGATATTCATACGAAAGTTCTTCACCTTATTGCACAAAATATGTACTTCACATATGTTGAAGCATGATTACGGAATATGTAACTTGATTTATCCAACCAATTACATAGAACGATTGACCACAAATTTCAATAGAGTATTACGCATACGAGGAGCTATGCAGGAAATTGATACTCCGTTTTATTACTATTAGATGTGAACAAAAGTAAGGCTCTGACAAGTTCAATGCTTTCAAAGTATAATTTACTTGCTTCGCATTTCCATCTTTGCCCTTATGAATGGAGATTTTTATGATTGCTCATTTGTTGGTTATCCTTAGAAGGAAAAGTTCAGTCCGAGGGAAGGCATGATTGGCAGTTGGTCAACTCGTTCTGAGGTTATGCGGTTGTAGTAAAAGAGATTGTTCCTGTTATAGACGTTTGTTACGCTCAGGTTTATTTCAAGTATGGAACGCTTGCCTATCTCGAAGCGTTTCTTTGCGGAAATGTCGAAGCGATGATAGTCCGGCAGGCGGTGCGAATTCAAATCGCCGTATATGGTGGTCAATGTGCCGTTCTGATTGATGTAATCGGTATTTATACCACCGGAAAAGTCGAGTTGTTCCATCATGGACGCAGTCGGTGTGTAAGGAAAGCCGCTACCGTAATTCCATCTGAAACTTAATTCAAAACTTCTGTCCATTCCGAATTGATAATTCACCAAAAGATTGATATTATGTCTTCTGTCGTAATGCGGAGCGTATGTTTGAACTTCGTTGGTTTTGGTAACCTTGCCCAAAGAGTAGATTGCCCAAACGTAAAGCCTGCCATCATCGTATTTTAGCGATAAATCACCGCCGTAGGCTTTGCCGTCTTCGACTATGTATTCCTTTCTGAGATATTCGGGTTTGTCGTTGTGTTCTTTGTCATCGGAATACATACGATCTTTATTCGCAGAGGCTGTTCGGGACATGGTTTTATAGTACAACTCGAAGTTGAGAGAAAGGTTTTTGAGAACGTCATACTCCATTCCGAAGATAAGGTGGTCGGATTTTTGCACGTATGAACTTATTGCCTCGCCTTTGTAGCTTGTTACTATATTCAAATCGGGACTTACAGTGAGATAACCCGTAAACAGATTGACTATATCGCGATCGCTTTTGGTATCCATGAATACCTGAGAATAGATGCCTCCGGCAGCTTTCAAACGGAAATTATCCGAAATATTAAGTTTTAAGGACAAACGAGGTTCCGGTATCAGGCTTGCGACGGAAGCATAATATGAAGCACGGAAACTCGGTTCATAAACGAACCTGCCTGCCACTCCTCTGAAAACGGCATAAGCTGCAAACTCGGTGGAATAATCCGTTATGGTATCGGACGCAGAGAAGGAGGTCTTTGTGGTGTTGCCGAGCATATTCAATCCGTATTTAAGCCTGTTCTCTCCGAAGAAGTTGGTTACTGCCATTCCTATATTGAAACCTCCTATGTTGCTCATCTGCTCATTTGCGGACGAAGTCTCGGACATTTTCATCGTATAATCGGAATATGCAACCACTCCTTCAACCAAAGAAGAACCGCTACCGGGAAGAAGCAGGAAGTTGGCTCCAAAGGCGGTGTTTCTCCAATTGAAATCGGCTATGGCTTCGTATCGATTGACCTTATCCGTGAAATTGAGACCGAAAAAGTTGACCTTGCTTCCGTTATCCGTTGCAAGGGTCAATTTTCCGTAAATATCGAGGAAATCATACGGCAGTTCTTTGTCCATATAGGAGTAAATGGAAGTGGAAGTCTGCGAAAGGTAGGAGTTTTTCGCATTCAGAATATATGATAAACTGTATCGTCTTTTTTCGTTGTTCTTGATAATCGGACCTTCCAACAACAAGCCTGCTCCGAATGTGGAAAGGGAAATTTTACCGCTTGTATTCTTTTTGTTTCCGTCCTTTGTGGTTATATCCAAAACAGAAGACAACACACCGCCATAGCGAGCGTCGAAGCCGCCTGTGTAAACATCGGCATTTCTTATGATGTCTGTTTCAAAAACAGAGAACAAACCTATCGAGTGAAAGGGATTATAGACTACCATTCCGTCCAAAAGCACTCTGTTCTGAATGGCAGAACCGCCTCGAATATAGAGTTGACCGCCTTGGTCGCCGGAAAAAACCACTCCGGGCAAGACCTGAATATATTGAGCCAAGTCTGCCTGACCACCGATTGAAGGCATCTGCTGTATATCTTTCGATGTGATTTTTTCGACCGAGACATTGCTCTCCAATCTCACAGCTTCCCTTTTCCCACTGACTTCGACGATTGCCAATTCCGTCGAAGAGGGTTTAAGTTCCACCTTTATGGAGGCGACTTTCCCCTTTTCCACCTCGACAGTATGCTCCGCTGTCTCATAACCTATGAAACTCACCTTGATGACTTGGGTTCCTGCTTTCACCTTTGAGAAGACAAAATAACCGTTTATGTCGGTTGTCGTTCCTGTCGTGGTGCCTTTTAGTATCACATTACCATAAGCAATCGGTTCACCTGTCGTTTTATCATATACAAAGCCTCTTATGGAACCTGTTTGTGCGACAAGGCAGAGACCTGATACCATAAGAAACAAGAAAGATACTATTCTTTTCATATTGTTATGCTGTTGCATTGTATCAATGTGTCAATTTGTAAACCAATTCTTTCAACAATTCGCCTTCATTGTCTATCGAAGCAAAGCCGACACCTTTACTCTTCAATTCATATTCTCTTATCAGGGATATATTCTGCATTATTTTATCCGAACCGTACTTTTGAGCCGGTACTGCATAATCTCTCGCAAAGAACGACGGCACTTTGATTGCCGATGCCACCGCTGCATCGGATTTGTCAGGCAGTTGTGCAACCACCAACAGCTTCACGAAGTATGTAAACAAGTTTGCGAACACCACTGGCAAAGGATTTTCTTTTACATGTGCAGCCATGTGGCACACGCACTTGTTTATCTTCTCGTAATCCAACTTTCCGATGGCTTTTTGCAGTTCAAAAACGTTGTAATCCTTGCTTATGCCGATATGAGAAGATACATCGGAGGATTTGATTTCCTTTCTGTCTTTGATGTTGATAAGCAATTTTGAAATCTCATTGCTTATCTTCATAAGGTTATTGCCGAGATATTCCGCCACCATCATGGAAGCCTGTTGCTCCATGACGAACCCTTTTTGCTTTACGAAAGAATCGATCCAACTTACCAACTTTTCTTCCCGTATCTTCTGACTTTCAAAAACCGTTCCGACCTTACCGATTTTTGTGGTAAGGCTTTGCGGGAACTCTTTCGCATTGTTGACAATCACAAAAACAGTACTCGAAAGGGGAGATTGCAGATACTTGCTCATTTTCTCCAACTCTCTTTTGTCCATCGTCTGAGCCTCTTTCAGCATTACCAATCGATGTTTCGCCATCACCGGATACTGTTTCGCAGACAAGACAACCTCATCCATGGACGCATCTTTACCATAAAACACGCTCATGTTGAAATCCTTTTCCGCCTCATCAAGCACCTCTTGCTCGAATTTCCCGCTCAGGAGTTCCAAATAATAGAGTTCTTCTCCTTTCAGAAGATAGACAGGTTTCAAATCGCCGTTCTTTATCTCTTTTTCTATACTTTCAAATGTTGCTGCCATAAGCGAGTGGCGAAGATACGAAAAAATTCCAAGTCCTTACGCAAGCCATGAATTTTATTTTCAATCGAAACAGGCAAGTCTTCACTGCACTGCAATCGGAACATACCTCATCTTAATTTGCATTCACCAACTTCCATATATATTCTTTCGTCCGACTCATCGCTTTCAATACGAATGTTCCCGCATCGGGTAACCTTATTTTCTTCTTTCCCCTTACGCTATCCACAATCCTGCCCCGCATATCATATAATTCCATGTACTCTATTTCCTCTTCGCATTCCAATATCACCCAATCCCCGTCTCTGAACAGACGAACATTCGACAACTGTAACGTTTCATCGAAAGAAGGCAGCGTTTTGTACAACTTCAATCGTAAATGCTTGGTCGCCTGCGGAGATTGAAAAGTATATACACTATCCTGCACAAAATCGAACAGCCTTGTTCCGCTTTCCTTGTCCGTAAGTTCTGCAAGAAGATAAGAATTCATAGAGTCGTTCTTCAAAACGAGCGAATATACATCGAGCCGTGGAAGATTGATCTCGAAATCCAATGCTATGCTGTCCTCAAACAGTGGCATGGTTTTGAATGAATATCTTTCTCCGTTGCACTCAAAAGCAATCATTGCCTTATTCTCGTCCATCGAAAACTTATGATTGTCCGTCAAAGGTTCGAATGCCTGATTTGCAGCAACCGAAAATTCCAAGGTTGCTTTATCCGAATAATCGGAGGTGTTCAAAATCAATGACAATGCTTCATTATCGTTCGGAGGCAAAGGGCTTAAAGGCATTCTATGCAAAACGAGATTTGCGGAATTGCTCATCTTCTCCACAAGAAAACCCTCAAAAGGCTGCAGACTATCCCTTTCGTTCAATGGAACGAAGATACCTGTTTTCTTATCGACAACCTGCGGCAAGGAGACTTCATCTCTGAGCAGTTGATTGACGCATACCGTGAACGGATACGGATTATAGGTGAATATGGTTTGCAAAGCACTGCTCTCCAAACCCGACATACCGGAGGCGAGCAGCGAATAGCTTTGCTCGTTGTTCAATTCGCCTGTAAAGCTCAACATTGCGTCCGAATGTATCTTCATTGCGTATGATTGCGTTTGCGAAAACTCTTCCGATTGTGGCAAACCGGTCGTTTCCAAAGCCGTTTCGGAAGACAGAATTGCCGAAAGGCTGTCCCTGTTCGCAAGATTTACGTTTATCGGAAAGCCGAACAATCCGTAAGAAACTTCCCTTTGCGGTTCTTTTCCGAAATTCATATCCACGGAGACACCGGTTCGGCTGCTTAAAACACCGTTATTCAAGAACTCTGCTTTCTCGGCTCCCGTTGTATCCTTTATGAAGAGATGATAACATAGTGCGGTATCGCCCTGATTGATGCACAACGTTTGAGGATTGTATAAAACGGCTTCATCTGTCTCTGTAGGAATGCCCTCCGTCCAATATTCGTCGAACCAATTGCCGCTTTGGGTTCTTCGAGTTACCTTTCCTGTTTTGAAAACGACCGATGAGGACCTCACTTCTTCGCCGGATACTTCCGCCAAGAGGTATAATTCGTATGTGGTATTGCTTTGCAATCCCTCCGGAGAGAGAATGCCATCATCGGGATTGAAATTCACTATGACGGAATCCGTGCAAAGACCGTGCAAAGCCCCATCCATTTCATGCTTTCCGAAATCCGCAAAATCTTCTGCCCTGTTCGTGGAAAGATTTCCCAACTGCTGCCATTGGCTTGCCAGCGTCGGAAAACCGCTTTGCACGTTCGTCTTCACACCTTTCGTAACCCATGAACGACGTTGCAGAACCGTCTTCGCCGTTCTTGTTTCTTCATCGACCCAACCTTGTTGATTGCTTATGCTTTCGCCGAAATTGCCGAATATATCTATCGTATCATTCCCCTTTATCAAAGCAATGGGGTCGTTACCGTCTATTACAACCTGTCCTAGCACGGACGGATTGACATAGAATACCCCGTTGACATTGTTTTCCATGGCTTGCAAGGCTTGCAATATCACTATGCAGGAATCATGCTTTATCGTATCTCTTGCCGTAAAGCCTAATATCACGGTGGAATTGTAGTTGCCTCCTCCGGCATGAATATCCGTTACCACCCTGTAATCCTCCAAACAAATATCTCTGCCTGTTCCATTGTATATTTCCAAAGCTCGGTTATATGCATCTGCACTCGATACCTGAGAAAAGAACAAATCCGTTGCATAAACGGTGTTTTCGTCAGAGAGGCGTTTCAATACGTAGCGGGGATTGGAAAGATTGTCGCAACAGGATACTGATATATCGACCGAGTGCGGCGAAATATTGCTGATATTACCCGTTGCAACCGCCTTGGAGGTGCGAAACAACAAGGTATCCGTACGTCCCGCAATGCAGCAACCGTATCCCGTATCTGCTTTCAACATGTTCAGTACGCAGGAATCCGCAGTCGTTGAAAGGCTTCGCATATATGTGGTAATAATATCGGAAGACGACACTTTCAAATCATCGAAAGCAACAAATCCGGTAGTCGTAAATTCAAGTCGAAAGCCGTTGCAAGGTTTATTGAAAGCTGTATCCACAATGCGGGAAGCGTTCTTGGGCAGAGCAATGCTTTGCAGAAGAGATCGATTGCCCGCTTCATCGACAAGATAAACCGAAAATGTGCAGGCTCTTGAATGTTCCGATTTCAAGAAATAGGACAAACGTACTTGATTTCCATACTTGCTTAAATCGAGATAAGGAGTGGAAAAAGCTCCGTCGGTATTGAAGAAACATGTATCCCCGTTGGGAGAATATAACCTTTTTACCCGACAATTCGGATAAAGAGTGTAGGAATTCGGCAGGCGGAGCAGTTGAGCGGCATTGCAAATCATGGCACCCCTCTGCACGGAAGGGAAACGGGAAAAGTCCTCCGCAAAAATCAACGTATCATCGGCTCCGATGGTGAATACTTCCAAAGACAATTCCTCACTTTCTGCATTCTCGAACTCCACAACCGCAGCACCGCAAGACACATTCCGCAAACCAATCTGCCCATGCAACACCACAACCTGCAACAACGCAGCAATAAACACCGGAAACAAACATACAAATCTAAATTTCATGACAATACTTTCTTTATTCACATTACCGAAACGCCTTATCACCGGATACGAAACCAACATATTTACATACCTTTGAGCCATTCGGCAAGCAAAGGTACAATTTATACGCAAATTCAGAGCCGTCTATTCCTAAAACCTCGCATCAAAATCCGGCAGATCGAGACGAAAGCAAATTCGTGATTAGCGAAAGCGAACCATAAAAGCCGATTGGTACTTCAAAATCAGCAAAATGGAAATTCAGAATACCAAGACCGGAAATAGACACGGCGTTTCGGCAAAATGAAACGCCGGAATAATTTCACGAAACGCCGAAAGGAAAAATTATTCCGCCGATTCGCCAAAACCAAACGCCGCAAGAATTATCCGACATCAAGACACTCTTCAAAAAAACAAAAGCGGGAAGAGCTTAATGCTTCTTCCCACTTAATGTGCGAGGCTTGGTTGATTTCCTGAATTTACCTTAGAAATCCGCCAAACGAATTGTCCTGTGGTTATACAAGGAAACGGATATGGTTTTCACCTCAGTGGTATGTTGATCCTCCTCAAGAGAAAAGGTCAATGTGTATTCTATTCTGATGTTGTCGGCATTATAGGCAACAAGGGAAAGTTTATCTCCATTCGTTCCGTAGATACTCTCTTCTTTATGCCCTACTTCTTTCTTACCTTTCAACTCTGTAATATACAAATCTGTTCTCACTGTCAAGCCCGCTTCTTCCGCACCTTGCCATGCCTCCGGAAGTTCGCCGTCTGTGAAGCCCACAATGGTGTATTCCACAGGGGTGGCATTGGAATTTGTATTCTCTTCGTCGTCATCGCTTTTACATCCTGCGAACATTGTCGTTGCCACTATGGCAAACAATAAAAATAGTCTTTTTACCTCTTACTGTTTAACGTTACCAACTATATCCGTATGAAGGGGACGAATAACCGACATCTGCACTTTGTAACACAATGGCAACAGCCGCTATTGTAACAGCAACAGCAACCCCGGTTGAAACGCCCCATGCTGTCCATGCCTTTTTGTTTCTTTTCTTCATGGCGGCATTCTTGTAACAATTTGCATATTCGCGATTTGCCCAGAGTTTACTATCCGGATAATTTAACTCATGGTCGTCCAAATCCCTTCCCGTAGCTATCAAAGTAGGAATAAGCCCTAATAATGGTGAGCCTATCAATGTTGTCGCCCATATACCGCCTCTGTAAGACCCTGCTCCTTGGTAGTACAGATTTGCGTCCTGACGTGCTTTCACACACATATTCTCTCCCGATATTTCGGATTGACTTTCCGTGTTTATTTGTTGATTCGGAATTGCTTCCTTGGTCATTTTCTCTACCTCTTCCATTTTATAGACGAATACACTGCCGTCAGATGTCTGGATTTTGAGAGATACGCCCGGAATTTGTTCGATAATAGTGCCGCGAATAACAGCTCCGTTTTTACAATATACCACATCGGTCATATTGTTTTGTGCAGACAGATTGCCAACAACGAAAAACATTATTGCAAGAGCCGCCGATTTGATGATAAATTTCATTTTAATGTTGTTTTTTCTTTTTTGCCCTGTCCCTCAGGCATATTGGAATTAAGTTCTGCCTTTACGGCTTGACATAAAAAACGTGAGACTTTATTCTCTTACTTGTTACATGAGGTCTTTCGGACAACCTGACTCTACAAATAAGCAAAAGCCCACGAGATACATTGTGAGCGTTCTGCCACTTTTACTTTCGTAGAGTTACAGTTGAAAATGTCCGGTTTTCATGTAACAAAAGTATAAGCGAAAACGCTTTATCATGTCATATCCCCTCATCGGGGGACATTATTTTCTCATTTTGTTCTTTCTGGTCTTACTCTCCTTTCTTTACTTGTTCGATTTATGTGGCAAAGGTATAAAAAAATCGAATTGCGACGAAGTAATATCCATCTTATTGTGCAGTTTGTATCGAGATGTAATGCAAGAGTGCTTCGTTTTAGCCATGTTTTTGAACAATTCTGTTCTCTTTGTATATTCGAGACCATGTACAAGACCGCAAAGTTCGCTATCACCTTATATTACGACTAACCATGGGAGGATACATTCCTATGAATCAATGAGAGAGAACGGCTATGGTGTAATGGAAAAGATAGGTCTCAAAAATCGTCGAGTAGGTTTATTGACGCAATTCCATCAGACTGCTTCCTGTCCTTCAAAGAATAAATGATAGTCGGTATGTGAGCATTTTCACTTTCCTTTGAATGTACATATTTCCTATCGTTTTGAAA
>OQWM01003201.1_pt1 | contig 10969 bp, 7 predicted proteins | sample 1691531 | NCBI WGS metagenome assembly OQWM01 (sample SAMN03418257, study PRJEB22391) | human gut metagenome | biome: human-gut; feature: organic feature; material: feces | host: Homo sapiens | place: Tanzania | collected 2013-01 | reverse complement strand
GTGTAATTTTGCATAGTTTTTGTGCCGTTTTGGGAGCTATTTTCAATCGGTCATAAGTTGGGTGCAAACGCTGTTTCCGAACTATCGCAAAGAAATGAAGGGTTTGCCTTGGGGAATGATGTATAACGTGTACGGCGACAAAATTTATAATCCGCAGGAACTGGAGGCAAAAATCGTCAAGCTTATGCAGGACGATGACGTGACGAAGCGTTCGGGCATATATGAATATTTGCTTTCGGGCAACGAGAAATACTTGAACATTCGCGCCTTTACCGACAACGAAAAAAGACAGGCGTACGAACGTCAGGGCGGAATATGTCCGCATTGCGAAAAAGAGCACAGAGAAAAAACGCACTATGAACTGGAAGAAATGGAAGCCGACCACATAAAGCCTTGGTGCGAAGGCGGCAAAACCAACCTTTCGAATTGCCAGATGCTGTGCAGAGAACATAACAGAACCAAATCTTCAAAATAAGAAAAGCCCTCAAACGAGGGCTTTTTCGTTTGGTCAGGAGAATATGCCCCCGCCGGAGTAAACGGCGATTTTTTCGGGTTCGCCCCAAACGGCAATGCCGAAGTAGTCTATAAAACCGCATTTTATATAATAGTTTTTCAAAAAACCTATAGAAAACGCATAATTTTGAAGTTCGTTTTGGCCGTTTGCTTCGAAAAGCAGTTCTTCGCGGCCGAAAACGTCCACGGAATAGATTTGATAGACGAACGGCTTTTTGCCGAAGAAACTTACGGACGCGTCGTTGCCGTCGGACGTAACGGTGAGGCCGTCTAAGGTCGGAACAAGGAAGTTTGCGGACGTTTGATAGCTCGGCAAATTCCGGACGCTCACGTATTCCTCGAAAAAGTAGCCTTCGGGGGTGTTCGGCGCGGCAAGAGTCAGCTTGCCGTTTTTGAAATCTTCGAGGTCGAATTTGGTTTTCAAAATCCCCGAAGGTTTTTCGATAGGCGACGGCGTGAAGCGGTCGTAAAGTGCGGAGAAAACCGCCAGCAAACTTTCGGTTGCAAAGTTTCCGCCGGTGTCTGTTTGAGATAAGGCCGAATTGTCGCTGTTTCCGCGCCAGCAAACGGCTGTGTGCTTGGAGGTGTAGGCCACCGAGTAGGCGTCCAGATTTTTTCCGTTTACGGAATTCGTGCCCGTTTTTGCGTAAATCGGGATATTCAGCGCGGCAAGCTTTTTGGCCGTCCCCGTTTTTGCGGTTTCAGACAGCGCTTCGCCCACCAAGAAAGCCGTTTCAGGTGAAAAAACGGGCGTTTTTTCGGCAGTATGTGTGTAAAGCACCGTTCCGTTCAGGCTGATTTCGCTGACGTAGGACGGCGAGGAGAATTCTCCGAGGTTTGCAAGCGCCATATACGCCCCCGAAAGCTCCGAAAGAGTCAGCCCTTCGGTGAGGCCGCCGAGCGCCAAGCTTAAGTTGTTGTCTTTCTCGGTAAGCGGCAATCCTAATTTTTTGGCGTAGGAAAGCGCAGTTTCGGTTCCCATATCCGACAGAATTTTGACTGCCGGCACGTTTAAGCTTTTCGATATTGCGAACTTGGCGGAAACCGTGCCGTAATAACGGTCATTGAAGTTTCTGGGCGAATATCCCGAAAATGAAGTCGGTTCGTCTTTTATCGGCGTGGCAAGAGAAATAAGCTGTTGTTCTATTGCGGGGCCGTAAACCAAAATCGGCTTTGCGGTGGAGGCAATTTGCCGTCTGAGCTTCCTTACCTCGGTTTTCGAGGTGGAGGCAAGGGCGATTATGCCCGATGTTTCGTTGCTTAAAATCATCACCACGCTTTCGGCGCCGGGCGAATTTTTTAGTCCGTCGTCCGCTGCTTTTTGCGAAACAGGATCGAAATATGTCTTCACCACGTAGCCGCCGGACGCCAGTTGCTTTTCGGTTATGCCCAAAATTTTTGCCGCCTCGTATGTCGCTTCACGAACGTAAGGGGCGAAGTTATTTTTGACTTCAGTGACGGTTTTGAGGGGTTTGCGCTTAGCGCTGTCAAGCTCGGTTTCGGAAATGTAACCTTGCGCTTTCATGAGGTCAAGGATAAGATTCCTGCGATTTTTTGCCGATTTCGGGTTGTTTTTGGGGTTAAATTTGGACGGGTTTTTGGTTATACCCGCAATGGTCGCGCACTCGGAAAGCGACAAATCGGAAACTTTTTTTCCGAAGTAATATTTGGCCGCGCTTTGCACGCCGTAGTTTCCGCCGCCGAGGTATATGACGTTGAGATACATCTCGAGAATCTGATTTTTGTCGTAAACCGTTTCCATTTTTTGAGCTATCGCCATTTCGTTGATTTTGCGCTCGAAGGTTTTTTCGGAGGTAAGCTGTGTGTTTTTGACAAGCTGCTGGGTTATCGTCGAGGCGCCTTCGGCCATTTTTTTTGCTTTTATGTTTTTGATTATGGCGCCGGCAACGCGCTTGTAGTCAACGCCGCCGTGGCTGTAAAATCGCTTGTCCTCAACGGCTACGAAAGCGTTTATAAGATCGGCGGGCATTTCGGCCAGTGTTACGTAGCTTTCGAATTTGAAAATTTCACCCCCAAAGCTGTCGGTTACCACGGTTGCGGGGCCGTTTTGCGGCAGCGCTTTCACGTCGATTTTCGCCTCTGCTTTAAGGCTTCTGAAACCGAAAAAACCGATGCTAGCCACAAACAAACAGAGCACCGAAATTGAAGCTATAGCGATTTTTAGAAACTTTTTCATATATACCTCGGCTTTATTATGTCCGTAATTCGCGTTTCTATTTGCAAAAACCGCTTGCCATAAAATGCAATATTATGTATAATATTGACGGAGGCATATATGAAATACACAAACGTCAGTTACGGCTGCCAGATGAACGTGCACGAATCGGAGAAGATTGCGGGCATTTTGGAAGAACTCGGGTACACTCCCGCGGGCAGCATCGAAGAATCGGATATAATAGTTTTTAACACCTGCTGCATCAGGGACACCGCCGAGAAACGCGCTTTCGGCAACATCGGCGCAGTCAAACCCATAAAGAAAAAAAACAAAGACCTTATCGTGGCCGTCGTCGGTTGCATGACCGAGCAAAAAGGTTACGACAAAATTTTTAAGGAAAAATATCCTTACGTCGATATAGTTTTGGGCACGGGCAATCTCAATCTTTTGAAAGAAAAGATAATCGAGAAACGCGAACAGGGCAAAAAAACCTATCTTACCCAAAGCTGCAACGATCCTATCGACGAAACCGTTCCGCAGTCCAGAACCAGCTATCCTAACGCATGGGTGAACATTATGTACGGCTGCAACAATTTTTGCACCTATTGCATAGTGCCTTACGTCAGGGGGCGCGAACGCAGCAGAGAACCCGAGGAAATTCTGAAGGAAGTCAGAAGCCTCGTCGAGGGCGGATATAAAGAAATCACTCTTTTGGGGCAGAACGTCAACAGCTACGGCAACGACTTTTCCGATAGGCCCGAAGTCAATTTTGCAAACCTTTTGAAGGCGGTTTCGGAAATTCCGGGCAAGTTCCGCATACGCTTTATGACTTCGCACCCGAAGGACCTCACGGAAGAAGTGGTGGACGTCATTGCGTCGTCCGACAAGATTATGAACAACATCCACCTGCCTGTTCAGGCGGGCAGCGACGCCGTTCTCAAAAAAATGAACCGCAAGTACGACAGAGCGCACTATCTCGCCCTTATCGACATGATAAAAACGAAGCTTCCGGGCGTGGGCATAACCACCGATATAATGGTCGGATTCCCGACGGAAACCGAAGAAGATTTTTCGGACACTTTGGATTTGGTCAGAAAAGTCAGGTATTCCAACGCGTTCACCTTCATTTATTCGGTCAGAAAGGGGACGGTTGCCGCAACGATGCCGCAGATAGACTATCAGACCAAGCGCAGAAGGATAACCGAGCTTATCGCGCTTCAGAACGAAATCACCAAAGAGCTTTCCGAGGAATACATCGGCAACGTCTATGAGGTTTTGATCGAAGACGTCAACAAAAAATACAAAAACGCCGTCTGCGGCCGCACCGAAAGCGGCAGGCTTGTCAGCTGCGTCGGCGATCCGAGTCTTATCGGAACCTTCCAAAATATACTTATCACCGAAGCGCGATCCGCTTCGCTTTTCGGAAAAATCGTAGAATAACGAGGAAAACATGGCAAAAGAAAAACAACTTTCACCGATGATGCAGCACTACCTTCAGACGAAGGAAAAATATCCCGACGCCATTTTGATGTACCGTCTGGGCGATTTTTACGAGATGTTTTTCGACGACGCAAAAACCGCTTCCGACTTTTTGGGGCTGACTCTTACGGGCAGGGATTGCGGTTTGGAGGAACGCGCGCCTATGTGCGGCGTGCCGTATCATGCGGTCGATTTATACGTTCGCAAGCTCATCGAGGGTGGCTTCAAGGTGGCAATTTGCGAGCAGCTTTCCGATCCTAAAGCCGGCAAAGGCATGGTGGACAGGGACGTCGTGAGAGTTATCACTTCGGGAACGGTCGTCGAAGACGACATTCTGGAAGAAAAGAAGAGCAACTACCTCATGAGCCTTTCAGCTAAAGACGGCAAAATCGGCTTTGCATGGGCAGACGTATCGACGGGCGAATTTAAGCTGTACGAATATAAAGGCGAAAATCTTTCGGAAATCACCGAAGATTTTTTGGTGACCGTTTCTCCTGCGGAAATCATCGTAAACGCCGAGGCGAAATCTCTTTTCGACGCCTTAAATCCTACCGTCAAAAACACTTTGCCAAAGGCGCAGCTTTACGTCGAATACGCTTACGGCGACGCATACGCCGAAAAAGCCCTTCAAAAACAGCTTGGCGTTCAGAGCTTAGAGGGCTTTGAGTGTAAGGACAAAAAACGCGCAATCTCCGCCGCGGGCGCGCTACTTGAATACGTCAACGACACGCAAAAGCGTTCGCTTTCGCATTTAAGCAAAATCGTTTACGTCCGCGACAACAGCTTTATGTTCCTTGACGCCAACACCCGCCGAAACTTGGAGCTTACCGAAACCATCAGAGAGCGCAAAAAAACCGGCAGCATTTTGTGGCTTTTAGATAAAACAAAAACGTCCATGGGCGGCAGAAATTTGCGCAGGTGGGTTTCGGAACCGCTTTTGGACCCGAAGCTTATAAACGCGCGCCTCGACGCCGTGGAAGAGCTGACGGCAAATCCGCAAAAAATAGAGGAAATCACCGAAGTTTTGGCAAAAATCCACGATATGGAGCGTTTGGCGGGCAAAGTTGCCTACGGCACCGTCAACCCGAAGGACTGCTTATCTATGTCCGAAACGCTCAACGTTTTGCCGGAACTTAAAGACGCTTTTTCGGGACTTACGTCAAAGTTCCTGACCTCGAACGTCAGGGACGTGAACCTGCATAAAGACGTTCAGAAATTGCTTTTCGCCGCAATCGACGAGAAAGCTCCCGCAATAGTCAGGGACGGCGGCTTCATCAAAAAAGGATATAACCGCGAACTCGACGGCTATCGCTCGGCAGGCACCGAAAGCAAAATCTGGCTGACGAACCTCGAGCATAACGAAAAGGAAGCCACAGGCATCAAAAATCTCAAAATCGGTTATAACAAGGTTTTCGGCTATTATCTCGAAGTCAGCAAAGGCCAAACCGACCTCGTGCCGCTTCGCTATCAGCGAAAACAAACTTTGACAACCGGCGAACGCTACATCACCGAGGAGCTTAAAGAAATCGAAGAAAAGATTTTGGGCGCCGAAGAAAAAGCTTTGAAACTGGAGCTTATGCTTTTTGAGGGCGTAAAGAATACGCTGTTTGACGAAGTTTCCGCTTTTCAGAAAACCGCAAGGGCGATTGCGGAGCTCGACGCCGTGGTTTCGCTTGCCTCGGTGGCTCTCAAAAACAACTACGTCCGCCCGACGATAAACTCTAAAATCAAGCATATCAAAATCGAAGGCGGCCGCCACCCGATCGTGGAGCAGCTTCAGTCCGACAATCAATTCGTCGCAAACGACACCGTTTTGGACTGCGCCGAAAACAAAACCATGGTTATAACCGGCCCGAACATGGCTGGTAAATCCACCTATATGCGTCAGGTTGCCGTCATAACGCTTATGGCGCACATCGGCAGTTTCGTCCCTGCAAAGTCGGCCGAAATCAGCCTTACCGACCGCATATTTACGAGGGTAGGCGCGTCCGACGACCTCATTTCCGGCCAAAGCACCTTCATGATGGAAATGATCGAAGTGGCCACTATTCTGAATAACGCCACCGAAAACAGCTTGCTCATTCTCGACGAAATCGGCAGAGGCACGTCCACCATCGACGGCCTGTCAATCGCTTGGGCGGTTATCGAAAAAATCAACACGATAGGCGCCAAAACGCTGTTTGCAACGCACTTCCACGAGCTGACCGAGCTTGAAGGCGTGCTTGCGGGCGTGAAAAACTACCGCATTCTTATCAAGGAAATCGGCGGCACGGTGGTGTTTTTGCACAAAATCGTCAGGGGCGGAGCAAACAAGAGTTTCGGTATCGAGGTTGCCGCGCTTGCGGGCATACCGTCGGACGTCGTTTCGCGCGCAAAAGACATTATGCAAAAGCTCGAAGAAGCCGACGTCGGCCGCGACACCAACTCAATTATGCTCGGAGCCGCCACCAAAAACGCCTCCAAGCAAATGTCGCTTTTCGAGGTTTCCGAAAAAGAATCGGAAATTATGGGGATTCTTAAAGATCTCAACATGGACGGCACCACGCCGCTTCAGGCGTTCGCCATACTTATGGACTTAAAGGAAAAGGCAGGTAAGTGATATGAAAGTCATCAACCTATTGACACCGAACGTTTTCAACCTTATATCTGCCGGCGAAGTGGTAGAGCGGCCTGCTTCGGTCGTAAAAGAGCTGGTGGAAAACAGCATAGACGCGGGAGCCACACGCATTAAAATCGAAATATTCGGCGGTGGTATCGAAAAAATCAAAGTTACCGACAACGGCGAAGGCATTTCGCCGGAGTTTGTGAAAACCGCTTTTATGCAGCATGCGACTTCGAAAATCAAAAACGCCGACGATTTGGAAGCCATAACCACTTTGGGCTTCAGGGGCGAGGCGCTTCCGAGCATTGCATCGGTGTCGATGGTCGAGCTAAGGACTAAAACCGCCGAAAACGACTTCGGCTCGCTTTTGTGCCTGAAAGGCGGGGTAGTTACGGAAGAGGGCGTTTGCGGCCTAAACGTCGGGACGGAAATAACCGTTTCGAATCTGTTTTTCAACACGCCAGCAAGGGTTAAGTTTTTGAAGAAGCCGAAGACCGAAGAAACCGCCGTAACCAAAATGGTCGCCTGTCACGTGTTTTCAAATCCGTACGTTGCGTTCGAATATTTCGCCGAAGGCAAACTGATTTTTAAAACCAAGGGTGAAGGCCTTCTGGAGGCCATAAATTCCGTATATCCGCGTGATATTGCTGTGAATTTCGCCCGAATCGAGAATACTAATAGCACCGGCATTTTCGGAATTTCCGGTTACATGTCGCTTCCGACCTATCAGCGGCCGAACAGAAGCTATCAGATCGTTATGATAAACGGCAGGCCCGTCGAAAACAAAACCGTCGTTACTGCAATCGAAAAAGCCTACGAAGGCAAGCTTATGACCAGAAGCTATCCGATGTTCGTGGTGAATCTGACGCTTCCGTACGATTTCGTGGACGTCAACGTCCATCCCGCAAAAACCGAAGTTCGCTTCGCCGACGCAGGCCACGTGTACGGTTTCGTGTATAAGTCGGCGGTCGAATTCGTGAACGAGGCAAGCCTTCGTATTTCCGAGAAGGTTTCAGACGACGAGGAAAATCCGTTTTTCACCGAATCTGCTATTTCGGAAAAAGCTGAGAAAGAGGAAACGACGGAATATTCTTCCAAAGCCTCTGAAGAAGATCGACAAGCGTCCCGTCCGCTTTCCGAGTTTAATTTGTCGGCGATACTGGGGCGCAATTCGTATCCGAAAAAAGTCGCAGAGGGCGGAATAAGCTACAACGACCGCCTTTCAAACCGTGCGGAGAGCGTAGATAGCGGCGCGCAAACCGATTCCGAAAGCTTTACCTCCGCAAAATATTCGCAGCCCGAGCTTTTCGGCGCGGACGTCGTAGTTTTGGGGCAGCTTTTTGCCACCTACGTTCTCGTTGAAAAGGACGATTCCGTGTACGTCATCGACCAGCACGCCGTCCACGAACGCATGATTTACGACCGCCTTATGAAAAACGTGGGCGAGAACTACGTGCAAAGCTTGCTTATCCCGTACGTTTTCAGCGTGAATTTCGAAGAAAAGGCCGCTTTGGACGAGCTTTTGCCGGAACTTACCGAAATCGGTTTTGAAATCGAGGACTTCGGCGGGCAAAGCTTCAAGGTGTCGGCAGTTCCGGTTACGCTTGCCGGCATGGATCTTGACGCCTATTTCAGGTCCGTTTGTGAAGATCTTTCTGGCTTTAAGAAGGTCAGCGCCCGTGACGCAATCCGAAAAAAACTCGTTCAGCACGCTTGCAAAACGGCAATCAAGGGCGGCGACAGCCTGAACGACGCGCAGATAAGGGATTTGCTGTCGCAAATCAACCTTGCCGAAAAGGTTCCGCTTCAGTGTCCGCACGGTAGGCCTGCAATAGTCAAAATCAGCCACAAAGAAGTGGACAAGATGTTTAAGCGTATAGTATGAAAAAGCCAAAAATCATTTTCGTCGTAGGGCCTACGGCGTCGGGCAAGTCGGCGCTTGCGGTGAAAATCGCAAAGCGTATCGGAAGCGACGTTATTTCGGCCGACAGCATGCAGATATATAAATCCATGGACGTCGGCACGGCAAAAGCCACCGAGGCCGAGATGCAGGGCGTCAGGCATTTTATGATTGACGTAGCCGAGCCGTCGGACGATTTTTCCGTGGCCGAGTATTCGGAAAACGCCGAAAAACATATCGAAAATATGCAAAAAGACGGGAAAATTCCCGTGGTTTGCGGCGGAACGGGGCTTTACGTCGAATCGCTTTTGTATCCCTTAAACTTCGCCAACACCGAAAAGTCGTTTGAAATCAGAGATAAGCTGAACGCGGAATACGACGAAATCGGAGGCGAAGCCATGTGGGAGCGGCTTTATAAGCTCGATCCCGAATCGGCAGGAAAGCTTCACCCGAACGACAAAAAACGCCTCGTCCGCGCTTTGGAAATTTTGCTTTCGGGAGAAAAGAAAACCACCGAAGAAACGCGCGAATATAAGTGCGATCCGCTCATCGTCGTTTTGAATTTCGAGGACCGCGCCAAGCTTTACGAGCGCATCGACAAACGCGTCGATCTCATGTTCGAAAACGGACTTTTGGAGGAAGTGGAAGGCTTGATTCGCCGCGGCGTAAAATTTTCGGACCAAAGCTTTCAGGCAATCGGTTACAAGGAATTTGCCGCATATTTTGCCGGCGAACAAACCCTTGCTGAAACCAAAGAGCTTATCAAAAAAAACAGCAGAAACTATGCAAAACGTCAGCTGACCTGGTTCAAAAGATACAAAACCGCCGTCTGGGTTTCGCCTGACGACGAGGAGAAAATCTTTGAAACAGTCGATCGTTTTTTGGAGAAATAATATGTATATAAGTCAAAAAAGTTTCGATTTCGTCGAAAAATGCGAACAAAATTGCAAGGAAGCCTTTATTCGCGCGGACGAAATCTGTTTCAAAAATCAACTGAAAGTGCTTTCGGCATTTCAAAAGAACCGTGTTCAGGCCAGACATTTCTACGGCACGACGGGTTACGGCTACGACGACATCGGCCGCGACAATCTCGCCAAAGTTTTTGCCGACGTTTTTCACACTGAAGCCGCCATCGTTTCGCCGCTCATAACCAACGGCACACACGCGCTGACACTGGTGCTGTTCGGGCTTTTGCGACCGGGCGATACGGTGCTTTCGGCGACGGGTGATTTGTACGACACCTTGCGCGACGTGCTTTTCGGCGACGGAAACGGAAGCTTGAAGGAGTTCGGCATTTCTTTCGACAAGGTGGAACTAACCGAAAACGGCCTTGACGAAGCAGGCGTCCTTGCCGCAGTGGCCGCGAAAAAGCCGAAAGTCGTATTTTTCCAACGTAGCCGCGGCTACAGCTGGCGCAACGCTTTGACAACCGACGAAATCGGCAGTCTGGCGAAGAAAATCAAAAAAATCGCTCCGGAAATTATCGTTGCCGTTGACAACTGTTACGGCGAATTCGTTGAAGAAAAAGAACCTACCGACGTCGGCGCGGACGTTGTGGCGGGAAGCCTCATAAAGAACGCGGGCGGAGGCCTGGCGCCGTCTGGAGCGTATATAGCCGGCACCAAAAAAGCCGTGGAGCTTATCGGTTACAGGCTGACCAGTCCGTCGCTCGGGACCGAAGTCGGAAGCTATACGCCGGGTTATCTTGCGTTTTATGAGGGATTGTTTCTTGCGCCAAGCGTCGTCAGAAACGCGGTAAAAGGCAGCGTGCTTCTTGGCGAAGCCTTTGAAAAAATGGGCTACGACACTATGCCGAAGTCAGGCGGAAAAATCGGCGACATAATAAGAAGCGTCAAATTCGACACGGCAGACGAGCTGGTCAAATTCTGTCAGGCAATTCAGGAGGCGTCTCCGGTGGACAGCGACGTGGTTCCCGAGCCGTGGGACATGCCGGGTTATGAAGACAAGGTTATCATGGCGGCAGGCACGTTCGTTCAAGGAAGCTCGGTGGAGCTTTCGGCCGACGGCCCGATAAGACCTCCTTACACGGCGTATATGCAAGGCGGCCTGACGTACGAGCACGTCAAAATCGCCACGGCAAACGCGGTTGAAAAACTGCTTAAATAAGCATCCGAAACCATTAAGTATTCTGAAAAACGGCAATTTTTCAGAATACTTTTGATTTTCAGCGGCAGTTTTATTATGATTTTTCTTATAATTTGATCTCAAATCAATTTATGAACATATTAACAAATTATCCTTGAAACCGATCAACCATATTATATTGATTGTAATATTG
>OQWM01003198.1_pt1 | contig 10973 bp, 8 predicted proteins | sample 1691531 | NCBI WGS metagenome assembly OQWM01 (sample SAMN03418257, study PRJEB22391) | human gut metagenome | biome: human-gut; feature: organic feature; material: feces | host: Homo sapiens | place: Tanzania | collected 2013-01 | reverse complement strand
GTTGGTACATCGCTTACCGTGCCTCCCTGTGCATTGCTATCATAAAGCAGCTTGTATTTATTTTCAAACACATCCGGATTGCCTTCCTTGTTTCTATCGTAACCCCATGCTGCATAGACGGTCTTGTTACCTTCCGGTATCGTTACTTCGGTTACCAGAGTCGGTGCAGTATCGTCTTTTCCATAAATTTTATCGGTCGGCGTTTCTGTCCAGCCGAGGAAAAGGACTCTCTTGCCATCTACATCGCTATGCGTCGGCTTGGTTGTGCTTAAGGTTACTTTCGTATTCTTAAGGTATGCCTCGTTGTCAGTCGGAACATTCCCTGTATTACCTGTCGGCATCGCGGTTCTGCGGGTGTCCGATACCAATGCGAATCCGGTTATAATTAGGGGTAATACAAGAATCTATGCTTTTTAAGCCGTTATGTCCGCCGGCGCCGCCGCCAAGCTTGGCTTTGATTTTATCGGTCGGCAAGTCCATATCATCATGAATAACCACAATATTCTGCGGCAAAATTTTATAAAAGTTCGCCGCTTTGACAACACTATTGCCGGAAAGATTCATAAAAGTCTGAGGTTTCAACAAATAAACCTTTTCGCCCTCAATATTACCCTCGGCAATCAAACCGTCAAATTTGGAGCGAAACGGTGAAAAATTATAGCGGCGATGAAGCTCATCAGCCGCCATAAATCCAACATTATGGCGAGTAGCCGCATATTCCGTCCCCGGATTACCCAGACCAACCACCAAAAACATCGTCACCTCTTATTTACGCATAAAATCAACGTGAATAGGCTTGTCAGAAACCGGATGGAATTGAACGTCTTGGCAAACGGTTTTAACTTTTTTGCCTTCCGCCTCGAGCATCCAGCGTTTGTGAAAGCAGATGCCTTCGATAACGGCGCGGATAAGCTGGCGTTTGCCGGTTTCCAGGCCGATGTTGAAGAACATTCCTTTTGCATTCGGATCTTCAAACGGGCATCTGTTGCCGTGCAGCCACGGAGTGAAAATGACGCCGTCGCAACCCGCAGGCACGTCTTTTATGACGGAGGTCATATAGTCGTAGAGGCTGGTGTATTCCGCCTCTAAGCTTTCGGTTACGTCGTGCTTTTCGAGATAGATGTCGATTTCGTCCAGAGCGAGGTGGTTTTTAACCCATTCGAGGCATTTGCCGCTGGTTTCCATTTCGGCGAAATAGTTGTATTTCCCGTCTTCCGCGCCCACGATTGCCGCAATCATGTTGGAAGCGTCAACCACGGATTTGTCGGTTACGGTGCCGATCCAACCGCTCGTGCCGGAATAAATGTGCGTGTCGCCCACGGCCGTTGCGCCTGCGCCCACGCCGATAAGGCTTGCGTCGCCGCCGCCGCCAAACACCGGAGTGCCTTCTTCAAGTCCAAGTTCCCTTGCCGCTTTTTCGGTGATTCCGCCGACGAGGTCGGTGCAATCGATGATTTCGGCCAGATGATCGACGTTCAGGTGGAACATCTTGCACATAGACTTGGACCATTCTTTTTTATGTATGTCGTAAATGAGCGTGCCGAAAGCGCTGTCTCTGGTCATCACGAATCTGCCGGTTGTGCGGCCGATGAGATATTCCTTAACATCTAGCCATTTATACGCTTTTTTGAAGTTTTCAGGCTCGTGCGCTTCGATCCATTTATATTTCCAGACAGGGTCTTTTACGCTGGCCGAAACCGCGCCCGTTATCATTATGGATTTTATCAGCTTAAACACGTTTGCGCCCGCAATCTGGAAGCCGTGCGCTATGCCCTTTTTGATTTCTTCTTTCGCTCTTTGGTCCATATAGCTCATCGGACGACGGACGGCGTTGCCTTCCTTGTCGACGAGCACCAAACCTTGCATCTGACTGCAAAAGCTTATGCCCTTGATGTCGGACGGCTTCACGTCGGATTTTTCGAAAATAGCTTTTGTCGTAACGCACATTGCGTGCCACCATTCGTCTGCGTCCTGCTCGGCGCCGCCGTTTTCGAAAACGTAAAGATTGTAGCCGCACATTGCAGACTCAACCAACCTGATTTCCTTGTCTATTTCAAACAAACAGGTTTTGATGCCGGTCGTGCCGACGTCGTAAGCTATAACAAAAGTCCCCATAACATCCTCCGAGATAGTCAATATAATTTAATTCTACATCATATTCGGCCGTTTGTAAACAGCTTTTCCAAATTATTTCACCGTTATAGCGACGTAGCATTTCGCCACATCCCCCACACTCACATTTATCGCCTCTTCTATTGCAATCACCTCGCCGTCGACGACTTTCACGGCAATTTCTCCGCTTGAGACCATCATAACGTACAAGCCGTCCGCCAGGCCTAAATCGATTCTGAAAGCGACCGTGTCGGTGTAGGAAGGAAACACTTCGTTGCAAACGACGCTTATCGTGCCTTCCGAAATCGTTGCCATAGAATACAAACAAATACTTTCATCTTGCGAAGAATAATTTGCGACAATCGCCAACCTTTGACCGCTATATTTTGCCAAATCTATTTTCAGGCTGCCGTCGTCTGCGATCATATCTGTTCCGAGCGTCGTCGCTTCCTCTCCGTTCACGGCGTAAGCGGTGTAGCCTTTTGCCAACAAATTTGCAATACTCCCGCCCGTTATTTCCACTTTCGACTTCGTTTGCGAGATCACGTTCTCAAAGTTCACTTCGGTCTTTTCGCCGTCGTCAAAATTGTTGTATCCTTTTGCATAAACGGACAAAACGTAGGTTTTCGAATCGGCGAAAACGGATTCGTCAAAAGTGTAGGACAAATTTTCCGTTTCGCAAATGGCCTCTCCGTCCACCGAAACGACGTAGACGGTTGCGCCAACTACCGCGTTCCACTTTAGAGTGAGGGTGCTTTCGTCGAATTCGGCTTCGGTTTTGCCGAGGCTTACGGTGAGAACGTAGGTAACGGAGCAAGCGTCGCTTTCGTTATAAAATCCGATTTCGTTGGCTTTTACCGAAACCTCATAGCTTCCCGCCGCGGCAACGTAACCTGACAAATCGAAAGTCGTACCGCAGACGTGCGCGTCCAAAATCGCGCCGTCAAGCATAACCGTGTAATCCTTTGCATTCTCGACTTCCGTCCAGGATAGCGCGCTTCCGACGAGAGTTGCGACAGGTGCTTCGAGCTTGCCGTAAGTGTAATAATAAACGACCGAAATTTCGCTTGCGACGTAGAGGCCGTTTTCCTCTGCCTGCACCGAAATTTTATGCGCGCCGACCTCTTTCACCAGTTCCGAAAAGTCGAACGAGGTTCCGGTTATCTCGCCGCCCGCGGGCACTTCGTCCACCGCCACCGAATATACGGAAGCGTTTTCCACCGCTTCCCACGAAACGACGGTTCCTTCCACCGTAAGTACGGGAGCGTCCAGACTGCCAAGATTTTTATACGTTGTCGTTATCTTTTCGGATTCCGTATAAAAAGAATCGTCCGCCGAGTCCGCAACGACGGAAATTTCGTATTCTGCCACTTCCGTAACGTACTCGGAGATGTCGGCGCTCGTGTCGGTCACAGGAAAACTGCTTAAAACCGCGCCTTCTTTTTTGATTTCCACAAAATAGTTTTCGGCGTTGTCGACCTCGTTCCACGACGCGGTGACTTTGCCGTCCACATTATAAAACGAAAGATTTTGTGGCGCGGTGAGCGCTCTTCTTTCGGTATGCACAACAGAGTTCGAGAACTTCGACGGAAGCCTGTAGCCCGAACCGTTTGCCATAACCTTGATTTCATAAATGCCTACGTTAACGATAAATTCCGACAAATCAACTTGCTTTTCAGTCAAATCGTTGGCCACAAGCACTCTGTTTATGACAACGTCGTAGGTGGCGTTTTCATTGTCGTCCGTCCAGGAAAGAATTTTGCTTTCCTCCGAAAAAGTCAGTTCGTCCGGCACCGAAAACGGAACGTAATGCTCGTAGACGAAAGTTCTCTTTTCGCCTTCTTCGCCTGCGGAGTCTATTGCCGTAACCGACATTTCGTTTTCGCCTGCCGTAAGCAGGCTTTCGTTCAAAACGATAAAGTTTTCGTCTTTTTCGGTGACGCTTCTCATTCCGGCAAAGTAAAACGCGTAGCCGCAGTTATCCGGAACTTGCGTCCACTCGGCGATATATTCGCCCGAGGACGTTTTGTAAACGGTGATGTTCTGAGTTTGTTCCAAAGCAAGCGCATAATCCGTGCCCGCAATACCGGCAAAAAGAACGCCGGCAACAATAAGCATAATTGCAGTCAGAAATTTTTTCATTTGTAAATTCTCCCTCTTATCTTTGGTCGAAAATCGGCCGTGTTTTGTTGTCGCTATTTCTTCTGCAAAAGCGGTTTCAGGTATTCGCCCGTATAGCTGCTTTCGATTTCGGCAATTTCTTCAGGCGTGCCGACGCCCACGATGTTGCCGCCTCTGTCCCCTCCGTCAGGGCCGAGATCGACGATATAATCCGCCACTTTTATGACGTCGAGGTTGTGCTCTATCACCAGCACCGTGTTCCCGTTTTCGGAGAACTTTTTGAGAATGTCCACAAGCCTCGAAACGTCGGCGCTGTGAAGGCCGGTGGTCGGCTCGTCCAGAATATACAACGTCTTCCCCGTGCTGCGCTTTGAAAGCTCGGTTGCGAGCTTTACCCTTTGCGCTTCGCCGCCCGAAAGCGTGGTGGACGACTGTCCGAGTTTGATATATCCAAGCCCCACGTCGCTGAGCGTTTTGATTTTGTTGTAAACCGACGGAATGTTTCTGAAAAAGTCGCAGGCCTCTTCCACCGTCATATCCAGCACCTCGAAGATGTTTTTGCCTTTATATTTGACTTCCAGCGTTTCCCTGTTGTAACGTTTGCCGTGGCAGACCTCGCAAGGGACGTAAACGTCGGCCAAAAAGTGCATGGCTATTCTGATTATGCCGTCGCCCGAGCAGCTTTCGCATCTGCCTCCCGCGATATTGAAGCTGTAACGCCCCGCCTTGTAACCTCTCGCCTTGCTGTCGGGAGTGGCCGCAAAAAGCTCTCTTATCGCGGTAAATACGCCCGTATAGGTTGCGGGGTTGCTGCGCGGCGTTCTGCCTATCGGCGACTGGTCGATGGAAATGACCTTGTCGAAATATTCAAGACCTTCCACGCCGTCGGCCTTGCCTTCCGTGAGCGACGACCTGTTGAGCGCGTTTGCCACGCGCGGATAAATTATTTCGTTCACCAAACTGCTTTTGCCGCTTCCCGAAACGCCCGTTATGCAGGTGAAAAGCCCCACCGGGATTTTGACGTCCACGTTTTTGAGGTTGTTCTGTTTTGCGCCTTTAACGACCAGATATCTGCCGTCGGGAGCCTTACGCTTTTTGGGAACTTCGATTTTAAGTTCGCCGGAAAGATATTTTCCGGTTATCGATTCCTTGCAATTTATAATATCTTCGACGCTTCCCGTCGCCACGATGTTGCCGCCGTGAATGCCTGCGCCCGGGCCGACGTCAACGATAAAATCTGCGGAACGAATGGTTTCCTCGTCGTGCTCGACGACGATAAGAGTGTTGTCGAGATCTCTCAGTCCTTTGAGAGAAGCAAGCAATTTGCTGTTGTCTTTTTGATGCAGACCTATGCTCGGCTCGTCCAGAATATACAATACGCCCGTAAGGCCGCTGCCTATCTGCGTGGCCAGCCTTATTCTCTGGCTTTCGCCGCCGGAAAGCGTCATGGAGGTTCTGGACAGCGTCAGGTAATCAAGCCCGACGTTTATCAAAAAGTTCAGCCTTGCGGTGATTTCCTTTATGATTTGTCTGGCGATAATCTGCTGCTGTTCGGTGAGCGAAAGATTTTTGAAAAATTCCGCAATTTTCACCACCGACATATCCGTCAGATCTATTATGTTTTTTCCGCCGACGGTGACTGCCAGCACTTCCTTTTTGAGGCGTTTGCCGTGGCAGACGTCGCAGTCGGTTTCCACCATAAGCTTGTCAAGCTCGGCCTTCATCATTTCGGAAGTGGTTTCCTTATATCTACGCTCCAAAATAGGCACGATGCCGTCGAACGACGCCCTATAGGAAGTCTTTTTGCTGTAAAGGCTGAAAAAGATTTCCAGTTCCTCGCCGTCGTTGCCGTAGAAAATCATTTTTTTGGCCTCTTTCGGCAAATCCTTAAACGGCACGGACGTCGAGAATCCGTACTTGTCGGCCATGGCTTTTATGGTTCTATTGAAGCTTTGCGAAACGTCGACGCCCCAGTTGGTTGCAGGCGCAAGCGCGCCTTCATCGATGGAAAGATTGTCGTCCTTGACCAGTTTGGCCGTGTCTATGACGCATTTGTAGCCCAGTCCCAGACATTCCGGGCAGGCTCCGTAAGGATTGTTGAAGCTGAACGAGCGAGGAGAAAGTTCCTCTATGCTTATGTCGCAGTCCGGGCAGCTGTAGTTTGTGGAATAAAGCGTTTCCGTGCCGTCAACGTCAACCGTAACAAGCCCTTCGGCAAGCTTTAGGGCAAGCTCCAAGCTGTCGGTGAGTCGTCTTTCCACGCCTTCCTTTATGACGAGCCTGTCCACAACGACGCTTATCGTGTGCTTGACGTTTTTTTCAAGCTTCGGCAGTTCTTCGTCCAAAGTGTAGTCGATGCCGTCGATTCTGACTCGGGTGTAGCCCGCTTTTTTGTAGCTTTCGATCTGCTTGACGTATTCGCCCTTTCTACCCCTGACCACCGGCGCCATAACTATGACCTTGCCTTTTTGGTTTTTAAGGATTTTGTCGCATATAACATCCACCGACTGTTTTTCGATGACTCTGCCGCATTTCGGGCAGTGCGGCGTGCCTACGCGCGCGTATAAAAGACGGAGATAATCATAAATTTCGGTAACGGTGCCCACGGTCGAACGAGGGTTATGCGACGTGGTCTTCTGATCTATTGCGATTGCAGGCGAAAGCCCGTCGATCATCTCGACGTTAGGCTTTTCCATCTGCCCCAGAAACTGACGGGCATAGCTGGACAGACTTTCCATATATCTTCTTTGTCCCTCGGCAAAAATGGTGTCGAAAGCCAAAGAGCTTTTTCCGCTTCCCGAAAGCCCCGTGAAAACCACCAGTTTCCCTCTCGGAATGGTCAGATCCACGTTTTTGAGGTTGTTTTCGTTTGCTCCTTTGATTGTGATGTTTCCCATATGTAACTTGTGACTTTTCAGTCCTTTTTCAGTTGTTTTTTAAGTTTTTGAATTTCGTCCCTAAGCACGATTGCGCGTTCGAAATCCAGCGCGTCGCTGGCGATTTGCATCAGCGCTTTCAGGCGCTCAATTTCATAAGCGATGTTTTTAACAGGCGTTTTCGGCGTTTCATCTATCTTTTTGGTGATTTCGATTGTGTTGACGATTTCCTTTTCGACAGATTTAGGCGTGATGCCGTGCGCCTTGTTGTACTCCGACTGAATCTTGCGGCGGCGATTTGTTTCGCTTATTGCGCGCTGCATGCTGCCGGTGACGTTGTCGGCGTACATTATAACTTTGCCGTCCACGTTTCTTGCGGCGCGGCCGATGGTCTGAATGAGCGCGGTGTCCGAACGCAAAAATCCTTCCTTGTCCGCGTCGAGTATGGCCACGAGCCTGACTTCCGGAAGGTCCAGCCCTTCCCTCAAAAGGTTTATGCCGACGAGAACGTCAAACTCGCCTCTTCTTAGTTCGCCGATGATTTCCACCCTCTCGAGCGTAACGATTTCCGAGTGCATATACTTGACTTTGATGCCGTTTTCCTTCAAAAAGTCCGTCAGGTTTTCCGCCATTTTTTTGGTGAGCGTCGTAACCAGAACTCTGCCGCCCTTCTCCGTGACGGCGTTGATTTCGCCGATAAGGTCGTCGATCTGTCCCTTCACCGGCCTCACCGAAATTTCCGGATCGATAAGCCCGGTAGGCCTTATAAGCTGTTCGACGACGTTGTCCGCCTGTTCCATTTCGTACGGCCCCGGGGTTGCCGAAGTGCATATAAGCTGACCGACTCTTTCGTCGAATTCCTCGAAGGTGAGCGGCCTGTTGTCGTAAGCCGCGGGAAGACGGAAGCCGTACTCCACGAGGTTGACCTTGCGGCTTCTGTCGCCGTTATACATGGCGCGAATCTGCGGAATCGTCATGTGAGATTCGTCGATAAACGTTACGAAATCTTTTGGGAAAAAGCTTAAAAGCGTGTACGGCGGCTGGCCCGGAGCGCGTCCGTCGAAATAGCGGCTGTAGTTTTCTATGCCGCTGCAATAGCCGATTTCCTTTATCATTTCGACGTCGTAGCTGACGCGTTCGCCGATGCGTTGCGCTTCGATAAGCTTGCCTGCCTCGGTGAAAGCGCGCACCTGCTCGTCCTTATCTTTCAGAATGACTTTCAGGGCGTCTTCCAGCTTGTCGTCGCCGATGACGTAGTGCGTTGCAGGGAAAATGACGGCGTGTTCGAGCGTGGAAATCGCTCGGCCGCTGAAGCTGTCGATTTCGGAAATTCTTTCCACTTCGTCGCCGAAAAATTCCACCCTTATGGCAATTTCGCTGTTGGATGCAGGAAAAATGTCCATAACGTCGCCGCGCATTCTGAAAGTGGCCCTCACGAAGTCGAGGTCGGCCCTTTTATACTGAATGGAAACCAGCTTCATCGCCAGTTCGTCGCGGTCGATTTCCATACCCGGCCTTAGCGACACCGCCTGATTGTAGTACTCCACCGGCCCGCCCAAACCGTAAATACAGCTTACCGACGCCACCACGATGACGTCCCTTCTTTCGCAAAGACTGGAGGTTGCCGAGTGGCGCAGCTTGTCGATTTCGTCGTTTATCTGCAGTTCCTTTTCGATGTAGGTGTCGGAACGGGGAATGTACGCCTCCGGCTGATAATAGTCGTAATAGGATACAAAAAACTCCACACGGTTTTCGGGAAAAAACTCCCGAAATTCGTTGCAGAGTTGAGCCGCCAGAGTCTTGTTGTGCGCTATGACCAGCGCAGGCCTTTGCACGTTAGCGATAACGTTTGCCATAGTGAAGGTTTTTCCCGAACCCGTAACGCCCAACAGAACCTGTGTCCTCAGTCCGTCGTTAAGCCCTTCCGTCAGCGATTCGATTGCTTGCGGTTGATCGCCGCAAGGCTTGTATTTGCTTTTTAGAATAAATTTGTCCATCATCCGAAATATTTGCTCAAAACGAACTTCCAAAGCATGGATATCGTCGCGCCGAGAATGGCAAAAAGTATGGTGAACAGAATCTTGCGCCGCAAACTGCGCTTGACCATCGCTTCCGTCCTGGCAAAGTTGAGGCCTTTGTTTTTAAGGTTGACGCAATAGTTTTTTTCGCCGTCCTTGTCGGCCTGCACGAAGTCGATATACTCGTCCAGCTCCAGAGCCTTGAGCGTGGGCTCCAGTTCCTCTTTTGCAAACTCTATCTTAAACGGAATCGCCCGCAAAATGTCAACGGGTTTCAGAATCGCCACTCCGTCGCCGTTTTCGGCAGCGTTAAAGATGGCCCACATAACGGCCTTTTCTTTTTTGGTCAATTCGTTTTTGATGTAATCGTTTTTAAGTTCGTCCCGTTTTGCGAACATTTTGCACCTCGGTTATTTTACGATAAGTTTGAAAAGAACTATCAAAAGTCCGCCGACAACCGCGCCTCCGATCAGCGCGCCGAAAAACGCGGCTCTTTTAATAAGCCCCTTAACTTTTTCAAGCTCCACCACCGTTGCGGTTCTGAACCTGCCCGTTTCTTCGGTTTTCGGCCGTACGGTTTCCTGCTCGGCCGAAATTTCCTTTGTCGAAAGCGGCGCTTCGTCCTTGCCCTCCAAAGCAAGCGTCGCGCGGGTGAGGCTTTGTATGCAGTAAGTTTCGGTGGAAGCCGTTTTAACCTTCACCAACCCTTGCTCGGCCAGACTTTTGATTATGCCCGAAAGCTCCAGCTTCTGTGGCTTCTCCCCTTCGACCTTTTCGATGACGTCGTCCGCGTCGAGAACCTTGAACGTTCCGCCCGAAAGCTCCACGACCGCTTTTAAAACGGCAAGTGTTTTTCCGCTTAACATTTGAACCCTCCGCATATATGATTATATATTATACCACTTATTTTCGCCAAAAGCAACGAAATGATAAACTGCGTTTTCCGCTTTTTTGAAAACGGCTTTTTTGTTAAAATTTCCGACAAAAACCCAAACGCGGCGTTTTTATTTCTATTTTTCACAATAAACCGCGCGTTTTGTCGATTTGCGATTTTTAAAAAACCGTAAACACATTTTTCTCCCCGTTGACTTTTTTGAAGAAACAAATTATAATGTATCTATAAACGGAGGTCGTTATGGAAAAAGAGAAAAAACAAGAACTTATAAGAACTCTCAAATTTACACTGTTTTCTGTCAGCGCAGGCATCATTCAGATTTTAAGCTACACCCTCATGGTGGAAGTTTTTCACTGGGACAACGAGCACAAACTTACCTGGCTTTCAAACCTCATTTCCTTGATTTTGTCGGTTTTATGGAACTTTACTTTCAACCGCAAATTCACCTTCAAATCGGCCGCAAACGTGCCTATCGCGATGCTCAAAGTGGCGGCGTTTTACGCGGTATTCTCCCCTGTGTCCGCGCTTTGCACCAAGTTTTTGAGCGGCAAGGGCTGGAACGAATATCTTATCGAAGCCATTTTCATGGTGCTTAATCTGGTTCTGGAATACTTCTATCAACGCTTCTTCGTTTTCAAAGGCAGCATCGACACCGCCGAAAAACATCACGACGAACCTCAAGAAGAACCTAAAGAAGAACCTTCCGAACAAACTGACGCGGAAACGGCAACCGAAACCGATTTAGAGGAAAAATAAAAACGCATACAAAAAACCGCCTTTCCGGCGGTTTCTTATTTTCGGATATTAAATTTTTCGACCGTTTGCGAAACGACGTACTTGTCCTTCACGGGCCTCAGTTTTTTCATTGCTTCGCCCGCTAAATGCGCAATTTGCTTTTCTTCCGACGCCCACCTTTCCAAAAGCACGACCTCGGACGGGTTTTCGGCCGAC
>OQWM01003197.1_pt1 | contig 10973 bp, 8 predicted proteins | sample 1691531 | NCBI WGS metagenome assembly OQWM01 (sample SAMN03418257, study PRJEB22391) | human gut metagenome | biome: human-gut; feature: organic feature; material: feces | host: Homo sapiens | place: Tanzania | collected 2013-01 | reverse complement strand
TGTCAGCCTTCAGCATGTCATCGCCAATTTCATAGTTCACCTCGCCGTCACGGGGAATTCCATACTTATAGAAACTTACTTCCACCTTAGCCTGTTCGCCCGTCTTGTAGAGCCAGTCGGCATGATCAGGCACAGTAAGCCAGAGATAATCACTCTTGTACGGATAGTTCTCCGCCTTCACACTTAACACATTCGTCATGTTCATCGCCAGGATAAACAGAAGCGATAGATAGATTGTCCTTAATCTGTTCATAATTTTATAGTTTGTTTTTTAATTATAATATTCAACTACCATATATGAGCGCAAAAGTACAACATTCCATTGAGATAACAAAACGATTTCAAGGATATTTTTAAGCGCTGGCGGAAAACTAACATTCTCCAAGGAATCACAATAAGAAAAAGCTCGATTATCTATTCTCTCCAACACTGGCGAGAAGTGCGAAGTGTCGGATGAAGCGAGAGATGGTTCATCAAATGAGTAGTGAAATTCTGAGGGTTGAGTCGATTACAGATGACAATGTGGAGTCAAATTGCTCCATGACCCGAAAATATTCCTCCAAAAGGAGTGAGTTTCTCAGATTTAATTTGTATCTTTGCCATGTCATATCAGAGTTTTGCTTGTTTTCTTTTCGCAACACTAAGATAAGTGAAAATTCTGACATAGCAAAATCCGGAGTAACTTTCTGTTGCTCAGGCGCTTAAAAAGTTTAATTGATAATAGTGTTGCGGAATTAATGGAATAACCAGAAATGAGATTGAAAAGACATCTACTGACAGCCGCCCTGGCACTCTTTTGCCTATCGGCAGCTAACGCCCAACTGCTAAGAACAACAGTGGAGCAAGGAGAAATTGAAGGTGTGGAACATGAAGGATTCGCCCTATACAAGGGAATCCCATACGCAGAAGCACCAGTGGGCAACCTCAGATGGAAAGCCCCAGTGAGCAAGAAGCCTTGGAAGGGAGTATTCAAAGCAGACAAATGGGGAGACCGTCCACCACAGCCCATCGACCCTAACCAAAATGGTGGTGAGCTGGGCATGAGCGAGGACTGCCTATACCTCAGTGTGGAAACGCCAGCCAAGAGCAAGAATGACAAACTCCCTGTATTTGTGATGATTCATGGAGGAGCCTTTCTTACTGGCTCCTACAGTGGAACTCAGGAAAGCTTTGTCAAGGAAGGCATCATCTATTGCAGCATAGAATACCGCTTGGGAGCCTTGGGATTCATGGCACATCCAGAGCTGAGTAAGGAATCTGGCAAGAACATATCTGGTAACTATGGCATCCTTGACCAAGTGATGGCCTTAAAATGGATTCACGACAATATCGCTGCCTTCGGTGGAGACCCTGACAAGATTACCATTGCAGGAGAATCTGCCGGTGGTATCTCGGTAAGTATACTATGCGCCTCTCCCCTTGCCAAGGGACTCTTCCGAGGAGCCATCAGCGAAAGTGGTAGCTCCTTCTGGCCTGTGGGTGAAAGCAGAAATGGTAACACAGCCATGCTCACCACCAAAGCGGCAGAAGCAGGTGGACTTCTCCTTCAAAAGAGACTCAAGGCTAAGAACTTGAAGCAGCTAAGAAAAGTTCCGGCTATGGACATCGTGAAGAATACCGACTTTGAGTCCTTCTGGCCGAACGTTGACGGCTACTCCATCACCGATGACCAGTATAAGCTCTATGAAAAGGGAAACTACAATGATGTAAATGTCATCATAGGAACCAACAGCGACGAAGGAAGTATGTTTAGCCGCCCTGTCAGTGTAAGTGACTATGAGAAAAGAATCCATGAGATATATGGAAGCTGGGCAGACCAGGTTCTCAGTCTCTATCCTGCCAAGACAGAGGAAGAAACCTACTTCGCCCAATCCGACATTTTCCGTGATGGCTCCTTTGCATGGGGAACGTATGCCTGGGCTAACCTGCAGAGCAAGACCGGCAAGGGCAAGGTGTATATGTATTACTTTGACCAAGACTCAGAGAACACCATCGTGAAAAGCCGCAAGGGAGGAGCCAGCCATGTGGCAGAGATGCCATTCATCTATGGCTATAAGTTTGGCTCTGGAAAGATGACCGAGACGGAGCAGCACATGGAACAAATCATGTCACGCTACTGGATCAACTTTACCAAGACTGGCAATCCAAACGGGAATAGCCTTCCTTTCTGGACTACCTACCAGGAAGGTAAACCAACGGTGATGATTATGAAGGAAGGACTGCATTTGGGTCCTGTTCAAAATCAAAAGCAAATGGACTTCTTCGAGAAGTTCTTCAAGGAAAAAAGAAAATAATACGTCAAGTTCCAAGTGGCATTTCTCCCACTTGGAACTTTTTCATTAAAGAGATAAAACGCCACATTGTTCACCATAAAATGGCGCATAGATACGAATGCTCGCATGATGCGGATGTTTGCTTCAACAGCAGTCGGAGACTTCAAAACTCCACTAAGCATAGCAACTCCTTGCTCTGTGAAAGCGTAAGGCAGTTTTCTTACACCGCCCCAACTTGAAGTCGCAAATTGCGACTTCAAGTTATCAAATTCATTTGGGGTCAATTGAAACATAAAGTCTTCAGGGAAACGCTCTATATTACGTTTTACCTGCTCATTCAACCTTCTTGTTTCTACTCCATACAGCTCAGCCAAGTCACGGTCAAGCATCACTTGTTGTCCTCTGATAACTCGTATCAGAGACTCCACTTTATTTTCTACAGACAATTGCTGTCCTTCCACCTGTTCCTATTCCTTTTCCTTTGCCATTTCCTTTGGTTTTGAATATTTTGGCAAAGATACAACTATTATTGGAAACAAGCAAGGATTTTCTAGAATGTTTTTGTTTGAGGTGTCAAATTGGAACCTCAAACGATACAATAGGATGGTTTCAAAGTCGCAAAATGCGACCTTGAAGAAGTTTGGAAGTCGCAAATTGCGACTTCCAAACACAAATATTACTTAATAGCTATCTTCAAGTCATTACCCTTTATCTTGGCGATGACGATGCTTTCATTCGGCTTAGCAAAGTGAAGAACACCTTGCACCGCCTTGGCACTTCCGAGATTCACGCCATTTACAGAATAGAAGGTTATCACCTCACCATCATTCAGACCAGAAATGGTAATGTCACTATCCGTCGTTACCATTACCCCTCTTGTTTTCACAAGATTGATGTTATTGGTATCGTCGCCGCCCTCGGCATTGAGCCAATAGAGCGTAGCCATCGCCTTATCCGAAGCCTTATACCCATCGGCTGTCGCATAGACCGAAATGTCCAACTTACCATTCAGCTGCACTTGCCCATCGGTATTATACTTATCCGTTGCCACATCTGCATCCTTGATGGTATAGTGGTATTCTGCGCCTAGGGTTGAACTTTCGAAAGACAGGTTGCCAGAAGTATAGGTAATGGTTGGAATTGAACAAGGTTCTGGGTCTTTTGGCTCTTGAGGATTTTCACTACCAATAGTTTTTATAGTACCAAAATCTTTCCATACATCAGCAGTTCTATAAGCTTCATAGGAACCTTGTGGAACATATAATGTACAATTATTAAAATCAAATTTTTCATCATACGTATCTTGAAAGACAGCAAGGCTTATTGCTATTGGCTTTCCCCAAAAACATGATAACGCCTTCAATTTTTCACAACGAGAAAACACTCCGTTACCTATAGCATTAACACTCTCAGGAATTGATACATAATAAAGAGAAGAACAGTTTGCAAAAGCACCCAGGTCTAATTTCTCTATTTCATTTGGTAAAACTGCCTTTTTTAGAGAAGGACAATAAGCAAAAGCTACTCCCCCTATAGTCTTCAATCTTGCAGGAAATTTCACATTTTCCAACGATGTACAGTTGTAGAAAGCTCCCCAACCAAGTTCATTAATCTCATCGTTGAGGTCAACAGACGTTAATGATGCACAACCGTGAAAAGCCCAATTATTAATTTTTTCAACCGTTTTTGGGAATATTACTGTTTTTATGTACCCACAATTATAAAAAGCATTATCTTTTATAACTTTCACTGAATTAGGTATTACTAAATTTGTTATTTCTTCACCGTTAAGAAGGAGATGTACTGCTGTACACCAGTGACTATCTTGGGAAATGTTCATCCATGATTCCAAACTTGGGATATCAATATTAGAAAGAGCATTACAATCTTCAAATGCATCTTCACTTATACTTGTCAAACTTTTAGGAAACTTTATATAATCCAATTTCGAACAACAACTAAATGCCTGACTAGAAATTTCATTTAATTCATCAGGAAGTTCTACCTTTTTAAGATTTTCACATCCCATAAAAGTTCTCCATTCTATTGTTTTCACACTCTTTGGAATCACTATCTTTTGCAGTGATGAACAATAATAAAACGCCGCACTTCCAATCGCTTCAACCTTTGAAGACAATTCTACATCTACTAAATTAGAGCATTGTTCAAATGCATGATCACCAATCTTTGTTATACCGTCACCCAATTTTACATATTCTATCTTGCTACAATGAGAAAGGAAATAATCACATTGCAAACTAGAAGGCCACGAGCCTAATGATACAGAAGAACCATATTCTGTATGACTGTACGCCTCTCCTCCTTCTACAAAAGTTGCCTCTGTCATGTCTAAACGGCATAAACTTCCTGCAGTTTTTTTATTATAAAAATCTGCCCCAGCCATCTCACGAACAAAACGGACATCGGTACCGTTCAATTCACCTATAATTTTTAAATCTGTTATACGGTCTTTATCCGCATCAGAGATTTTATCAGGCAAAGTACCCGGCACTTCCACATTAACCACGACTTGCTCTGTAATCAAGTCATCAGCGAAAACAAAGACGTTGCAAAGCAACATCCATAAGACTAAGAAAAGTCTTGAGAAATTTAATTGTTTCATACCCTTAGGTTTAAATTATTATTATTTGTTTATAATTTCAAATTCATTTTCTAACAGCTTGTCTATCCCAGCATCAACTAAACGTTTATGGAATACTTCATCTACTAACGCTTGACAATTAAGGATTTGAAGCTCTTCTTTTGACATTTGCGCCAATAGAATTTTACAATATTTCTCTTCCTTCACTTCTTCAAGCAAGGAAAGAATCACATCAAGAAAACGAAAATAACGCTCAGCCACAAAAGTTTTATGTGCCACCAATAGTTCATAGCAACTCTTGCACCTAACCTTTTCTGTAACATTTACTTTCATCTCTTCGTAGTTTTTTAGACTAAGACCGTATCTATAATTAACACGTTTGCAATAACAATTTTCAACAGTTTCTTCAGTCTGTTCAGTTTCATCAAAAGCTGCTAAGTAACTTTCCAATTTTTCAAACATATATTGGTCATCCATCATACCGATGAATTTGGATTTAGATAACGATTTAATCATATATCCAATATCTCGCCAGACCTTAGCAAAAGCGAGTTCTCCTTGATATACTTTCTGCTTAAAAAGCACACCCTCCAAGTCCTCGCATTTAAACCAAACGCTTTCTAGGGCTTTAGTCCTTTGATTCAAAAGGTTATAGAATGTGATTTCAAAACGCTCTTGTTTGAATGAACGATTTTGAGAAACCAATGTTGCATACAGCAGGATGCCACTGAACGCAGCTGCGACTCCGCTAAGAATATCTCCATAGCCAGACAACCAGCTGTTTCTCCCTTCATACATCAGGCAAAAGCATATCAATGCTAGAAACACCATTATCAGTATAGCAATTACTAGCTTATAACAAGACTCTCGCAAAGGTTTGCAGATACTCATATTGTCAATTGTATTAGCCAAGAATCCCCAACTGGCGATTAATATACTTTTAGCAGACGGCAAAATAAAAAACGTGGGATTCTACCTGTTACCCGTCCCACGAATCGAGGCCTTCGCATTGCCCACACAGTTGAACGAGCAACGTCGAAGCCCACGCCGATATGTATACACTTCTCCCTATACGGATATAAGACTCATCGCAAACGCAATAAGCCATACCAGTAAAGGGATGCGAAATATATCACATCCCGAGGGCATCTACCGTTGCTATGCTCAAGACTGTGTACGAAGTTTGCGAAGTTCCGATTCGTCAAGAACAAAGCGTCAAGTAAACGCCTTTATATTATGTCGTGATACCTTTATCCCACTTACCTTTTCTCCCATCTTAGCACAAGAAAGTCGCTTAAAGCGGCTCCAAATGCCTCGACACGGCGTGAGCGAGTGTGGTATCGGTTGCAAAGGTAATGAAAAAAATGATTACTCACGTATTTTTAGTTGATTATTTTTCGTTGTTTGGATAAAAACTGATGGTTGGGAACATTAAGAAGCCCTATTGCTACCATACATAGTAAAAGCGTAAAGTCTAAACGAAACAGTTGAGTTAGCGAAATGAAGTAGTTGAATTGGTGAAATGAAGTAGTTGAATTGATGAAATGAAGTGGATGAGTTAGCCGACAGATATAGCTGAGTTAACCAACAGATATAGCTGCGTTAGCTGATAGATATAGCTGTGTTAGCCAACAGATATAGCTGCGGCAGCTGATAGAGTCGAATCCGGTGGCAGATAGAGACGAATCATCTTGTTCAATGAACCACAATATTCTCTACCATCAAACCTTCATTCACCCCTAGCTTACACATTTTCGAGGTTTTCGATGATGCAATTTTACACATTTTCGAGGTTTTCGCAAGCTCTTTCCTGTTTTTCTTTAAGACTCTAACCTTTTTAAAACATCCAAAAAGAGCTTGGAAATCTCCTTATCCTATGCCTTCTCCGTTATCATCAGCACATGGCTTTCGTCGCTCAATGTGGTGGCGAAGATATAGATTTCGCCGCCATCTTTCAGCTTCAGACGCTTGCGCAATTCTGCCACGGAGAGGGGGAAGTTGCGGGTGGCTATGTTCGCCTTGGTGATTCCTGACAGATGACGCTTCAACTCCTTTTTATTAAAGCTAGAAACAGCCTTGATACGGAAGGAGCGACCTGGGAAATCAGAAATCGGCTCTTGACTCACGAAGAGATGCGAGTTCTTGGCTAGCATCTTTGCCCCATATTGAGACGAGATAACGCCAAAGCAGCCTGCCTTCATCAGGGAGGCATTCGGCTCGTAGAGATAGGCTATCGATGATGCATCGGATGCAATGCTTACCACCGAGTCATCGTCTTCTGGATATGACATCACTTGGTTGTCATTCACGCAATATACCTTCAACGATGCATTTTCCTCGCTCTTGGAAGAAAGTACCAGCAAGAGTTCCTTGCATTCATTGCCAGTAGATACGATATGCACCTCCCTTACGTGCTTCAGCTCGCTCACGGCTCGATGCCAATCAAGCATAGGAGATAGCTTGATGATAATAAAGTCAGCTTTCTCCAGCATCTCATCCTGTAGCTGAGTAACATCTGGTGTGCAATTTTGCAGAGACACCACTTTATTACCCGCATCATCTCGACGAGCAGGGTCGATGAATAACAAGGAAAGATGAGACAAAGAATGCAGCACCTCCACACCATCCCCATTCTTCACTTCTGCATTCTCCACCCCCAATCGCTCAAAGTTCTCCTTGGCAGCCTCACAGAGATGCGCCTGCCTTTCCACATACATCGCCTTCACGCCCAATCGGGCGGCGATATAAGAGAAATCCACGCCGAAGCCTCCCGTAAGGTCTACGAAGTCTATTTCCTCATGAAAATCACAAGTACCTTCATTTTTGGCGAATTTTGAACCAACCGCACTCTCGGTCGGAAATTCGCAAATTTTGGAATTTTCCTCATTTTCGGGATTTGGAGTCTTTCTGCTCTGAATGTTGAGCAATCTCGCAGCCAATTCTGCCTTATACATCGCCGTCGTCTCCGAAGAGCACTGTTCCATCGAGATATGGGGAGGATAAATGATGTCCTCGATGCCCGCCCATCGTGGCAATTTGGTACGAGCCATCTTTCGCCCTCTGATTTGGTCGAGGGCGAAAGGCATATCCACCTCCGGATACTTGCTGCCAAGGAATGCCAACAGCCTCACATCATCCTCCTGATGCTGGCGTATGAAATCTATTGTTGCTTGATTCATCTAGCTATCTTCAATTTTAAACATATTGTCACTATTTGCCTCTTCTCAATTTCAACATCACAATTTGTGACAGACTTTGAACTTTTCATGTACCCGAAATGCCGTTTTCGGACACACGAGTATCAGGCAATACTGACTCTATCGGAAGTGGAGAGACATCATTATCTTTTGCCGAAATATCAGCAAAAAGGTGCATAAGTTCAGTATTTATATAAAAATTAGACTTCCCCACTCTTACCTTTTCCAATAATCCAGCCTCTACTATCTTGCTCAAATACTTTGCTGCAGCCTTACGCTGCACCTGCATATCTCGTTCTATAAATTCCACCTTAGTATAAGGATGAAAGAATAAATTGTTTATCAATTCATGTTTATAAGTCTTTCCAAACAAAGGGCGTAAGATGTTCTTATAGCGAATCATCATTTCAGACATTGCCTTTATCAAGCGTATTGTTTCTTCAGCTGTTTCTTCAACTCCTTTCAAGATAAACAAAATCCATTCTTCCCATTCCTTAGCATTATTGTCTTCTTTATCTCTTACAGCTTGTATCAAGCGATAATAATCACCCTTATGATGGGCAATATAACGACTAAGATAGAGAATAGGCAGGTCCAACAGCCCCGAAGTTACCAGATAAAGTACATTTACGATTCTTCCTGTTCTGCCATTTCCATCATAGAATGGGTGAATACTTTCAAACTGATGATGAATAATTGCCATTTTAACCAAAGGATCAAAATCACAAAGCTCTTCATTGTTGATGAATTCCTCTAAATTATCCATGTATATTTCTACCTGATTACCATTCTGAGGAGGAGTATACACCTCAAGACCATCAGCTCTTCGCAAGACTATTCCTGGAAGTTTACGAAACCCTGCATGGTTATGTTCTAGTCTTTCCTGAATCTGCTTAATGACATTATTTGACAATATACGATTCTTCCTGACAAGAGCAAAGCCAAACTGTATGGCTTCTCGATAATTTAGCACTTCCTTGGCTGATGCACTTTGCACATTGTGCTTAAGGCACAAATCTGCACGATACAAGTCATCTTGCGTCGTAACGATATTCTCGACAGAGGAGCTATCCTTTGCCTCTTGTAAAGTAAGCGTACTGATGAGGATATTCTCGTTGGGAATGGTCTGGGCAACCCCTTTTAATTCTGCCAACTTCCGATTAGCCTTATTCAGTTGTTTTAGCACAGCCTTTGTCTCCAAATCATAAGGCAACGGCAAATGCGGAATCTTATATTGTTTACTCATATTATGCCTTTTTGGTGCAAATTTAAGCAAAAATATTTATCTAAACAAATATAGAGCAATAAAATTAAAAGAATCGTTCTTAAAAGGGTAAAAACAGCTATTCCCAAATACCTAAGGTCACAATTTGTGACCTTAAACGCTAACAAGCTAGATCAAACTTAAGCTCAAAAAGAATGGCAACTTGTATCGCTTTTATAGCATATTATTCGATGAGAAGAGAAAAACATGAGTGTTTGAGCGGACAAAAACATTCTATATCAGATAGTTATGCATTTTTCGACTTCTTTATTACCTTACTTTTTCACGTTTCTGAGGTTTTTGGCACTACGATTTTACACATTTCTGAGATTTTTGCGTAAACTTTTGATATTCACTCACTATTTTTCGAAACTCATACATGGTATTAAGCGATGCCAATATAGTAAAAATACATAGCCCCCATAAAAGTGAAGAGAGGGTGAAGAGACAAAACGTTTCTTCACCCTCTCAACTATTTATCTATCACCACCTTACACCTAAAAGGTGAAGAGTGAAGACTTTTTCGAAAAATTAATCTGCCAACTTAGCCTTCAAGAACTCACGGTTCAAGCGGGCGATGTTAGCGATAGACTCGTTCTTAGGACAAACAGCCTCGCAAGCACGAGTGTTTGTACAGTTACCGAATCCGAGCTCATCCATGCGTGCAATCATCTTCTTAGCACGGGCAGCAGCCTCTACACGACCCTGTGGGAGAAGTGCCAACTGGCTAACCTTAGAGCTAACGAAGAGCATTGCAGAACCATTCTTACATGCTGCTACACATGCACCACAACCGATACATGTAGCGCAGTCCATAGCCTCGTCTGCATTCTCCTTAGGAATCAGGATAGCGTTGGCATCCTGAGCCTGACCGGTACGGATGCTGGTGTAACCACCTGCCTGGATAATCTTATCGAAGGCTGAACGGTCTACCATACAGTCCTTGATGATAGGGAAACCTGCAGAACGCCATGGCTCTACGGTGATTACGTCGCCATCGTTGAAACGACGCATGTAGAGCTGACAGGTTGTAGCGCCACGCTCTGTCTTACCGTGTGGAGTACCATTGATGTAGAGAGAGCACATACCGCAGATACCCTCGCGGCAGTCGTGGTCGAATACGAAAGGCTCCTGACCAGCCTCGATGAGCTCCTCGTTCAAGATGTCAAGCATCTCAAGGAATGAGGTATCATCTGGGATGTTCTTCATCTCGTGTGTATCGAAGTGACCCTGTGCTGTAGGACCGTCCTGCTTCCAATACTTAACTGTGAAACTTATATTTCTTGCCATTGTCTTGTTCGCTTTTTAGTTCTTGTAATTTCTTGTCTGTACCTTAATTGCCTCATACTCGAGAGGCTCCTTGATAAGCTCTGGTGCCTTGGTGTCATCACCCTGGTACTCCCAGCAGCCTACGTAGAAGAAGTTCTCATCATCACGCTGAGCCTCACCCTCTGGGGTCTGGTACTCCTCACGGAAGTGACCACCGCAGCTCTCGTTACGGTGCAATGCATCGTAAGCGATCAACTCGCCCATCAAGATGAAGTCGCGCAAGTGGATAGCCTTATCCAACTCTACGTTCAATCCTTCCTTCTTGCCAGGGATGAAGAGGTTCTTGTTGAATTCCTCGCGGAGAGCCT
>OQWM01003195.1_pt1 | contig 10977 bp, 8 predicted proteins | sample 1691531 | NCBI WGS metagenome assembly OQWM01 (sample SAMN03418257, study PRJEB22391) | human gut metagenome | biome: human-gut; feature: organic feature; material: feces | host: Homo sapiens | place: Tanzania | collected 2013-01 | reverse complement strand
ATGAGACAATAGGATTATAGCCGCATGCCTCTTGTTTCAACTGCAAAAATAGTAATTTTTGTATTATTTGCAAGTAATATAGAGTTTTTTTTCGTCGCAACCTTCAATAAAGTTTAAATATAAAGCCAAACTGAAAAAATAATCGGACAATCTGTTTACAAATTGCATCAGAAGGCTGTCTATATGCTCTTCACGACTAAGCGTTACCAAACGGCGCTCCACACGCCGACATACCGTACGGCACACATGAGCTTGAGCTGCAGCAACACTTCCGCCGGGCAGAACGAAGGTGTCGAGAGCAGGAACTATAGACTGCAAGCGGTCTGTCTCATGCTCCAGCCTTGCTATTTCGTCACATCCCAGACTGCCTTCTCCCTGCACGTCTTTGCCGACACGCCAAGTACGATTGACAGCCGTGGACGAAAGACAGGATCCGATGATGAACAACCGAGCCTGTATCTCCGCCAGAAAACGCGATACTTCCGCATCGGATTCAGCGGCAAGCAGCCCTATGTGGGCATTCAGTTCGTCAATCTCGCCGCTCACTTCAATGCGTATGTCGTCCTTCATAACACGCTTGCCTCCATAGAGCGAGGTGGTGCCATCGTCGCCAAGTCGGGTATAAAACTTCATAATATCAGAAATTTACGATGTAACTGGATGTCAGAAATTCACGATGTAACTGGTCTTGTATCGGTCTGTATCAGTAAATGCGATGCCGAGATAGTAGAGGTCGTAACAGACGCTGACGCGAGGGTTTGACAGGAGAGTCTGCCACAATTTCTTAGCCAAAGCATTGTCATAGATGTCCTCCACCAATATCAGCGTGTCCATATCAGAATGCTCCAACACAGACGTGAGGAAGTCTTCGCTTCCCTCAACGGGACGTATAAGCGCCACTTCTACTGTCTCTGCTTCCATTTTTCCGTCCCTTGCCTCCTTTGTCTGAACAGCGCGTACAGCAGACGCCTTGCATCCGCTGCTTACATATCTCTTCAGCAATGCCGTGTCGCTACCGTAGCAGAGCCATGTGCTCGCCTGGCGGAAGTTGGCAATGCGGAAATACAGCTCCATGCGCATGCGTTCCAGCCAGCTGACATCGGGCAATTCGCTGCGCAGGTCTGAATAAGCATAATACGGATAGTGCTCGTTGATGACATAGCGGATAAAACGGTATGCCGAGGGCGACTGCACACCGAAACCACGGCAATACCCAATGCGGCACAGCCAACGGAAATATCGTTTCAGTTTATTCATACCCACAAAGTTACTAAATTATTCAATTCTAAATCGGCGAAGCCGACCAAATCCTAATTCAAAAATAAAAATTCATAACTAAAAAAGGGTGCTTCTCCTTGACAGGAAAAACACCCTTTTTGTATTATGTTACTTGTTGTTAAGCTCTGAAATTACTTAACCTGAACAGTAGCACGACGGTTGTAAGAGATCGGAGAGAGATCCTTTACACCACCCTTAGCCTCTGTTGTAATCTGGTCGCGGCTAACGCCCATCTTAACGAGCTCGTTAGCAACGGTCTCAGCACGCTTCTCAGAGAGCTTCTGGTTGTAAGCAGGCTTACCTGTTGCGCTATCAGCATAACCGGTAACGAGGAGGTTAGCGTTGTTCTCCTTAGCATACTCAGCCATGTTCTTTACGTTTACGAGGTCCTTCTTAGAAGCGATAACTGACTTGTTGATGTTGAAGAATACAGATACCGGAGTACCTACGTATTCCTTAACAGCAGCTGTAGCATCCTTCTTCTGAGCGAGGAGGTTCTTCAGACGAGCGTTCTCTGCGTTAGCGTCGTTGAGCTGAGCGTTGAGAGCGTCAATCTGAGCCTGTGAGAGAGCCTTGATAGCGTCTACGTCAGGAGTCTTGTCCCAAGAAGCCTTACCGAGGTTGAAGGTCAGACCGAGCTCAGCATAGAGCTTGTTGTCCTTGCCTTCCCAGATACGGCCACCCTTGCCGTATGTAGCAACATTGTCAAGATCCTCCTCTGCGTAGTTCCAGCCGAGCTCGAAGTGAACACCTACGTGCTTGCTTACGCGGAATGTGTTGAGGATACCAGCTGAGAGGTTCATTGCATAGCGGTCAGCGCAGCAGTTACGGTTGATACCGGCACCTACGAAGGGAACGAAGTTCCAAACGCGGTTAGGATTATAACCATAGAGCATGTTGCTGAGGTTGAAGAGAACGTTCTCGTTAAGAGTCCAAGTATGGTTAGAGTGCTTGTTCTCGTCAACTACGGTACGGCCCCAAACGCCAGAGAACTTGGTACGAAGACCAAGACCCGGTGTGAACCACTTACCGATAGCTACTGAGAAACCGGGAGTTGAACGGAAGTCCTTGAACGGGCTACGTGAGAGGCCCTGACCGTGCTCCTGATTTGAATAGAATGCATTCCAATCTGCACCAACCTGGACAAACCAGTTGCTCCAGAATGAGTTTGTTGCAACGCTGTACTTTTCTACAGGATCTGCTGTTGTCTCCTGAGCCATTGAGCCCATTGACAAACCGCACATTGCCAAAACAATTAATAACTTTTTCATAACCTTTATTTTTTAACAATCAAAAATTTTATTCAGTTTTAATATTGGTATAGAGGGTTTTCACCTTATAAATCGCTGCAAAGATACTAATAAAAACAGTATCCACATCAATTTTTCATAAAAATATTACCTAAAAGTATAAAAAATCTTACATTTCGGATAATCTTGTGTTCATTTTATCTTTTTGTGTATTAACATTTTATGTAAATAATGCAAAACTGACACTATTAGCTTCCTACCCCAGGAGTTGCTCCATATCTGTCTGGCGATATACGGCAAGGATTTTCTTGCCATCGGGGGTGTAATTGCAGTTAGAACAAGCGAAAAGACTGTTGATTATGGTCTCCATTTCCTCGTTGCTGAGCACCTCGCCATAACCGATAGCGGCTCCTCGTGCCATGCCGAGCGCCAGTTCGTGGTTGACGTTGCTGACCAAAGTGGCGTCTACGCTTGCTGCTGACGACGAAGACACGTCGCGGGCAGAGGCTATAAGGTCTTGCAGAAGGCTGATGCAGTTTACGCCTTCCAGTCCTGACGGCACGGCATTCACGGCGTATGTGTTGCCTCCAAGGTCGCTGAGTTCGAAGCCGAGCGACTGCATCTCGGTCATTACCGATGCTAAGACATTGCCGTCGGCAGGTGTAAGATGGAGTGCCTCAGGGAACATCAGCTTCTGCGGATAGCTGTGATGGTCGGCCATTTGGGCGAGATAACGCTCGTATAGGATACGTATGTGTGCACGACGCTGGTCGATAATCATCAGTCCTGACTTTACGGCGGTCATGATATACTTGCCTTTAAACTGATAATGGTCGGGCGATTTCTCTGCCATCAGTCCTTCATCGATGGCGGCAGACTGAGGTTCTGCATCGGACGGAAGCGTGCGCGACTGCACAATCTCGTCAGTAGCGGGCTCATCCATATCGCCAAAACCGTCAGACGGAAGAACATCTGCATCACCAAAACCACGTGATGGGATGGCATCTGCATCACCAAAACCGCGCGAGGGAATGGTCATTTCTGCGTCGTCGCTGTTGAAATTACGCGACGGCACTATCTCGCTGTCATCTGGGAGGAAGCTTGTCTGACGGGGTTGGCGCGATGTGTCGCCAAGTCCTGCATAGAGTTTGTCCCACTCAGAAGGAGCGGTAGGCTTCTTTGGAGCCGATTCCTTGAAGGGATTGTATTCGGGATTATACTGCACTTTGGGCGCAGTAACTCCACCCAAACCGCCTACTGCTGGAATGTCGGGCTGGCCCTCGGTATCGAATTCGATGGCAGTAACGTCATTGAACATGCCCACTGCGTCCTTTACGGCAGCTGAAAGTATCTGCCATATAGCCTGTTCGTTGCCGAACTTTATCTCGGTCTTGGTTGGATGGATGTTCACGTCAATGTCGTCAGCGTTTACATTGAAGTAGATAAAGTAAGGCACCTGTTCGCCTTCGGGCACAAGACGGTCGTACGCCATCATTACTGCCTTATGAAAATAAGGATGTTTCATGTAGCGACCGTTAACGAAGAAGTACTGGTGAGCCCCCTTCTTACGCGCAGACTCGGGCTTACCCACGAAGCCAGAGATGCGACACATCGATGTGTCGACGTCCAAAGGAAGAAGGTGCTGATTGATTTTCTTGCCGAAGATGTCCACGATGCGCTGTCTCAAACCGCAAGAACGGAGATTATACATCTCGTTGTTGTTATTATAAAGCGAGAAAGCTATCTCGGGATATACAAGGGCTATACGCTCGAAAGCGCTTACGATGTTATTAAGTTCGGTGGTGTTCGACTTCAGGAACTTCCTTCTTGCAGGAACATTGAAGAAAAGATTCTCAATCTTGAAGTTGCTTCCGACGGGACATGAGCACGGCTCTTGCGACACGAAACGCGAACCAGCTATGGTAAGCAGCGTGCCCACTTCTTCGTCCGCCATGCGTGTCCTCAACTCCACCTGCGACACAGCGGCAATGGAAGCAAGCGCTTCGCCGCGGAATCCCATAGTGTGAAGGTTGAAAAGATCGTCCGCCTTTCGTATCTTCGACGTAGCATGACGCTCGAACGAGAGACGGGCATCAGTCTCTGACATACCTTTACCATTGTCCACAACCTGTATGGTGGTGCGTCCTGAGTCGACACACACCACATTGATGCTGGTGGCACCCGCGTCAACGGAGTTCTCCACCAACTCCTTTATAACGCTGGCGGGGCGTTGTATCACCTCGCCGGCGGCTATCTGGTTTGCCACTGAATCGGGCAGAAGTTGTATAATATCGCTCATACGTTAAAATGGTCTGTTAATATATACCCACATTCATGTCCACGGCTTACCTAAGTTCAGCAAGCCAGCAACGCCATCAGGGCTGCCAACAGTAACAGCAGCGCCACGATGAAGAGCCATCCGGTGATGCGTGCCGGCTGTTTTGCCGACTTACGGTCGCCGTCGGACGAACCTTCCAGCGACTGTCTTGCCACATCCTCCGGCGCCACTCCCCTCTTCAAGGCGTCTAATATGTCACGTCGCTCATTGGAGAAGCGAAACGTGTGATGGAAGCCGCGTGGGCGGCGATTGCCGAAATACATTTATTATATATGTATAAAATTAGATATATGTAAGACGAAATACGCAGCATTTACGCCTTAATTACATTCTGCATGGTGGGCTGCGTCATTCTCCAGACAGCGTCTGCAACGGCGCTTCACGTCTGCGGACCGCCTTCAGTTCGGTGCCGGCATTCTTTCCGCGCCAGTTGAATATGTCGTTCTTGTCGGTAGGTCTGATATAGTCGAACCATGCAAACTCAGGCAGACGATACTTGTCTGGCGGTATCTGCGTAATGGGATACATCGTACCCGTGGACTTCGAAGCCCATATCTTCTCCAACTGTCTCTTCTCAGACACAAACATTCGCATCGTATCCGTCTCCAGATAGTTGAGCTCCGTGAGAACCGAGTCCTTGCTGTCAGCGTTGTAATATATGGTCTTGACGTTTCCGACGGCGTCAGCGCGACGCATGTTTCCGTCCTTAAAGAAGGCATCCATGCGCTTTGAGGATATCTGATTGAAGTGCTTGTCATCCACCTGTTCCACCGAGAGCGCCTGATTGATGACCTCTGCACGCTTTATTGTGGAGTCGCTCATATACACCTTTATCACTTCTCCGAGAATCTGACGGTTGATGTTCCACGCTATCGGGTCGTGATACATCGTCATGCACGAATCAATGGAAGTGGCGACAAGCGAGTCGCACACCGCCTGCATGTCGTTGCGGAACGAACGGACATGGCGGAAAGCGTGCACCTCACGTCTCACCGAGTCGGTATTGATGTTGTATGTATAGAGCTTCATCGAGTCGGCATGCATCCACAGCGTATCCTTCTGCGAGTAATCGACAAGCATGGCACGCTTCGTGGCATAGCCATAACCGTCCTTCTCGTTATAGAAGAAGCGTCCTGCATGCAGCTCATTCTTGTTTTTGTGGTCTACGAAAACCACGTTACCGAATCCTTCGTTGTTGCCGTTGTTGTTGTCATGATAGAGCGAATCGCCCGTAATGGTCTTATCGCCGTCCACGATGGTGGAGCGTCCGAAGAGCTGCGAGCGGTCGGTACGCGAATTAAGGTAGGCGTCAGTGGTGTGTATGACGCTCTCCTTCGAACGCACCGTAGACGGTCCGGTGACGTGAGCCACTGATGTTCGCGTGTCGTAATGGAGCGTATCCGTAGTGATATGGTTATGACCGCTGAACATCTCCACCGAATAGAGGAACGTAGCCTTACGCGTTACGGTGTTATACTCGCCCCAGTCACTCACAAGACGGTCCTTTCCGTCCACGAGTTTTCCTCCTTCGAAGAAGTAGGCGTTCTCGTAAATGCGGTCATAGTCGAGCGAATCGGTGTAAAGCGTCTGCGTACGATGCTTCAGCACCACATGGTTTCTGGCATGCATCATCTGCTCAGCTCCGTCATAGTCGGCATAGTCGCAGGTCATGGAGAGCGTGTCGCCCTGCTTGAAGCGCACATGTCCGAACGCTTCCACGGCGTTTGCCTCCTGGAAGAAGTATGCACTGTCGCACCAAAGCTGGGCTCCGGCATGCGTGAAATGCACCTTTCCCTTCAGTATCTGCGCGTCAGGAACGCTGCTATACTGGTCGTAACGCAGCTCATCCGAATGGACGAGATACACACGTTCGTCTGTCTTCCTGCGCTTTTTCTTCTTGTTTGGCGCCGCCATAGCCGAGAGCAGGCAGAAGCCAAAAAGGCATAGAACCGCCATCAGGACGGTTCTATGCCAATTATGTATGATTTTGGATTTCTGTTTTCCCATTTTATTATAAGATCACTTCATAGATCACTTAATCCATCCTTCATATTCGAACTTGCAGTTCTTGCATCTGTCTGCCATCTTCACATACGTGGTCTTGATCTTGTTGACCACCCATTCATGAAGGAAGTCGGCACGCATCTTCTGCAACACCACGTTCTTCATTACCTGATAGTCCTCGGTGATGGTGGCACGGTGAGCCGGTGTGCGGCTCTTCAGTTTTACAATAGCCACGACAGTCTTGCCTTTCTCGTTAACCATTGAGAACGCCTTCGACACGTCTCCAACTTCCATGTGCTCCACCTCGCGTGCCACCTCAGTGGGGAGGTCCTTCATCTGGAAGCGTGATGTGCGTCCGTCCTCAGCGTTAAACGACATCAGACCCTTATTATTACGTGTGTCCTTGTCGTCGGAGAAGTAAGTGGCAGCCTCCTCAAAGGTCAGCTTTTTGGCTCTGATGTCATCTGCCACGGAGTCAAGACGCAGACGCATCTCCTCGGTTGCCTCCGGCGAAACTCGAGGAATGCGGAGGATGTGGCGCACCTTTATTCTGTCACCTCTCTTGTCGATGAGCTGAATGATGTGGAATCCATACTCCGACTCCACTATCTTGGATATCTTCTTCGGGTCTGTAAGATTGAAAGCAACGGTGGCGAAAGCCGGGTCGAGCATACCTCTTCCCACATAGTCCATCTCTCCTCCCTGGCGCGAAGAGCCCGGGTCTTCAGAGTAGAGACGTGCAAGAGTGGCGAATGAAGTCTCGCCCGATGTGACACGCTCCGTGTATTCGCGCAGATCGTTCTTCACACGATTGATTTCGTCCTGCGAAATCTTCGGCTGCTTGGTGACAATCTCCACCTCCACCTCTGTCGGCACGAACGGTATACTATCCTCCGGCATATCGCGGAAGAACTTGCGCACCTCAGACGGAGTTACTGATATGTCGCTCACCAGCTTCTCACGCATCTGCTGAATCAGCTGGTTGTTCTTGAAGTCGTCGTGGAGCTGCTGTCTCATCTGCGCTACAGTCATCTTCTTGTATTCCTCCAGCTTCTCCTTCGAGCCAGCCTGCTGTATCCAGCGGTTTATCTGCATTTCGATATTCTGTGCAATCTCTGACTCTGTAACGGTGACAGAGTCGATGGCTGCCTGATGGAGGAAGAGCTTCTGCACGGCTATCTGCTCCGGTATGGAACAGTCAGGATCGCCATGCCATGTCACGCCTTCAGCCTCACCTTGCAGGCGCATAATCTCTACATCCGACTTGAGGATAGGCTCATCACCTACCACCCACATCACCTCGTCCACAACGCTGTGCTCAGGAGGTGTATTGTCCACAACGGGCTTCTCTTCCGACAGTTCGGGGAGCGAGACCGGCTCGTCGCTCTCCACTTCCGTAGTGTCGGTCTTGAGAGCAAGCTGCATAGCCTTTCCGCGGTTTGCATTTGCTCCTATCACGGCAAGCAGCATGGCTGCTGCCGCAATAAATATGGTTACTCTCTGTTTGTTCATCTATCAATTTGAATGTATATTCCTAATATACTTATATTATATATGTGTGCTTAGTGCTTGTTTACGGTCTCGAGCACGGCCTTGTCTACGCTTACGCTATACTTCTTGCGCAGGTCAGCCACCCACTTCTTCTCAAGTTCTTCCTGATAGTCAGCCACAACAAGCTCGCGCACGTCCTTGTATGTCTTCGGAGCCTTGAGCTTCTCGCCGTATACGGCTGTGATGGGATAACCATCTACGGGCTTCACCTCTGCACCTGTCTGGAATATCTCGTTGTCCACGAGGGTGTTGTCGCCCTTCTTGAAGATACCCTTCACCACCTTGATGCGAACCGTCGAGTCGTTAAACTCCTTGCGCAGCGTGTCTGCCCAAGCCTCGAAAGGAATGTTCTTGATGGCGTTCTTCACGTTCTCAACGTCGGCAGCGTCCTTCACGTAGTAAGCGATGCCCTTGAAGCGCGGTTCGTCCCAACGATACTTCTTGCGATTCTTCTTGAAGTAAGCCTCAAGAGCCTTGTCGTCCTTTGCAGCACGGTTCCACACTGTGCGGTTTGATATTTCGTAGAGCAACAGTCCGTCGTGATACTCACGAATGAGGTTCTTGAGTGACGGATCGTTTGCTGTCATCTCCTCCACACGCTTGTCCAAGATGTCGCCGGGCTTCACCTTGTCAGCCTTTGCGATGGAATCTATCTTCTGTGTGATGATTTGCTCGCGGATGCCGCGCTGGTCGATGAATCTGCGGATGTCAGTACGGACCGAGTCATACGGGAAGAAGTTGCCGCGATCCTTTACGTAAACGATATGATAACCGAACGGTGAGAGGAACGGCTCTGATGTCTCGCCCTTCTTCATTCCGAATATCTTCTGTTCAAACTCTTTCACGGTCTGTCCCTTCTGCACCCATGAGAGGTCGCCACCACGCATGCCGGACATCTTATCGTCCGAGCAGCGACGTGCCAAATCCTCAAAGTCGGCGCCCTTCTTCAGCGCCGTATAGATGCTGTCGGCACGCAGCTTGGCTGAGTCCTGACTTGCCTGCGACGCTTTCTGTTGTAGAGCTACGAGGATGTGGTAAGCATGCACCAAGCCTCCGTTGCCGTCTACACGCTCCTGTGTCTGCTTGTATATCTTGCGTGCTTCGCGCTCCACGTCGCCGTCGTCGATGAATGACGGACGCACCTGCTGGTTGCGATACATCAGATATTCGTCTCTGAACGCCTTTGTCGTGTCCAGTCCTTCAGCCTGTGCAGCCATCACCTTGAGCTTGTAATTGACAAAGAGGTCAACATAATCAGCTACGCTCTTCTTGTCGACGACAGTCTCAGCGTTGTTCTTGTTGTATGAATACTCAAACTCAGAACGCGGCACTGCCTGTCCGTTTATGGTCATAATCGTGGGGTCGGCGGTCTGTGCCGACACGCTGCCTGCGGCAAGTAGCAATGCAGCCAACAGTGATTTAATCTTATTCATTTCTGTTTATATGTTCTATCTGTATTTGGTTTGCCTTACGGCGTATTTTCTTATTCAGTATGAAGAATCGGGGTGTACGTTAATCGTCAGCATGGGGTGTATCTGTATATACATTACATATTAAGGGGTGAGTCATGTTCCGTCTTATGCGGATACGTCTAAAAAAAGCGTAAGCAATGGTCCGTGGCATTTCCTCGGAAACGCGGCGCGGACCATTGCTTTATAGAGTGTCCGTCCTGTTATTACTGTGGACGTGAATAGTTAGGAGCCTCGCTTGTGATGGTGATGTCGTGCGGGTGGCTCTCAAGCACGCCGGCATTGGTGATGCGTGTGAACTTGGCGTTGTGCATAGCCTCGATGGTGCCTGCTCCGATGTAACCCATACCAGAGCGCAGACCGCCGATGAGCTGATAGATAACTTCCTGAACGGTTCCCTTGTAAGGTACGCGTCCTGCGATGCCTTCCGGCACGAGCTTCTTCACGTCCTTTGTGCCAGCCTGGAAGTAGCGGTCCTTCGATCCGTTCTCCATAGCCTCGAGCGAACCCATACCACGGTAGCTCTTAAACTTACGACCGTTGAAGATGATGGTGTCACCGGGGCTTTCCTCTGTACCTGCCACGAGCGAACCGATCATTACTGAGCTACCACCGGCAGCGAGTGCCTTAACCACGTCGCCTGAATAGCGCAGACCACCGTCAGCAATCAAAGGAACACCTGTGCCCTGAAGAGCAGAGAATACGTCATACACAGCGCTGAGCTGCGGCACACCTACACCTGCAACCACACGTGTGGTACAGATAGAGCCCGGGCCGATGCCCACCTTCACTGCGTCGGCACCATTGTCAACGAGCATCTTGGCGGCAGCACCAGTGGCTACGTTGCCCACAACGATGTCTACGTTGGGGAATGAAGCCTTAGCCTCGCGGAGCTTCTCGATAACGAACTTAGAGTGACCGTGAGCAGTATCGATAACGATGGCGTCAGCGCCAGCCTCAACGAGAGCGCTCATACGCTCGAGGGTGTCGGCTGTTACGCCCACACCAGCAGCCACACGCAGACGACCCTTATCGTCCTTGCATGCCATTGGCTTGTCCTTAGCCTTTGTGATATCCTTATAAGTAA